>Ga0190309_1000361_pt1 | contig 12798 bp, 22 predicted proteins | sample 48700767_MG_FD_161656 | JGI IMG/M metagenome (GOLD analysis project Ga0190309, IMG submission 161656) | Hydrothermal vent sediment bacterial communities from Southern Trench, Guaymas Basin, Mexico - 4870-07-6-7_MG | ecosystem: Environmental > Aquatic > Marine > Hydrothermal vents > Sediment ... | reverse complement strand
GATGAAATAATTAAAGAAAAATATGAAGGATGGTGGTAATGGAAAATAGTAAAAATGAACTCTTAAATTTTATCATTTATTTCTTATTTTTATTTTCCCTAATTTCAATCTGGACCCATTATAAAGACCCAGAAGGATTTTCTTTATTGGGAAAATTTGTCAATTTGATTATTTCAATTTTAAGGTAAAATAAAAAGAAAAAAGGAGGGTGATATTTATGAAAAAAGAAATAATTAAAGGTAATTTTACTACTCAATATCTTTCCCCTAATTCAGCTAAAGAATATGTTTATAACCATCGAAATATTTTTTCAAAATATACAAGAAGATATATTATAAATACTCAACCATCAATTATCAAAGAAGTTGATGTATCTCCTGATGGAACCAAAAAACTTTATTGGTATTGGGTTTTTCTTCCTAATAAAGTAATAATTTATCAATTTGAAAGAAAACCTACACCTCAGCAATTAAAAGCTATGTGGAATGATATAGAAAAAGAAAAAAAATAAATAAAAGGAGGTAGATATAATGAAAGATTATATTTTAATTTGTGATTGTGAAACAAGAGGAATAAGTTGTGGTCTATGTATTGCTGAAGTTATTTTGGATTTGATTGAAGAAAATCAAATTAAAAATTTAACTGAAGAAGAAAAAAAGGAACTTAAAGATGCTTGCGAAAAAATTTTAGAATATAAATCTAAAGATTATGATGAGGATTATTTTTCAAATTGGGAATATATAGATGACATTTTGGATTTAAAAGAACCTGAATTTGTTGATCCTAAAGGCAGAAATTTTTGGATTAAAAGAGATAGTTATGGTAATTATTATGCTGTTTTCAATATAGAAGCTTTTTATAAAGAAGAAGAACTTTAATAAAAATGTTTGATATAATTTCCTGGATTGCTCCACTTTTAAACCTTGTAGGGCTTTATTTGGCAGTTTTAAAAAAAAAGAAGCTTTTATTGTATTCACAATAGCAAATGTTTATTGGTTTATCTATCACATTATTTATAAAAGCTATCATTTTTGTCCTGTTTTGGTTCTTTATCAAATAATGAATACTTGGGGATATTTAAAATGGAAGAAAGAAGAAAATATATCAAAATTCAATTAAAAAATTTTTGCCAAGTCTTGACAATTTTTAAAAATGTGTTATAATAAAATAAAATAAAAATGCTTAAAATACCTATTTCACAAAACTACCTTTCTAAAGCTATCAAAATTAAAGAAGATGACCTTTTTATATATGTCTCTTTTCCCTACCATCCCGATCTTGTAGAAAAAGCCAAATCTATCTTCCCGCACAAATATATCATAGCTGAAAAATGTTGGTTATACCCTGCTCTCATAAGAGAGGAAGTTTATGAAAAATTTGGATTATACTGTCCTCCTAAACCAAGTGAAGCCAATTTTGTTATTGATAAACCTTTTCCTCCATATTTATATAACTATCAAATTGAGTGTTTAAAATTAATGAGACAATATCCTAAATTTGGGCTATACCTCAGTATGGGGCTTGGAAAAACTCTTATTTGCGTAATCTTTCTGAAATATAAAAAATGTAAAACTCTTATAGTTGCTCCTTTATCAACTTTAGAACCTGTATGGAAATACCATTTTAAAAAATTTGCTCCTGAACTTAAAGTTTATAACCTTCACCCAATTCCTAAAAGATTAAGAAGAACTTTAATCAAACATGATGATGGAATACATATAATTAATTATGAAGGTTTTAGAATTCATTTTGATGATATTATAAATGCAGGTTATAAATGTCTTATAATAGATGAAAGCAGTAAATTAAAATCTTTCAAACATTTTTCAAAGAAAAGTGAGAAAGAAAGAAAATCAAGTTCAGGTGGCGCTCAGGTTGCTCAAAAGTTAATAAAAATGGCTCAACAAACAGAATCGGTCTATCTTTTATCAGGAAATCCATGTCCTAATTCAAAATTGGAGTTCTTTGCTCAGGCTCATGCTATAGCTCCAGGACTTTTAGGCTGGAATTATTATCAATTCAGAAATAGATATTTTTATAAAAAAGGAAAATGGGAATGGGTTGAAAAGAAAGAAACACAGAAAGAATTAATTAATAGACTTAAAAAAATAGCTATTTTCATTAAAAAAGAAGATGTTTTAGATGATCTTCCTGAAAAAATCTTTGTTGAAAGAGAAGTAGAAATGAGTAAAGAGCAGTGGAAATACTATGATGAGCTCAGAAATTATTTAAGAGTTCAAATTGGAGATGTAGAAATTCTAACACCCACAATTTTACAGCAAATAATGAAGCTAAGACAAATAACAAGTGGTTTTGTTTATTCAAAAGATAAAAAATCTATAGTTTTTTCTAATACTAAATTTAAAGCATTAGAAGAGGTTTTAGAAGAGATTCCTCAGCAATATCAGGTTGTTATCTGGTGTTTTTTTAGGGAAGAAATAAAAGTTTTAAACAAGCTTTTAGATAGTTCAGTAGCTATTTATGGAGAAACATCAGTTGAGGAAAGAAATAAAATTTTAAACGAATTTTTAAATAACAAATATAGATTTTTAATAGCCCATCCAGCATCATTGGGACATGGAATTAACTTAACAAATTGTTCTTACGCAATTTATTATAGTTTAGATTGGAGTGCAGAGTTATGGTCCCAATCTCAGGATAGAATACATAGAATTGGGCAAAAAAGAAACTGCACTTATATTTCACTTCTTTGTAAAGATACAATAGATGAAATTATTTATGCGAGGTTGCAAAAGAAAATTGAAGGATCAAGGGAAATTCTTGAGCATTTGAAAATACCAATTAAAAAGAAGAAATTTAAAAAGGAGGTTAAAAAATGAGAAATATATTAGAAGTTTTAGAATTTACAAAAAATGAAGACTGTTTTGGACTAACTGGATGGGGAGTTCTTAATTTTATGACCTTTGAAGAAGCTAAAAAGGCAAATATTTTAACAGATGAAGCTATTAAAAAAATTGAAAGTGGAGAAGAGAAATGGGAATCAATTCCTTATACTCCTCAAAATGTCTTAAATAGAATTAAAAGTTATTTAGAATTTGCTTGGGACAAAGCTAATGATTGTAGAGGCATTTCAGCTTGGCGTTCTATACAACATTTCAGAAACTGGTTTTATATGTTTGGTGATAAAGATATAGATGTATTAGTAAAAGAATTAGAAAATTATGAATATTATGGAAAACCTTGGCTTGCAATTATTTGTGAAATATTGAATATTGATTGGGAAAAATTAGATGATGGATATTGGGGTAATAGTGAGGACGAAATAACTTATTTGGAAATTGAAGAAAGAAAATTTATTATAGAAGATTATAAAAAAAGAATTCCTTTTAATTCTATCAAAAATAAAATTCAAAAGTTGTTAAAAGGAGAATAAAAATGTCTTATTTAAGATTGAAGGGGCAAAAGAAATTTTAGAACATTTGAAAATACCAATAAAAATTAAAAAGGGGGAAGATGTGGAGGCAAAAATTGATAAAAATGGATTTTTATGGGTTAAAATAGGTGAAAATTTTAAACAGGTTGCTTGTCCGTTTACAATGAGAAGAAAATGGAAATTTAGAAAAGGTTATTGCTGGGAAGGCATACAATGCGGAAATTGGTGCGCTTTGTTTGAAGAACCTATATTTTCGCAAGAAACTAATATGTGGGAAATAACATTATGCCAAAAGATTTTATATTTTTATAAGTTAATTGATGAAAGAAATAAAAAGGAGTAAAAAATGTCTTATTTAAGATGGTTGCATTCAAATTGGTATGTTTTTTGGAGATCAAGTAATGCTTTAAAAGCTGATGATGAGTTGTTAGCAATATGGTATGCTGGAGCTGAAAAGTTACCTTCTTTAACTTTTAAGGAGTTAAAAGGAATTAAGTCTGTGAATTCTTTGAAAGAAGTAATGAGAAAGTTTTTTACAGAGGAAGAATTTAGGAAAATTAGCGAAAGAGATTGGGAAGAGTTATGGTTGGCAGTAAAAGAATGGATAAAAGATGTAAAAGAAAAATATGAAGAAGAAGCAATTAACTATTGCAGTGAAAAAGAATGTCCCTTTTGGGAAAATGAAAAGTGCTTATATGATAATGGTTGCTTAATTATTGATATAAATGAAGGTAAATTTGATAATGTTAGAAAAAATTTTGAAAGATTAAAAAAATAAAAACAAATTATTAAAAAGGAGACAATTAAAATGGATTTCAGTAAACAATATATAAAAATGTGTGAAGAAGCAAAAGAAATTCAAAAATTTTGGAAACCTCATATAGATGATTATGTTTATGATGAAAATGGAAAAAATTGGACAGGAAGCTGTATATATATATTAGGTAATGAATGGGCATGGATTGAAGGAAATAAAGATTTTTATGAATATAAAAAACAACACAAAGTAATTTGGCTACCAAGACAGGATCAATTGCAAGCAATTATAACTACAAATAAATATTTTAGATTTAGCTTAATAGAATTATTTTATCATTTTGCCAATAAAAATATTCCAAAATTTACTTCTATGGAACAGCTTTGGTTAGCTTTTGTGATGTATGTGAAGTATAATAAAATTTGGGATAATGAAAAAGAAAAATGGATTAAAGAAAAAAAATAAAATCTTAAAGGAGGAAAAAAATGGTTAAAACCTTACCTTTTAACCATAATGCTAAAAATCTTTATGAAGCAGTTGGAATATCTTCAAAAAAAATAGAAGATCTTATTGAAAATCCATCAAAATTTGATTCTTTAAGTTCTGAAGAAAAATTAAGAATAACTGCATGTTTAGGACATCTTTTAACAAAAATGATTATAAATACTTCTCCTGCTGTTATTGGCACATTTTTTATTTTAGGTTTTGATAAAGAAAAATCTTCGCAAATTGTAGAAAATATAGAAAAAAATTTATTAGAATTGGCAAAAGAAAGAGAAGAAATATTTTTTAAATACATACTTAAAGCTATGTTTGAAGCAACTATTTATTGTATGAAATCTATTGGAGCAATCACCTCAATAGTTCAATCTTTTATTAATAATTTAGAACTTTCAGAAGAAACACAAATACATTAAAAAACAAAAATGCACATTCATATTTGTAAAGCTAAAGGTAAATATAGCAAACCGATTTCAATAAAAGAAGTAAAAATTAAATGGGTAAGTGAAAAAACAGGAAAAGAAGTTAAACCTCCTAAAATTTACTCTTGTGAACACCCAAACCATTATTTCTGGTCTGGTAGAAGAAAAAGGTTTCCTTTAGAAGAAATGTATATTCAAAGATGGGAATTAACAGAAGAAGAATTAAAAGAAGCAACAGAAAGAAATGATTATATAACAATTGAGATGATAGGGCATATAAGGATAATTTGTCCGAATTGTGCAAGAAAAATTTTGGAAAATGAATTGGAAAGATAAATTTCCGAAAAAAAATAGATATTTTGAACTTGATGATATAATTTTATATCAAAATAATGCTGTAGAAGTTTTATCTAAATTTCCTGATAGAAGCGTAGATATTATAATAACAGATCCTCCTTATGGTATAAATTATAATGAATACGATAATTCCAATATTTTTTATAAATTAGAAAAAGAATATTATAGAGTTTTAAAGCCTAATTCTTGGTTTATTTTTTGGTGGACAATAAAGAAAATTCCTGAAATTGCAAGATTAAAATTTTTTAAATATAAATGGATGATAGTATGCTTGTTTCATTCCACTTATTCTAAATGCATTTTAGGAGATAGAACTTATACTCCTGTTTTTATATTTGCCAAAGGAGAACCAAAGGTGGTTTATAGAAGAACAGATTGTTTATTAGCAGAAGAACTTCCTATTATTCAATCTAAAGTTAATGCAGGAGATTTTAAGCCTACTTTTGCATTATCTCAGTTATTGTTAATGTTTACTAAAGAAAAGAATATAGTTTTAGATCCTTTTATGGGGTTTGGCAGTTTGGGTTTGGTTTGTAAACTATTCAATAGAAAGTATATAGGAATAGAAAAAAATAAAGAAAGAATAGAAATAGCAAAAAAACTTATTAGTGAAGGAAAATTAGTAAAATCTATTCCTGAATATTTGAAAAATTTTCCTGATAAAAAGGAAAGATTTAAAAATATCTTTCTTTTTAGTAATTTTTATGATGAATTGGAATGAATTAAAAGAAAAATTAATAAACATAAAATATTATTACTTTCATACTGAAAACGGAATATTACTTTGTGGGGATTGTTTAGAAATTTTACCTTTAATTCCAGATGAAAGTATAGATTTGATTTTAACAGATCCTCCTTATAATGCCAGCAATTCATTTTTGAGTTTTGCGGATAAACACTATAAAACAATTAATGAAAGTTGGGATAAAAATTTTGATCCTGTATTTTATAATCATTGTGTAAATCTTCTTAAAAAAGGCGGGCAAATGCTTATTTTTTGCTCATATCATTTACTTAAAAATTATCTTCAAAAAGACAAACTAAAATTGCAACAAATTTTACATTGGGTTAAAAAAAATCCTGTTCCTGGATTTACAAAAGTTTATGCATATTCAGTTGAATATATTTTATGGTGGATTAAAACTGGAAAACCTTATGTTTTTAATAAAGAACATAGATTTAGTTATAGAGATGTTTTTGAAACAATAGTGAATAGACCTAAGTTTTCTAACCATCCTACAGAAAAACCTTTAAATTTGATTACAGCTTTAATCAATACTCATTCAAACAAAGATGAAATAGTTTTAGATCCTTTTATTGGTAGTGGTACAACAGCTATAGCTTGTGAAAAATTAGGAAGAAAGTGGATAGGAATAGAAATAAATTCAGAATATTGTGAAGTAGCTAAACAAAGAATTTTAAAAGAAATAAGACAATTAAAAATATTTTAAAAATGCTGAGAAGCCCTATTCAATGGTTTGGAGGTAAAGGTCAATTGGTTCATAAACTTTTACAACATGTTCCTTCTCACATTTACTACTGCGAAGTTTTTGGAGGAGGTGCTAGCCTTTTATTTGCTAAAAAACCAGCTAAGTTTGAAGTATATAATGATATAAATAGTGGTCTTGTTTGTCTTTTTAGAGTTTTAAGAGATCCTCAAAAATTTCAGGAATTTTACAGAAAAGTATGTTTAACTCCATATTCAAGAGAGGAATTTTATTACTGTAGAGATACCTGGGAAAAATGTGAAGATGAAGTAGAAAAAGCATATAGATTTTTTATTGTAGCAAGAATGAGCTTTAGCGGTCAATTTGGCGAATCTTGGAGCTACGCTTTAAAAGACCTTAAAGGAGTAAAAAGCTATTTATCAATTATAGAAGAACTGCCTTTAATTCATAAAAGAATAATGCCCGTTCAAATAGAACATTTAGACTGGAAGGAATGTGTTAGGAAGTATAATGATTGGGAATGGGACGGGTTTATGTATATGGACCCACCTTACTATCCCGATACACGCAAGCAGGAAAATTACTACACCCATGAGTTTACCAAAGAAGACCATTTAGATTTAATTAACTGGCTTTTGCTTGAGTGCAAAGTAAAAGTAATGCTTTCTGGTTATGATAATCCTTTATATCAAAAACTTGAAAAGCATGGATGGAAAAAAATTTGCTGGGATGTAGATTGTAAAGCAGCTGGCAGAACAAGACAAACTCAAATTTTAGGAGAAGGTTCAACATTTGAAAAAAATCAAAGAAGACAGGAATGTATATGGATTAACTATGCCTTTGAGCTTTTAGAAAATAAACAATTAAAAATTTTTGATTTAAAAACTAAAAAAATTAATTTAACAAATTAAATGATAGCAGTAGCAATTAGTGGTGGCAAAGATAGCACAGCTACTTTATTACTTGCAATTGAAAAATTTGGAAAAAATAATGTTATTGGAATTTTTACTGATACAGGTTTTGAATCCAGTTTTACTTATAAATATCTGGATTATCTTCAAAAATTACTTAATATTAAAATTTTAAAAATAAAAAGTAAAAAATGGAAAAATTTACCTGATCTTATAAAAGCAAAAAAAAGATTCCCTTCTATAATACATAGATTTTGCACTGTTCATTTAAAACAAATTCCAATGGCTGAATTTTTGACTAATAGAAAAGAAATAAAAGAATTATGGCTTGGAATAAGAACTGAAGAAAGTAAAAATAGAAAAGAAAAATATCAAAATTTTTCTTCTAAAGATATTTGTTATAGTGATTGGCTTAAAATTAGTTGTAGATATGTTAAAAAAGAAATAAGAAAAAATTTAACTCATTTATATTGCAAGTTTCCTATTTTAAATTGGACAGAAAAAGAAGTATTTAGTTATTTAAAAAAGAAGAAAATAGAACCAAATCCTCTTTATCAAAAAGGTTTTAAAAGAGTAGGATGTTTTCCATGTATTTTAGCAAAATTAAGAGAATTTGAACTTTGCTGGCAAGATGAGGAAGGAAGAAAAAATATTTTATTATTAGCAGAAATTGAAAAAGAACTTAATAATAAAGGTTATCATACAAGATTGAAAATTAATTATACAGCAAAAAAGCTTATAGAAAAACTTAAATTAAAAGAGAAACAACTAAATTTCTTTAATTTGTAATTTATGAATAAAAAAGAATTCCCAGAAGTAGCAGTAAAACTTGAATGCCCAGCTGGTTCCTTTTGGCTAATTCCTGATAAATATAAACATATTTTTAAAGCAAATGAACCTGTTTTTGTTGTAAGTGAGGCCTATGAATTAGTAAAAATCAAAAAAGAGCACTTACCTCAAGTTTTGTTGATAAGAAAAGCCTTTCCTGATTCTAAAATAAAAGTGATAGTTAAAAGAAAAGGAGGCAAAAATGGAGGTTTGCGAGTTAATCCATATAACAGCAGTTCTTAAAACAATTCTTGAATTTCTTAACTGCTTTGAAACTTTTGAAAATTTGAATCAAAATTACTATGAATTTTACAAAAAAGTTTTTAAAAAACTTGAAAGTAAATATTTTTTAAGAAATGGAGAATTATTAGAAATTAATGAAGAAGCAGAAAAAGAATTAAAAGAAATTTTTCAAAAAACTAAAGAAGAAGTTTTTAAGAAATTGGAAAATTTGACAAGTGAAGTTTGATTTCGTGTTTTTTTTCGTAGATATATAGCGTATTTTTTCTTTCTCTATATCTATATATATAGTGTATAAAAAAATTATTATCATTGTTCTAATAAAATATAAATAAGAAGGTGAAAAAAAATTACGAAAAGCTATGTTTCTTCTAAATAAGACTTTTCGTAATTTTTCACCTCCATTTCACCCTGATTTCACCCAGATTTCACCCACTTTTCGTAGTGGTTTTCGTAATTTTTTAAAAAGTTTTCATATTATTAAATCATTCACCTCTATTTCGCTTTCTTTTCACCTTTATTTCACCCTCTTTTCACCCACTTTTCGTAGTGGTTTTCGTAGAAGTTTTCGTGATTGCTATTATGCTTCTTCATATTATTACATTTTTTCATATTATTACATTTTTTCATATTATTTAAAGGTTTTCACCTTCATTTCACCCTTATTTCACCTTGTTTTCGTAATGGTTTTCGCACTAATTTTCGTAATTGCTAACATGCTTCTTCATATTATTACATTTTTTCATATTATGAAATTTTCGTATTATTTCCAATTTTTTAATTATTTTTCAATAGTTTTAATTATTTCAAATTTAAATCTTGACATTGAGAAAAAATATGTTATAATTTTAAAACAATGATAAGAGAAATAAGACAAATTTTAGAAGAGCTTGAAAATAAAGGAATAAAAAAACATTTTTTTACTTTAAATGAGTTTTCACAAATTTTAGGAATTTCACCAGAAACTTCAAAAAAATTAATAGAATCCCGTGTAATTTTAGGAGCTAAACGCTTTAGTCCTAATCTTGATAAATTTATATATGCAGTTCCTATTTGGGCTTTTAAAAAATTATTATCAGAAAAAGATTATAAAATTTTTCTTGAAGAACTTAAAAAAATTTATGATCAAAAGGATAAAAATAAGACTTTATTTTTAAAAACAATAGAAATTGCAAGATTTTTAAATGTTTCTGTTAATACAATCATAAGATTAATAAAAGAAAATAAATTGAAAGCAATTGAAATACATGTTCCTAATAGCAAAAAAAAGAAATATCTTATTCCTGCTTGGGAAGTTAGAAGAAAATTTTTTAAAACAGATGAAGATTATCAAAATTTTCTTTCGATTTGGGAAGAAACTTTAAAAAATGATTGAGAAAAAATTAAAAGTTAAATATAGAAATTTTGAATTAGAAATTGTTCCTCAAAATTATTATAAAAGAGAAATTAAAAAACCATATTTTGAATTTGATTATTTTTTCTTTGATGCAATTTTAAGAGAAAAAGATGAAAATGGAGTTCCTTTAGGGGAAAAATATTTAGAGATTGAATATACAGGAAAAAATTTAGAAAGACTTTGTGGTTTTATTACTATAAATGAAATTATAGCTAATCCAAGTTCAACATATCTTACATTAGAAAATGTTGTTACTGATTTTTTATTAGATTATGAAAGTTTACAATCAAGATATAAATTTGATAAAGAAGTAGCTAATAAATTAGGTATTTCTAATGAAAATTTTTCAATTTCAATCTTATTAAATGAACTTTATGAAGAAATAGAAAATAAACATATAGAAGAATTAAATAGACCCACTCAATCTAAATTTTTATATGAACCATTTTTCTTTAAAGCTGGCGAAAGCATTTTAGTTTCTCCAATGGGTGAAGGTAAAACACTTTGGGTATTATCTATGCTTTATAGACTTCAAAATAATATACCTCTTATTCTCCACCAAAAAGATCGTTTATTCTCAGTAATAAATAAATTTTATATAGAGCCTTGTAATGTAGTATATTTTGGATTTGAAGGAAATATAACAGAAGTTTTAGAAAAAAAAGAAGAAATTAAAAACTGGATTAAAATGGAAGCTGAATTAGTTGGAGTTGAAAATGTAAAGGATTTTTATATTCAATTTTTAACAGGAGATATAACTAAAAAAATTAATAGAAAAACAATAAGAAGGGTTCTTTCAGTTTTTAATCCTAAATTTGTTGTAATAGATTCAGTAACCTCTGCATTTCTTTCTTTTTCTTCAGTAGATAAAACACATTTGATTTACTCTTTTATAAGAGAAACTTTTATTTCAAAAGGAATAGGAGTTATGTTAATTATGCATCCAAGTAAACAGGATTTAAGAGATGAGGCTAATTTACCAAGGGGAACAATCCATCATTTAGCTATACCCCGTGTTGTATGGGGATTGAAACAAATAAGACAGGTTAAAAATGGTTTTGTTGTTGAAATTAAATCTGTCAAAGATAATTTGGGATTAAAGAGGTTCAGTTATGAATTTGAAATACTTTTTGTAGAGGAAGAAGAAAATAATGAAAAAAGATGTGAAATAAGATTGTTACAAATTAATGATGAAAAAGCTAAAATCAAAAAAGTAGAAGAATTAATTCTTGAATATATAGAAGAAAAAGGTAGAGATGTAATTACACCTAAAGAAATTGCAGAATATTATGACTTAGATGGCAAGTATGTTTCTAAAGTTTTAAATGAAATGGTTGGTAAAGAAATTTTAGTTAAAATTGAAAAAGGTAAGTTTAAAAAGAAAAAAGATATAGAAAATATTGATAGTTTTGAAAATGATGAAATTACAGATGATGATGACAAAATTCCATTTTAAGGAGAATAAAAATGGAAAAGTGTATAAAAACTTTAAAAAAATTAGAAGATGAATTAGCAAAAGAAATTGAACCAGAAATAAAACAAATTGCTGCTAAATTTGAAAAGGTGATCCAAAAACTTCAAATTAATAATGAAAATGAAAGACTTTATGCTGTAGAATTTTTGCTTAATAGATTGATAGATATTACAAAATTAAGTGCATTTTTTGAGATTTGGTCAAAAAAGACATAAGTAACTTAAAAGGAGGATAGAATGAAAGGAGGAATTAGTTCTGGAGGATATTTATGGATAAAAAGAGGTAAGGAAGAAAGAAAATATCAAGTATGTCCTTTTATTTCTAATAGTGAAGAAGAAGTTTGGTGTGGGGACTGGTGCCCTCATTTTGGCGAACCTGAATTTCATGAAATGACAAATCTTTTTACAGGTGAAATTACAAAAGAATGGACTTTAAGAATTTGTCAAAATAGAGTTTTGACTTTTAAAGAATTTATTGATGAAAGAGAAAAAGAAAAAGAAGAATGAAGATCTATCAATTTAAAACCAAACCAGTAAAAGGAATATTAAAAAAACTTGTAAAAGGAATATATGTGGAACCATTTTGTATTTCCTCAGTTGGTATTAGAGAAAGACAGATAGATGGTAAAAATATTTATGTTGCGATCCTTAAATTTGAAGATATTTTTATAACTAAGTCTTTTGAAAAAGAAGAAGAAGCTCAAAAATGGTTAGAAAATGAGTTTGAGATTGAAATTATAGAAACAAAAGAGGGAAAAATAGAAGAGTTTGTTAAATAAACTTTTTCGGCAAAGAACCGCGGAGTAAAAGTGAGCTTGATAAAGAGAGCAATAAAAAGAGGGCAAAGCGAACTATTCTTCACGAGTAACAGGGTAACTGAGTGAGCTAAATTTGCTAAGTAACAAGAAAAATAGAGCAAGCTATGGTGGGAAAGTAACCTAAGGGAAAAAAGCGAGCTATGTCCCATGAGCAACAGTGGTGATTAGCGAACGCAACTGGAAGTGGGAAGAACCAAAGGTTAAAAGTGAACTACTTATAGATAGTAACATCAAAAAGAAGTGAAGTTGAGGT
>Ga0190309_1000360_pt1 | contig 12836 bp, 7 predicted proteins | sample 48700767_MG_FD_161656 | JGI IMG/M metagenome (GOLD analysis project Ga0190309, IMG submission 161656) | Hydrothermal vent sediment bacterial communities from Southern Trench, Guaymas Basin, Mexico - 4870-07-6-7_MG | ecosystem: Environmental > Aquatic > Marine > Hydrothermal vents > Sediment ... | reverse complement strand
GTCGACTACTACGAAGTTTACAAAGCGACATCGGTTACGGATACGTTTAGAAAAATAAGCAAGGCACCAGTAAGGGAGACCTACTATGAAGATACCGATGTTATGGGAGGTGTACAATATTTCTATAGAATAGTGGCTGTGGATAAGAGTGGTAACCGCAGCATATTCTCAGGTGTGGCATGTGCGATACCTAAGGATTATACACCACCCGAGCCACCACGTGATGTGAAGTATGAAGTGAAGGATAAGCATGTACATTTATGGTGGACAGCGTCACCTTCACCTGATGTGATAGGTTACAACGTCTACAGGAAAGAAGTGCATTGGCTCAAACTTAACCGCGATACGCTTACCAATATGGAATTTGTTGATATGGGGTTCCATGGACGTGGCTTGTATCCTGGTAAAACGTATGAGTTTGGGGTTACAGCCATCGATAGGGTAGGTAATGAAAGCGATAAGCGGGTTGTGAAGGTGACAATACCGGATGATATGCCACCACATAAGCCGATTGGATTTTATGCACACTGTACACGTAAAGGATACGTTGAACTCGTCTGGCAACGTAATGTGGATTGGGATTTCGCATTTTACAGGTTGAAACGTAACGGTAAACTTATAGCTGAACTGGATACTGTGTACTATCTCGATAAGAAGGTGGAAGCTGGTCACGAATATCTATATGTATTGGTGGCTGTCGATCGTGCCGGTAACGAAAGTGAGCCAGCCACCCGTAAAATAGTGGCAAGGGATAGGGTTAAACCACCTGCACCAGATACCATAAAGGCAAAGGTTACGGATGAAGGTGTAAAAATTGAATGGACCCCTGTTAGGGTTGACGACCTTGCCGGCTATAACGTATACAGGAGTGACGCATATGCGGGAATATACAAGAAGTTGAACGAAACCCTCGTCGTAAGTACCAAATTTATGGATAAGGACGGCAAACCCGGCATGTACTACAAAATAGGAGTGGTGGATTACTCAGGTAACGAGAAGCTATCCAGACCTGTCAAAGCAAGATGATAATCATACTTGCAATATTCACGGTGAACGAGGTGGTGGAATTAAAAGCGAATATCGAACAGTATGTTAAAGTTACTGATAGCTTAAGGTGGCAGCTATTGGGTATGTTGAAGGATGGACTCGATACAAGTAAGTTGGATGAGGTGCGTCAACTATCGGATGAGTTGCGGGTTAAAGATAGTCTGCTTAAGTTATATCTGGAAGAGTACATAAAGGTAGATACAGGGTGTGAACAGTTTCTGAAGTTGCTGGTTAACCGATACCCCAACAATCCATGGGTTAAGCTGAAGTTAGGTACGGTCTATGAAAGTATGGGCCAGCTGGAACAGGCATTAACATACTATAGATACGTGATAAGGGATTATGGAAGGTTAGTGGATGCACACATAGGGTATGCAAGGGTGATGGAACAGCTTGGCAACAACCGTGAAGCACTTGCAGCATATAAGCGGGCGCTTAGCCTGGCGCCGAAGGATTCAACCTTATACCAGGCTATAATAAGGTTGACACCTTGGTGGACAAAAAAGAAGCTCATACGTGAGTGGGAAATTAAGTTGAAGTTCGACCCCAATAATGAGGTGCTGAAGAAATATCTTGAAATACTGAAAAAGGGAGGATAATGTATATGCTGTTGGCTTTCATGATGGTGATAAAACCGGTAGAGTTTCGTACCACCGGCGGTATACGTGGTGAATGGATACCATGGACAGATTTCGAGCGTCCCACAACCGGTAGATTGAGGGTTACACTTACACCTACTTTGTATCTGTTTGGATGGCCGTTGAGCTTTGAAGGCAACCTACTGATAACATCTGAGGAGAGTGTAACCCTTCAATACATGAGTAGATTCTCGTTCTCAATAAAGCCACGCGAGATATTGGAGAGACGGTTTCCGATACTTAGGTGCTTATATCTGGGGGATGCATTTCCGAGATTCTCGCCACTCACCGTAGATGGTATACGTATACGTGGGTTCGGTATAGATATAAATCCAGGCCCTATCATCCTGTCGTATTTTCAAGGTAACGTACAACGTGGCACTGAGGGTACAAGCTACAGTGAACCCGCATACGGTAGACGCATCTATGCGATAAGGGTAGGTATCGGTAAGCTTGATGGGTCATACTTTGTGATCAACTTCTTTCATGCCATAGATGATACAGCATCTGTGGATACTATATTGAAGGTGCATCCACGTGAGAACGCTGTGATGGGGGTTAAATGGAAGCAGAAATTTGGCCCCATTTCGGTAGATAACGAGCTGGCATTAAGTGCAACCTCTGAAAACCTGTACGCACCGGAGATGGAGCTTAGTAAATACAAATTTTTCGAACCATTTAAACGTATAATAACACCACGAATAAGTACACATTACGATGGTGCGTTCATCACACGATTGGGTATAAAGGTGAGTAGATGTCAAATTATTGCAAGATATCGATATATAGGGCCAGGATATGTGTCGTTGGGTACCAGTGGGTTAAAAACTGACATAGAGGGGTGGACAATCAGTACAGGGGTTAAGTTGCACAAGTACGTAAGGTTGAACGCAAGGTGGCGTAGTGAACACAACAACCTCGCTAATACAAAGCTACAGCGTACAGACGATAACGAAGTACGTGGTAGGTTAGTGGTTAGGGTGCCAAAGCTACCGCAGGTGAGTTTCGAGATACGTGAATTTAAGCGTACCGGCAGGACGATCACCAACAGACGTAGCTATAGAGTGAGGATAAATTATCAAATTGTGCCACCGATAGGTATAAACATAGGATGTAGGGTGGATAACCGTGATACATTAACCACAGTGGACGTAATGACAGGTATGAGCTGGCGTCTGTCGGAGGTGTTGTCTTTAAACAACAATCTTGTATACGGACATGATAGAATAGATTATAGAGGTAGAGTGAATCTACAAAAAAACGGATTAAACATCTGGCTATCGGTTGGTGTTGGTGGTACAAAAGGTTGTTATCGATGGTACACCACCGCAGGTGTTGGCTACAAGGTGAGCAAATATGCAAGCTTAGGTAGCCGTCTACGATACAATCGTGCAGGTAGTGATGATGAAATACTTGTCAATGCATATTTGCAGGCAAGTTTTAAATAACAGGGGGTAAAATGCTTAAAACCTGCAAGCTATTGTGTAGCTTGTTATTGACAACCGTGGTTGTTGGTGAAGGGTTAAGGGTAACAGATGTGGTAGGCTGTTACGTAGGTGATTGGTTTCGCTACGTAGAGGTGTGGCGATATGAGCTACCTGCACGTACAGAGGATATGGAAGTGACGGTGCAATTTAAACTGTGGGATGAAACAGGTACAGAAATTGTGTCAGGTGTGTCGATACCATTCACGTTGAGCAAGGATGTGAACGTCCTGTACTCCACCGATATACCAGGATGGGAAGAGCTCACATATTCGGAAGCTGAACGTAATCGGATACTACGTACAAATAGATTACGTGAAGGTAGATATCAGCTATGGGTAGCTATATTCTCGTACATGGAGATGTTAACCCAAGACACTGTATGGATTACGGTGGTGGAACCCAATCCACCGGAGTTGATTGAACCACTCGACAACGATACGTTATATACACAGTATCCAGTGTTTGAATGGACACCGGTTGAGTTACCAGCAGATGTAACGGTTATCTACAGGGTGAGGGTTTGGGAGCTGCTCGAGGGTCAGACAATAGCAGAGGCTACACGTAATGTACCGTGGTGGCAGGTGGAGCTCGAAAACACCACACGCATAGTCTATCCGGTAGAGGCGAGGCCACTTGAGTTCAACAAATCGTACATATGGCAAGTGCAAACGTTTGACGTAGCGGGGTATCCGCTTGGTGATAATGAGGGTAAAAGTGAGGTATATCAATTTACAGTTGTACCACATGCTGCCACTGTGCTGCCAGTAACTATCGGTACGGAGATGGCCGTTAACAAGGAGCTGATAGAATGTGAGCTGCTCGACCACTATATGTTTATACCTGCGTGGATATGTGAATCCATAGGTGGCAACATCTACACGGGTATGATCGATACTGCGATGGTATTGCCCGAAATTGACACCACCAGCAACATGTTCGCTATATGGATAGATTCATTGGCAATAGACAGTATCGATGGTGTAATCCATATATCAATAAAGCCAATAGTTGTCACCGATACAATAGTTATGGCAACATTCATGTACCGATACGTAGGTGATACACTGTGGCATGTTATCGAAATCGACACCACATGTGATGATGGCTATCGTTGTATGTGGGAAGTAGATGCATCACGTTATGGGACATATGAGGTTGAAGTTGGTGCACTCGATAATCATTACAGGTGGGCGGAATGTTTTGCATTCATACATGCAGGTAAAGTTCAGGCTGAAGAGATACTATATGAGTGGGGAGATTACGAAAAATTGGAACGCAAAGCAGATAGCTTACGGGAGGAGTTGAATAAAGTTAGCGGAAAGATAGATGAACTCAAGAGCAGGCTGAGACGGTTGCAACAAGAAGAGAAGCGAATACAACCTGAACGTCGTCGTATATGGCAAGAGTATAAAAGGGAGGAAAGTGCAGTTGATGCACTTCGTGGTATTGATCGACACATTATCCCTAAGTTATCAAACCTATATAAGGATAGTGTTATAAAAATACTCAATAGATTGAAACAGCTACCTGTACCAGATACTGCAAACATCGATAGAATATACACGGAGGCAAAGTGGCGAATGGAGTCGTGTGCAGATAATTTACAGAAGTTACAACAAAAGCGTAAGGGGTTACAACAACGTAAGCAGCAACTTGAACAATTGATAAGAGCTGAACAAACGAAGATCATGGGACGATATGTGGGTAAGCTTAAAATTGTTGGCTTCTATAACTATGGGCCAGCGATAATGCTTACAACAGAAGGTAAAGTGCTGGTGGGATGGGTATTTTCCGATATCACACGTAGATACAATGAGTTGATATCTGAATATGAGAAAGTGAAGAAGGAGATAGAAAAACTCGATAGACTGATCCCGGACAAACAGGCTGAACTCAACAAGTTACGGGATGCATTCAACAAGGCCAAAAAGGCCAAACAGCAACGTGACGAACGTAAAGCTTTGATGGTGAAGCTCACCGAATACTGTCGTCAGATACGGCAACTTGTGAGTGTGCTCGTTAAGTTGTGCAGATCGCACCCTACAGCATGTAGTGAGTTTCAACATCTGGTCGATAGGATACGCCAACAAGTGGAAAAATGTGACAGCATAGAAGTGGAGTGGGACGAATTCTGGCGGACACTTAATACGTTACATACGTGGAAACGCGAAAAGGAGCAGGATCTAAAACAGCACGTGGAGCGGTTGGAAGATGAAGTCAGGCAGCTTGTCGAAAGATTGGATGAAATATTCCTTGAAAAGGAACGTATAAGAGATAGTCTGCAAACATTGCTACCAGTACGCGATAGTATAAATAAGGATCTATCACAACTTGAGTTATACCTTCAGAAACGAAAATGTGTACACGAACTTTACAAAGCGATACGTGCGAGGTTGGAACAGTTGAAAACCATTTACGAGGATGAAGAAGCTGAGCGAGAGTTGCGTGAAGAACTTGAGAAGGTTGGAATTAAAAACGCATTTGAAAGTGCGCTCCGTGAGTTACCCGACAGTTTAAAACGGAAAGCCGATGGCGAACTTATTACGTGGTCAGATTTTGTATCCGCGATGATATCGGGTGCACCCGATTTGATAAAGGGCACATTTATAAAGCCAGCTACGGTGAAAGTAGGACTTGCAGGTATGGGTGCGACAGCATTTTTGAACATCCTCTATAGTATGTATATAAACTGGATGCAAAGTGCCATTATTGAAGGTTGGATACGCATAGTATGTAAAGAATTATGTAACATGATACAACTTGAACAAAAGGATTGTGGCTACATCCGTAACGATGAGCATCCACCATCTGTAATTTACTACAGGAAATACGGTAAGGGGGCAATAGTAATTGTACTTGGACCAACAAGTTACGCCTGTAAGTGTGAGTTCTCTGAGTAGTAGTTACAGAGCTGACACGTAAAGTTGATACCTCAGCTCGATAATATCTCCATAATTGTGTACCAGATACGTTGAATAACTCAACAATAAAGGGTTGACAAAATATTAATTATTATATTTTTGTTGATATAAAAGAGAGAATATTAGAGGCTATTTGAGAAGCTTCTGATAATAATTCAGCGACAAAAAGGAGGTGAAGATGAAAATAAAGCCATTGGGTGCAAGGGTAGTAGTGAAGCGTATGGAGATGGAGACACGTACAAAGGCCGGGATTGTCATCCCGGATACTGCGAAAGAGAAACCCTCTGTGGGTGAGGTACTCGCTGTGGGGCCTGGCAAGCGCAATGAGAAGGGTGAGTATCAGCCACTCGATGTGAAGGTAGGTGATAAGATTATATTCAGCAAGTATGCAGGTACGGAGATAGAGCTTGAGGGTGAAGAGTATCTCATATTACAGGAGGATGAAATATTGGGTATACTTGAGAGCTAAAAGGAGGTACAATGGCAGCCAAAGAAATACGCTACGAGGAAGAAGCAAGGCAGAAGGTAAGATCAGGTGTGGAAAAGTTAGCAGCTGCTGTTAAGATAACACTGGGACCCAAGGGTAGAAATGCTATACTTGAGAAGAAGTTTGGTGCACCTACCGTCACAAAGGATGGTGTCACCGTAGCAAAGGAGATAGAACTGGAAGACCCATTCGAAAACATAGGTGCACAACTCGTACGTGAGGTGGCGAGCAAAACCTCAGACGTGGCAGGTGATGGTACTACCACCGCAACTGTACTTGCAGAGGCGATATTTCGAGAGGGGTTGAGAAATATCACTGCGGGTGCAAACCCGATGTTCCTCAAACGCGGTATCGAAAAAGCTATCAACACAGTGGTTGAGGAGCTCAAACGTATGTCGAAACCCACACAGAAGAAAGAGGAGATTGCGCAGGTAGGTACGATCTCAGCTAATAACGATCCGGAGATAGGCGAGATGATTGCTGAAGCTATGGAGAAGGTTGGCAAAGAGGGTGTGATCACCGTCGAAGAGGGTAAGGGCACAAAATTGGAACTCAAACTCGTAGAGGGTATGCAATTCGATAGGGGCTACATATCGCCATACTTTATCACGGATCCGGACAAGATGGAGGTGGTGCTCGAAAACGTACGTATCCTGCTGTACGATAAGAAGATAAGCTCTGTCAAACCATTGTTACCCATACTGGAACAGGTTGTACGTGAGGGTGGGTCACTGCTGGTGATTGCGGAGGATGTTGAAGGTGAGGCACTCGCTACCCTCGTAGTGAATAAACTCAAGGGTGTACTGAACTGTTGCGCAGTTAAGGCACCAGGTTATGGCGACAGAAGGAAAGCCATGTTGGAGGATATCGCTATACTCACCGGAGGTAGGGTGATCTCCGAGGATAAAGGGATGAAGCTCGAAAATACCACGATTTCGGACCTGGGTAGAGCGAAAAAGGTGAAGGTAGATAAGGAGAATACGACGATCATCGAGGGTGCAGGCGATAAATCGATGATCCAAGCACGTATGAACCAGATTCGTAAAGAGATAGAGGAAGCCACTTCGGATTACGATAAGGAGAAGCTACAGGAGAGGCTTGCCAAACTTGCAGGCGGTGTCGCAGTAATCTATGTGGGTGCACCTACAGAGCCTGAAATGAAAGAGAAGAAGGCACGTGTGGAGGATGCCCTACATGCAACGAAGGCCGCCGTCGAGGAGGGCATATTGCCAGGTGGTGGTGTCGCCTATGTACGTGCTATAAAGAGGGTGGAGGAGCTGGAGAAGAAGCTCGAGGGTGACGAAAAGATAGGCGTTCGCATAGTGAGAAACGCATTGGAGGCACCATTACGTCAAATAGCTATGAATGCAGGTTATGATGGCTCAGTCGTATTCCATAAGGTGTTGGAGGCTGATAATCCCAATATTGGGTTCGATGCCAACAAAGGTGAGATTGTGGATATGATGGAAGCCGGTATAATTGACCCCACCAAGGTGGTGAGAGTGGCACTCGAAAACGCCGGTAGTGTAGCATCGTTACTACTTACGAGTGATGTACTGGTTGTAGAGAAACCCGAGAAAGAGAAGGAGAAGACACCACCTATGCCAGAGTATTAATAGAGTAGGGGGAGCATGCTCCCCCTACTTTTAATCACAAAATGCCACTTTATGAATACCAATGTGTAGAATGTGGATATAAATTCACGATATGGCAGAAAATAAGTGACCCTCCAATTGAGAGGTGTCCACGTTGTAAAGGCAAAGTTGAACGCATTATATCACCTAATCTTGGGATCATCTTCAAGGGTAGCGGATTCTATGTAACCGACTATAAGCATAAAGAGCAGCAATCCAAAGGTAAAAAGGAGAAAGAGAACAACGAATAACCTATAAAGTGTTGCCCACCGTATGAAGGCATATTCCAAAATCAATTTTGGCCTAAAAGTAGGTAAACGTGACAACGATGGGTTACACCCCATTATCAGCCTCATGGTGAAGATAAATTTCTACGATGAGCTTACAATCCTACCAGCAAGTAAATTTGAACTCCACAGTTCAGCCCCCCCATATGGCGAGGATAACTTAGTCTATAAAGTGGTGCACGAATTTTACCGCAGGATAGGTAAACCCCCACGTGTTAAGGTTATACTCAAGAAGAACGTATGGATAGGTAGCGGTTTAGGTGGTGGTAGTGCTGATGCAGCTACCGTGTTGAAGATGTTGAACGAATTTGAGGGCTACCCATTGAATAATAAGGAGTTGCTGGAACTCGGTCAGCAATTAGGTAGTGATGTACCATTCTTCTTGAATAGCAACGGATTGGCTATAGTGCTGGGTAAAGGTGAGACTGTCCTGCCATTGGATGCGAAATTTCCGTTCCCTTACATATTGCTTGTCAATCCAGGGGTTGAAATATCGACACAGACAATGTATCAGATGTTAGATGAATTCAGAATCTCAACAGGTATAGAGAGTTGCTTGACATTTTCTGATAAAGATATAATCTTTTTGAAGGATGCCATCGAGAAAGGTGACTGGCATCTGTGGGATTGGCGAAACGAATTTGAACCGCTACTAAGGATGCGATACAAAGTTTATGACGAAATATACGAATGGCTAAAATCTATAGGGGCAGAGGTTGTAAGCATCACAGGTACAGGTGCGGTAATGTATGGGTTGTTCAAAAAGCCGCCACAGTTCAGCGTATGTAGTTGGAGGGTACAGCTTACTATGCCTGTCTATACTGGGGTGTAGGCTAATGGCAGGCCACGGGATTTTGGATCCCGGCGTGGTGGTTCGAATCCACCCACCCCAGCTAACCAACCGGGAGTGAAGATGTGGCAAAAGTTCTTTACTGAAGAACAGAATATGATACGTGAGCTTACACGTAAATTCACTGTGGAGAAGATCATACCCGTACGACGAGAGTTGGACGAAAATGAGGAATTCCCATGGGAGCTCGTTAAGGAGATGGCCAAACTCGACCTGTTTCGCATATTTATACCTGAGCAATATAATGGGCTTGGCGGTGGTGTACTCGATCTTGCAATAGCTGTTGAGGAGATGGCCAAAGGTTGTGCAGGTGTAGCCACCACATATGCAGCTAATGCGTTAGCAGCCTTCCCTATAATACTCTATGGGACTGATGAGCAGAAGCGTAAATATTTGCCACCTATTGCAAACGGTGAAAAGTTAGCCGCATTTGCGCTTACCGAACCCGAAGCTGGTTCAGATGCAGGTAACGTCAAAACACGTGCTGTGAGAGAGGGAGATCACTATATTATCACCGGTAGGAAGCAATGGATAACCAACGGCGGTGAAGCTGATATATATGTGGTTATTGCATCAACCAACCCCGATAGGGGGGCACGTGGCCTATCCGCCTTTATTATGGAAAAGGGTATGGAGGGGTTCGATTTCGGTAAGAAAGAGAAGAAGATGGGCATAAGGGCATCAGTAACGAGGGAGCTGATATTTGATGACGTGAAGGTACCCAAGGATAACCTTTTGGGGCGCGAAAACCTTGGCTTTGTGATCGCAATGCGTACATTCGACTACGCAAGACCAGGTGTTGGTGCATTAGCTGTAGGTATAGCAGAAGCGGCACTCGAGGAAGCGGTTAGGTTTGCCAAAACCAGGCATCAGTTTGGGCAACCCATAAGTTCGTTTGAAGGTATACAATTTATGATTGCGGAGATGGCGACAAAGATAGAGGCAGCACGTAGCTTAGTCTATATGGTTAGCAAGTATATAGATAGTGGTGAGAAGGATATTTCTAAATACTCGGCGATGGCAAAACTTTTTGCATCCGACGTAGCTATGGAGGTGACCACGAAAGCTGTGCAAATCATGGGTGGCTATGGTTATATGCGTGAATATCCAGTGGAGAAAATGATGCGTGATGCTAAAATCACCCAGATATATGAGGGTACGAATGAGATACAGAAGCTGGTGATTGCCGCCAAACTCATACGTGAGATAGTATGATCTTTATTTTCCTCCTATGTAGGATCATCGATGTCAATGTGGTATATTCACCCGAAAGCAAGAATATCTATTACCACCGGGATGAGCCAAATTTACCGATCCTACCTGTACAGGTTAAACTCAAAGAAGATGAAAGGGTTATCAGCTATACATTAGCTGAAGCAGATAGTGTTGTAGAGTATATTGGTGAGACGGTTGATACTTATTGCAACACTGATGGGTTGGTACAATTTACAGGCGAAACCTTCATACGTGGTAGCAGGGTAGCTAACTTTGTCGTATATCCGGTTAGATACGTTGGTAATAAGCGTATCGATTACGAAGCGCTTACTCTACACATAGAAACAGATGTAGCGAAACGGTCACCGTTGAAATCGTTACGCAGTTCTATAGATAGGAGAGACTTCAAAAAGTACTGTGTATCGTACGCACCTTCTTTGAAAGGCGATCCAGTACACTATGTTATCATTACGGGTGAAGCGTTGCTCAATAGTTTCAATAGATTGCGCCAGTTTTACCTCAAACGCGGTATCCCTACGGAAATAAGGACAGTAGAGTGGATAGCTGATAACTACTTTGGAATAGATCTGTGCGAAAAGGTACGCAATTTTATCAAAGATGCCTATGTGTTGTGGGGTACCAGGTACGTACTGATAGGGGGTGACCCTTCTATAGTGCCCATACGGTATGCGCGGTTCAAGGCAACCCCCGAGGATGATTATATACCAACCGATCTATACTATGCATGCCTCGATGGTAACTGGAACGCAGATGGGGATTGGGAGTTTGGTGAATTAGAAGATGAAGTTGACTTCGGTGTAGATGTATACGTAGGTCGTATATCGGTTGAGACACCAGCCGAAGCTGATGCTGTGGTTGATAAAATAATAACCTATCAGGCAACCCCTGATACTGGGTATGTACTTAAGATGCTATTCCTTGGTGCATATATATCGGAGCAGGAGAGTGGTGAAACCTACTGTGAAGATATAAGCAATGTAATACCGCAGAGGTTTAATAAAGTCAAACTATACGAAAATCCTGATGGATATCCGGGTGCCGATGATATAGCACCTGATGGTACACCACGAAGGGTGATAGATTCGCTAAACTCGGGATTCAACTTCATACTTTATGAGGGGCATGGTACACATAGAAATGTTCTCCTAAGATACCGTAACCCACGGGTGGCACTCACATCTATCGATATAAGTAGGTTAAACAATGGGCCACGATTCTCTATATGGGAGTTGGTTAGCTGTCACATTGGGGCGGTGGATTACAACTGTTTTGCGGAAGCATTTATCAACAACCCATATGGGGGTGGTGTCGCCATCAGGACGGCAACGCGGTTCGATTACCCAGCTATCGTCTTACCTGGGAATAAAAAGTTTTTTAAATTAATGATAGATTCAGCACTTACCATAGGCGAGGCGGCTGCCAAATCGTTAGAATACCTAATACCACAGGCAATGAGTGGTTATACTTATGAAAGAGATGTTATGCTATCTTCAATCCTTGTGGGCGATCCCATGTTACGGGCATGGACTGATACGGTTAAAGTGCCGGAGTTATTTATAGATAGAGATAGCTTACCGCTTGGCTACTGTACTCTTACAGTTACTGTGACAATAGATGATACACCCGTACCTGGTGCAAATGTTGCAGTATATAAGGAAGGGGAAGCTTTCGGTTATCAACATACGAACGGAGATGGGCAAGCTTGTTTCCCGTTATACCTTGAGACTGCAGATACTGGGTTAACAATAACGGTGTATGGCACAAACATATATCCGGTAACACGTGAGATACCAGTCTATAGGGAAGGGCCTTTACCATCGTTTGCGGGTAAGGTGCCAATCACTCCGCTGGAGGTAGGTACGGTTTGTAGTTTCAAAATTTTGATCAAAAACGATGGTGATACATCAGTTGCCGGCGATATAGTGGTGTGGTCACCCTATGCAGAAGGGAATACATCGCCACAGTCAATGGTGATCATAATCGATAGTACTGCAAAGTTTGAAGAGGTTACCCCCGGTGACACAGTATGTACGATCGATCCAGTAAGTATGATATTTTCGACTTCGATACCATATTCGTTTGCAGTACCGTTTGAGCTTAGGATAAACGATAGCTGGATGGATACCTTTTATATAAATCCAAAAGCGCCACACGTTGTTTACCTGTACCATAAATGGGTTAGCTTTCAGGATACAAGCTATTACGTGCCAATTTTCAAGAACATAGGGGATGCTGTTGCGCGGGATGTG
>Ga0190309_1000359_pt1 | contig 12849 bp, 36 predicted proteins | sample 48700767_MG_FD_161656 | JGI IMG/M metagenome (GOLD analysis project Ga0190309, IMG submission 161656) | Hydrothermal vent sediment bacterial communities from Southern Trench, Guaymas Basin, Mexico - 4870-07-6-7_MG | ecosystem: Environmental > Aquatic > Marine > Hydrothermal vents > Sediment ... | reverse complement strand
TTAATAAAATCTATTGCATTCATTAAAGGTCTTTTAGCATTTTCTATATCAACTTTACAAGAAGAACCAAACCATTCTATATCATCGAATAATTCATTGATTTCTTTTATTATTTCATCTTTAGTTACAAATTTTGTAAATTTTGCTTCATTTTTTAATGTTTCTATACCATCATTTATATAATCAATATTTCTAATAATTGTTAATGTAGCCCAACCACACTTACATATTTCTTTTTTCATAATGAGTATTTATTACTTACTCATATATAAATCTTTGGAAGGTGCTTTTTATGAATAGAAAAAAAGAAGAAATCCTCGCCTTATTCAAAAAACAGAAGAAACTTCTGGAAGCAAAAATAGAAAAAGAAGAAAAAATTCTCAATTATATCAAGAAAAAGATTAACCACGATAAAAAGCGTCTGGATTTCGTCAACAGATGTATAGGTTATCTCGAAAATTTTTCTTTTGAAGTTGCTAAGAAGAAGATTAGGGAATTAGTAATGAAAAATCCAGAATTGTTTCCCGAATTAATTAAGAAAATGAGGTGAAACTTATGGATAAATGCATAAAATTTGCATTATTTGCGTTTTTAATATTTGTGGTAGTTATGAGTATTTACTTCTTTTTTATAGAAGAATCTTCGGTTAAATTGAGTCCTATAGACTATTGCATTATGTTTTTATTTATTTTGATTATGGGTGGTTTCGTATTCATATACTTTTTACTTTTTTGCGATGTTGTTGATAATTGCTTAAACAGAGGTGGTTCTCGTGCCAGCAGGTAAAGTTTTTCATTCCTCACTTCTCAGAGGAGAATTTGTCGAGGTATTCCTCAAAAACGATTGCAGGGTTACGGGAACTCTGATAGAATACTTTGAAAGAAATAACGCAATAGTACTGGCGAATGCGGATTATTTCGAGAAAAATGAAGAAGGAAAATGGGAACTCAAAGAACAGCGGGACTTAATTATCATTAAGGGAGACGGCTGGGTAGAAATTAACGTTCCTAAAATTACAAAGAAAGAGATTAGAGAATTGATTAGAGAAATTGCGAAATAGAAGGTGATGATATGCCTAAAATCAGAAAAGAAGTTCCTATCGAAACAATGAAAAGAGTTTTGAAAAACGCTCTTGGAGATGAATTCAGAATTTCGGACGAAGCGTGCTCGTGTCTCTCAGACTTCGTAGAAAAATTAGTTAAAGAAATAGGAAACGAAGCAAGCAAAGTAGTAAAATTTACAAAAAGAAAAACCATAAAGAAAAGAGATATAGAATTCGTTCTGGAAGATGTCGATAAAATTGTTAATAAAATTGCGGAAAAAATGGTGAGATAAATGCAAGAAAGAAAAGAAGTAAGAGAAATGTTCGAAAAAAAGCACAAACTTCTCGCTAAGGAGCATGCTTTGAGAAATGCCATTCAGTTTATGAGCGTTCTTCTTAAAGAGCGTTTAATTGTGAGTTACGATGGAAAATATCCAAAAATTTCGCTCTCCGAACTGATAAAAACAACAATAGAAGTAGCGAAAGAATTCGAAGCATATATTAGAGGAGAGGATTTTCTTAAAGAAAATTTAGATTTTGCTCTTGCGGGTGATTTGCTTGAAGAAAAAAGAAGCTATTCGAATACCAAAAACACTATTCAAAATAAGAGAGTTAGAAAGAGAAACTAAAAAACTTAAAAAACTTTCAGCAATTCAATTTGTAATGATTTTAGTGCTTTATATTCTTACAGTAATAAATTATTTGATGCTAAGGTGATTTTATGGAATTAATCATGAAAGAAAATCTGAAAACGGTTAAAGTCAGGAAGGAAGGAGCAGAAAGAGAAATAAAAATTTACAGGACAATAGCGAAATTCTTAACGGAAAAAATTAAAGCAGGGAGCGTGGAAGTAATAGTAACGGAAAGGGAAGAAGTATATGACATAGAAGTTGTGGTAACGAAAAGAATTGGTGTTCTCGAACCAGAAGATGCCTTTAAAGAACTCGCAAAATTCGTGCTTAAACTGGAAAAACTTAAGGAAAATTTTGACAAATTGTATTCCTTCTATTCAGAACATCTGGAAGAAATTAAAGGTGCTGAAAATGGTGAAAATCAAGGCAAGAATCAGAATTAATAAAAAATCGAAAATAGTTGTTTTTCGTACAACAGCCAGAAGGTCTAAAGTTATTCTTGGCAGGTTGTTTTCGAGGTCTCTCAAAAAATTAGGTATTAGAACATATATAAAACCTCATATCAAATACATAATAGAAATAGAAATCTTGGAAGTGAAAAAGTATGATAAAGGTAAGAAACAAAATCCTGTATCTGTACGGAAAAAAAGTGGGAATAATAACTAAGGACGGAAAATTCGTAACATTCAGGGACGAGAAAAAGCACCTGTACAGAATGTACGATGCGTGGGGCTTCAGCAAGGAAGTGATAGACTTTCTCGACCGCATAGGAATTTGGCTCGTCGAGGTCGTAACCAGAACCAAGCTATACAGGATTCTTTTCGACGACATTCTCAGGTACGGAATAAAGCACAGGAATCCGAGAGACGAGAAGGAGCTTCAGATTCTCGTTCCGAGAAAGTTTTTCAGAGCGTTCGACCTGAAACCAGACAAGGAGCATCAGAAAATACTGGAAAAATTGTAAGAGGTGGTGAACATGAAAATAAGAGAAATTATAGATTTCTTTTTCAATTCTACCGTAAAAATAAAAATTCTGGTCTACCTTTACATAAATAGAGATAAAACTATATATCTAATGATGGTAGCGAAATATGCAGACATAACATACTCATATCTAAAAAAGGAGGCAGATAAACTGGAAAGGGAAGGATTTATTACGAGCGTTAAATCTGGGCGGGAGAAGTATGTCAGGCTCACCAAAAAGGGAGAGGAAGTGGCGAAATTATTATATAAGATTTGCAAGGTATTAAAAAATGGTAACAAAAAAGCAGGAGGTGTGCAGAATGGAAGATAATGTAATAATAGTAGGGAGCAAAACTCTGCCGAAATATCTTCTTTCCGTTCTGACGATGTCGAGCGATTTCAAGAATCTCGTTTTGAGAGGAAGGGGAAAGAATATATCGAAAACGGTAGCTCTGGCAAATATTTTAGCATCAAAGTACGGTTTCGAAGTCAAGGAAATAAAAATAGGGAACGAAGATATCGAAAACGGGAAGAAAACCTCCTACATAGAAATAGAAGTGCTGAAAAAATGATTTCCTTCTTTTTCTTCTTTAAAAGAGGTGGTGGCCATGAATTACGGGGAAGAAGCATACTATGAAGAGGAAAAAGCGGAATACAAAAAAGAAGTAAAATTTATCTGGAAAATTATATGCAGGAAGTGTCCCTACACAAACTCTTTTGAAAGTCATGTAGGTGTGCCTTTCAGAGACTTTGCAGAAATTTTAAATAGAAGAATATGCCCAAATTGTAATAGCGAGATGGAAATTTATCCGAATGAGAAAACAGGAGAAATAATCGCCAAGTGTCCGAAGTGCGGTAAAATATACAATATGGCGGGATTGAAAAACGTAAACGAAGAGGTGCTAAAAAACAAGGAAACGGCGTGGGTTAATATAGTTCCGAAGTGTCCGGAATGCGGGGAAGCGTGCAACATATATTTGGCAGGATGGACATAAGTGATGGGTTATGAAAAAAATAGGTGAATTGATTTTCAGTGACGGAAAAAACAGAAGCAGGGATGCAATAGTAATAAACGAAAAAGGGCTGGTCATTTCTCTGAAGAATATGAAAAGGCTGATTTCTTCCTATGAGGGTTTTGAAAATATTCTCGGAGAAATAATTATGGATATAGGGCTGGAAATGAAAAAAATGCTGGGAGGAACCGTAATAGTTAATGACGGAATGATAGAGGTGAAAAATCCGAGCAAAAGAAGTTTTTACAGAAAGTTCAACAGGGACTTTTACTTTTTCAGCGTAGTAATTAATTTGGACAGGCGGAAGCGAAGCGTGAATGAAGGTTACTACCCGTGACCAGACCGTTTTGCTTCCGCCCCAAAAAATTTCTTTTTAAATTTAAAGAAACAAAATAGATTAATGGGTGTTCGCCTTGAGTGTTAAAGATTTTTTTGCGGGTAAAAAGTATTTTGCAGAATTAAAACCAGAAGAAAGGCTCGAAGTACTGTACAGATTTCTCGAAAGAATCTATCCTGAAAAGCCGAGAAAAGAGGTATACGATTTGTTTCCGAACCTATCGAGATATACTGTGGATAGAATTTTGAGGTTGCTGTTCTTCTCGGATTTAATTTATCTTCCGGTAGGAAAGGTTGTGGTTACGGACTTCGGAAAGAGGATACTTGAAAAGGGCAGGCTACTGCTTGAAGACCTGAAAAGAGCTCCGTCGTGGGTCATAAGAGTTCTGACGAGAAAACCGATGAAAATTCAGTTCTACAGAGTTAGCTTGGTCTGGATGTTCTATGCCAAAAAGCCGAGAAGATATACTCCTGACCCGTTTGCCGAATTCAGGGCGTTCGTCGTTACGAGAACTCCGAAAAAATATCCAGAAAACATGCTCAGAGAAGTGTTGCTGAAGCTCGTCAAGCTCTTTCCCTCGATAGAGCAGAGCTGGAAAGACAAAGCAATTTACGTAGGAGACCGGCACATGAACCCGCTTGCGGAAACGCCGGAAGAAGCCGAAAGGGTGAATTTCGAGATATCTGGATATGAGGTTGAAAAGATAGACAGAGATGAGGTTGATGCAACTCTCAAAACTACCGGCTTGCCGAAACCGAAAACTGATAGAATATACAGGTATGTTGCACTGTTTAAAGGAAGGGCGGGTGAAAAGGTTCCGAGCAGAGTTGTAAGAACCCTGAGCAAATACCTGTTAGGTGCAGAACTTCAGCCGTTCGTCAGAATTGAATACAATGAAAAGAAAATCAGAATGATAGAAGGAAGAAGCTTGGAGGATTGACGTAAATGAGGGTAACCGTTGATATTGATTTTTTCGAGCACAATTTGGATATTGAAAGAACGTGGTTGAGCTTCGGCGAATTCAAGAAAAAATACTACAGAAAGCTGTTCGGAATATGGGGATTTTTCGCCAAACTGTCTTTCTGGTACAGAATTGCTATGGGCTGTATTCTGATGCGCAAACTTCCGGAAGTAAGGGTTACCACTAAGGGATTACATCTCATTTGGAGGGAAAACAACATATCGGAAAAAACCATGCTCGTTTACAGGTTCATTCTTTTAGATGATATAAACAGAATTTTGCTGGATATGAGCTCTCCTCTCAGGGTAAAGCAGGTTCTGTTCGTTAAGAAAGAAGTTATATACCACGAAAAAGAAGAAGTTAAGAAGAAGATTACTCTCAGAGAATTCATTATCAAAAAAATAAAGGAGGTGTTTGTATGGCCAATAAAGAAGTTGAACTTGCGGAAAAACTGAACGAAATCATAGTTGAGTACTTGGCTGAAGGATTAACGATTCCGGAAGTGATAGGTGTTCTCGAAACGCTGAAATTTACTTTGTTTTTCAGTGCTTCGGCTTCGTTTAAAATTTTGGAAAAATCGCTGAAAAATGCTAAAGAAGACCTTGAGGAAATAAAAGATATAATTGAGAAAATAATAAAATCTAAGAAGAAAGGTGGCGATGTGAAATATATAAGGTGAGAATATGGCTGAAAAATTTGAACCGCTCAGAGGAAAAGTAAAAATGTATGAACCTGAAGCAGAAGTTTTAAAGTTATTTTTAGAATTATGGAAAGAAAAAAGCGGAAAAGACTATGTAGATAGATTTCCATTTGCAAATCAAGATAATTGGACAGGAACATCAGTAATGGATTTTGCGAAGTTTATTGTTCAAAAGAAAAACGAAGACCTCAAATCCGCCGTTCAGGGATTGGTAAAGGAGATTGAAAAAGAAAGCGAAGAACTTACAAAAGCACTTGAATATCAAGTTGATAATGCTGGAGATGAAAAAGAAGAAATGTATCTCGAAGGAAAAATTGCGGGAATAATGGAAATGGAAGATATTGTTCTGGAAAAAATCAAAAAGTGGCTTGCGGATGCTTGTGAAAACGAAATAGAGGGTGATGGGAATGGCGGAAAATTTAGTCGTTAAAAAACGAGTTAGTGAAAATGTATTTATTGTAGATAAAATTTTGCAGAAGGGTGTTGATTACGAAGTGAACGGGAAGAAGGTGGTATGTGGAAGGATTATCGACGGAAAACAGTACGTTTCGACAGATGGTTTGTTACTGAAAGAGGAAGAGGATTTATCAAAACTCAATTGGTTGAGGTAGGTGCTATGAGATGTAAATATTGCGGGAAAAAACTGAAAATTTTATTTTACTACACGACAAAACCGAAGCACAAAAAGAACAATACAAAATTCGCATACTGCGAAAATTGCGATAGGGTTTTCAGAATAATTATTGTGGATGCGGTGAGCGAAGATGGTTAAACTTACACTAATTCAAGGAGATGCATTAAAAGTTCTTAAGCATCTACCTTCGGAAAGCGTAGATTTAGTAATTACTGACCCACCTTACAATATTAGTCAAGAAAACAAAAAAATTACGAGAAAATATCTTAGTTCAAAAATGCATAAAAGAAATTCGGATATTATTCTTGATTTTGGTAATTGGGATAAAATGGATGAAATAGAATATAAGCTATTTACTGAAATGTGGTTTAAAGAAATAGCAAGAATACTTAAGAAAAAATCTTGGTTTTTTTCTTTCTTTTCTAAAGAAAGAATAGGATATTTCACAGACCCAATCGACGGGTTATTTGAAAAATATGGCTTCAAAACAAGGACAATAATAACATGGTGTAAATCTAATCCCACGCCTTCATTCAGAAAAGTAAACTTTCTTTCTTCAACCGAATTTATAGTTGTAGGGTCGAAAGGAAAATGCAAGGTGAAAAATTTTTTACAACAAAAAGAAATGAAAAACTACTATATAACTCCAAACTCATCTTCTTGGCAAGAAACAAATCATCCAACTGAAAAACCAATGGAATTAATAAAATGGATTATAAAAATTTGTAGCAATAAAGGTGATACCGTTCTCGACCCTTTTTTAGGTAGTGGCACAACCATAAAAGCATGTTTAGAACTTAACAGAAACTGCATAGGTATAGAAATAAATCCAGAATATGTGAAAGTTACCAAAAAACGCTTAAACTGGAGTTCAAGTTTAGGAGATGTTAAATTTGAATTTTACACCGAAGAAGAATTTTTGAAAAAGGTGAGCGAAGATGAAAGTTAAAGAAATAACCGATTTGATAGATAGAGTTTACGCAATTGAAGATGAAGAAGGAAAGTGGCTCTTTGTTTTGATTGAGTGTGAGGGAGAACTTGTAGTGGCGAGGTGTTTGAAGAATGAGTGAACCAAAACCGCTTGAAAAAGAAGTAGAAGACATACTTAAACCTAAACCTTTAAATTTGAGAAAAATAGAAAAAGAACTATTGGAAATTTACTATAATAAATGGGATAAAAATAGAATAGATGAAGAATTTATAAAGCTCACTGTATCTATATTTAAAAATAGAATCAAAAAAACATGCGAGTTTTACTTGCGGTATAAGGATAATCCAGAATTGTTTTTGAAAGAGCATCCAGAATTTGAAGATAAACTTGCTACTTTTTGCAAAGCGTATAAAAACGGAAGGTGCGAAGGAGAGCATAGAACATTTTGCAAGCCAAGCAAGTGTTTATTTTTCTTCGAACTGGTTGATATTGAAAAATACAACTCTTGGCTCTTCAAACTTGCTTTTAAAGATGTTCTGGAGGGGTGAGGAAAATGGGTGATACTGTTGTAATCAGATGTTACAATATAGATTGCGAGTATAACGACAGAGACCCAGACTTCCCGTGTTGCACGCTGGACGAAATCGTGCTGGGAAGAGATGGATGTTGCGAAGAAAAAAATGAAAGAAAAGGATAAATGGTGAAAAAAATGTTAAACAAGCAGAAAGGTAACATGTATCCTTGGGTAACGCACACTTGGAATCCTGTCAAAGGCAGATGTCCACACAAATGCGAATATTGCTACATGAGAAAATACTGGGACAGACTGAAAGAACCCTATCTGGATAAGAAATGCTTCAAAGATAATCTGGGAAAGGAGAATGTCATCTTCGTAGGGAGCAGTATAGATTTGTTTGCGGAAGAAATTCCAGACGAGTGGATACTGAAAGTTTTGGAATATTGTAGAAAATATCCAGAAAACACGTATTTGTTTCAAAGCAAAAACCCTTTCAGATTTAGCAGATTCAGAGATTTGTTTCCGCCAAAAACGATTTTGGGAACGACTTTAGAAACGAACAGAGATTATAATTTTTCGAGAGCACCCTTGCCAAGATTAAGAGCATTCGCACTAAAGCAATGGAATGATACGGGCTTCAAAAAGATGATTTCGGTAGAGCCTATATTAGATTTTGATTTGGAAAAATTCATTACCATGATTGCTTTGTGTAAGCCCGTATTCGTTTCAATAGGTGCAGATAGCAAGGGTAACAATCTCCCAGAACCACCAAAAGAAAAAATTCTGAGATTGATTAAAGAACTTGAAAAGATTACAAAAGTTAAGATAAAAAATAACTTGAATAGGTTGCTTGGTGAAGAAAAGTAAACTACCACCCGTCTAAGACGGGTGGTCTCCTTGCGGTGGTTGTTATGAAAATCGGGAGATTTGATGAGCGGGATTTTCACTGGCGGGTGAAGGAAATAGCAAAAAATATCGATGAACTCGCAGACAAATTTGCGGATTTGACCACGAAAATTGGCGATAACGAATGGCTCGTCGAGGAACTCGAAAAATTTGCACAAGAATTTGCTTATCAAACCGCAAGAATTATCTGGTGGAACGGATGGTTAGAAAAATACATCGAAAAATTAAAAAAGGAGGTTGAGAAAGGTGGTGAGAACGATGGCTAAACCAAAAGGTATGATTGAGATTAGAATATCCGAAACCGAAAAATTGAAGAAACTTGAAATATACCTTTGGGGTAACATCACAGGATTAAAACCAAACTACGGTTACAGAGATGTTAAAAGATATTTTAAAACATGGAAAGGTTTACTTAAATTTTTAGATAATTACTTTGCCAAGAGAAGGTATTTGGTAAAGGTAGAAAACTGAAAAAGGAGGTTGAGGAAAATGCCCAGAGCAAAGGTAATCGTTGAAGTTGAGAAGGAATTCGATGTGAAAACCACAATCAGCGAAATCGAGGAAGAACTCAGAACGTTCGGCTGGAAAATTAGAAATTTGAGATGGAAGGTGGAGGCTGAGGAAAATGCGGAAAGAAAAAATTAAGGTCAAACCTTTGAAAATATTGGAAGGATATTTAATTAAATGCCCGAAGTGTGGCCATGTAAAGAAAACATTTTGTAAAATTGTGCGTTGCAATTATTGTTTGCATAAAATGTATGTAGAGGTGCATGAAAATGCAAGCGGAAAAATTAAAAGCCCAGATTGAAATAATTAGAAACTTGCTCGATGAATTAGAATGGAAATTAGAACACAGCAGTTTTTGGAAGAAAAGCTCAAAACCAGATAGAATTAAAGAAGCGGAAGCAATAGTAGAGGCTTCTAAAGCTTTGGTTGCTCTGGTAAAAATTGCTAAGCCTTGAGGCGAGAATTGTGAAATCCGAAAAGAAGCATGGAAGGAAAAAAGCGGAAAAGATTGAAAAAATCAAGCGAGAAGTTCTGGAAGAACTTGCCAAGATGGAAAGGGAAGAACTGGAAAAAGCGGGAAGGGAAATAAATCTGGAAAACTTCTTCGAGGAAGTGATAGAAAAAATATACGAAAGGGCGGTTGAACTTGCGGTGAGAAAAACGGCGGAAGAAATTTTCGGGGAGATTGAAAAAGGAATAGATAAAATGCAAAAATTAGTAGAAAAAACACTTGAAGGAGACGATAACGAGTTAAGCTATGCCTGCGGAGAGGGAGAAGTAATGGGTCTGGATTTGGCAAAAGATGTTGTTAAAGAACTCAAACGAAATTGGTGGGTGGCAAAGAATAATAGATATTGAAAAAATAAAGGTGTATGAAAAATGGGAAAAAGAAAGTTCTTATCGGAAATTCGCATAAAATTTCTAAAAATTCTCATAGAAAATTATCCCAACTACGTTCCCGTTGCGGAACTTAAGAAAAAACTCGGCATAACTCACAGTAGCGTAAGGACCTGCTATCTTTTCTGGAGTACGCAGGGAATAAAAATAAAGAGGAAGAAAAATTCGAAGGGAAGAGCATTTTATAAATTGATGGTCGGAAGTGAAGGTATTGGCGAAATCGAAAAGATGGAGCAGAAAGTACTGAAAAAAGTTGCGAAGAAATTTGGCGTAGCACAGGAAACGATGGAAAAAATCATCAGAACTGAAGCGGTGGTTTCAGCCATTCGGGAAACTGCGAAAGAAATTTTGAACGAAGTCAAAATACTGAAACACAGAACAAGAACTCTTAGAAAAGAGGAATGGATTCACAAAGGGGTATTTGAGGAACATCTGAGAAGACTGGAGGAAAAATGGATAAAAAAATAAATAAACGAAAACTTTAAATATCTTTTTCCAAAACTATTTTATAAAAGTTTTTGTACAATTGGTGATAAGAATGCCTCTCAAGACCAAAAAAGATGAGGTTTACGAGTGGATTAAAAAGAATGTTAAGAAACCGATGACGCTTCTCGACATTTCCAGAGAGAGCGGAATAAGCTATCATACCGTCATAAGATGGACTTCCGTTCTTGCGGCAGAAGGAAAGATAACTCTCGAAAAAATAGGAACTGTAAACGTGGTATTTCCGGTAAAAAAATCTAAAAGGTGATGATATGAAAATGCCGAAGTCCGATTTCCTGAAACTGTTTGAAAACAAAAAGAATGTTATAGCTCTCGATTACATAGCCGATTGCCTTATATTTTTCGGTAACGTCAGGACGAAAAGTGCTTTGAAAAATGTTAAAATTGAGCGTGCAAGAATTGACCCGGAAGAAGTTGCGGAATTCACAGAACTTAACAGAAGAGAAGTTAGGGCTGCTCTTGAAAGGTTGGTCAAATACGGCATAGTTTCTAAGGTTAAGCGAAAGGGAAAAAACCTGTATTATCTGAATGCTTCGAGCAACATTCTTAAAGCTATTGCCATTCTGGACAAGGCACTTACCCTGTTTTCTCTCAAAGAGGTGGAAAAAAGAATTAAAAAGTCGGAGAAAAGGAGCAAAAAAAAGAAAAGGTGGTAATGATGAAAGAAATATTCAGAAAAGAAGAAAGAAGTAAGTTCGAACAAGTACTTTGCATACTTTTTGGCTTGTATCTAACTGTAAGCTGGATTGGGTTGATTCGGATTTTAGGAGAATTTGTAAATCTAAATCTTTCAAATGTTCCATACCCTTTTAATATTCTGCTCCTTATTTTCTTAGTTACAAATATATGGGTAACTGGTTTTAAAGGTATTGAACTTATAGCACACTCGAAATACAAGTTGGTGAAAGGATATAGATTTGAGATAAAAGGAAGTGATAAGTGATGGAAAAAATATTAAGATACATAATAAGATTTGGAGCAGTATACCTTTTGATACTTTCATTTATTGAAAGTATGCTCGGCTATTATGCAGGTTCCATTCAGCATTTATGTGGTTCAATAAGTTTACTGATTATTGATAGTTGGGTAGGTGATAAATAATGGCAAAAAACTGGTTCTGGTTTGTAGCTCCGATACCTTACATCTACGCTCTCGTAAGTTATATTTTCAAAATTCCAGATATGGAAGTTTGGCAAGGCGGGCTTATTTTGATTTTGTGGACGGCTGTTCTTCTGCTTTATTATTTTTTCGGGAAAAAGAAAGAGAAAAGTTTGGAAGGTGATTAAATGGAAAACAAAATAACAAAACTGGTAAGCAATTATAAATTTTGGATAATTGTTGCAATATGGTTTGCAGGATTTCTTATCGGATGGTTTGTTAAGCCAACTAAAATTGAGCTTCCGCAACAAACAAACTGCTTATTAACACCAGATGAAGCATGCAAACTGTTCTATGACTGTGAATATGGATACGGAACGTTAGGCAACTTACACTGTTATTGTAATGATACGTGGAAAATTTTTGGTTATAAAGATTTGGTCAAGGTGCTGAAAGGTGATTAATCATGGTAAGGAAAAAATATAAAGAGACTAACTTATTTGAAAAATCTGTAGTTTTAGTTTCAATTATTCTTGGGGTGCTTTTTTACTATTTAATTACTATTGGTTATGGGCTATCTCTTATATTATTCCTATGTATATTAGCTACTGTTTTAGCTTTTGCTGGAAAACCAAAACACATACTTTCTATTATTCTTGGATGGACACTAATATGGACATTGACATTTTTACTTGGCATAATTCAAAATTCGTGGAATTTAAGGACGTTTGCAATTGCTTTGTTTCTATGGGGTGTTCCATTAATATTATTTGTGATGTCTTTTCATGTCTCACTCTTATATGAAAAAGAAGGTGATAAATCTTGAAAATCGGCTACATCATAATCGACTCTAAGAAGTTCGAACTTCACGGCAGATATAGCTGGGAAGAAGGTCTGGTTTTGGAAATCAAAGATTTAATGCCTGGACATTTCAAAATGCTAATGAAAGACTGGAGATTTGCAATAGAGCATATCGAGCTGGATAAGGAAGCTTTGTTGGAATTTCTAGAAAATGCTCATATTCAAAAAGCAAAAGATATAGAAAAATTTGGAGGTGATAAAAATTAGGAAAATGAATATTTTGCTTTCTGCAATTTTGTGCCTTGTCTTGCTTTTCACAGGGCTGATATACTATACTTTAGAAAGCGAGAAAAATATTTTGAAAGAAAAACTAAACAATTCAACAGCGGAAATAGAAAATTTAAAA
>Ga0190309_1000358_pt1 | contig 12873 bp, 14 predicted proteins | sample 48700767_MG_FD_161656 | JGI IMG/M metagenome (GOLD analysis project Ga0190309, IMG submission 161656) | Hydrothermal vent sediment bacterial communities from Southern Trench, Guaymas Basin, Mexico - 4870-07-6-7_MG | ecosystem: Environmental > Aquatic > Marine > Hydrothermal vents > Sediment ... | reverse complement strand
AGGAAACACAGGAGAAAGTTTTGGAATTTATTCTGAAAGGTAAAGAAAAAAACGCGATAGAATATGTGAAGGAGGTAATTAGAAAAATTAAAAAAGGTGAAATCGAGAAGGAAAAATTGATTATAAGAAGGCAGCTAACGAGGAATCTCGAAACTTACGAGCAAATAGCGCCCCATGTTAAAGTTGCAAGAGAATTAAAAAATAAAGGTATCGAAATTGGCAAAGGAAGCATGATTCACTATATCATAACAAAAAGCGGAAAGAGTATCTCCGAGAAGGCAAGATGGTATGAGGACGCTAAAGATTACGATTCCTCCTACTATATAAACCATCAAGTGATTCCTGCTGCTTTGAGAATTTTATCGGTTTTGGGATATACGGAGAAAGATTTAATAGAGGAGCAGAAAAGTTTGCTCGGATTTTGATTTTTGGTAATACCCCGTATTACTGGTATTTAAAAAATATGCTTTAAAATTATTTTATCAAAGCTGCAAAAATGTGCGGCATTTTCGGATATTTCGGGTACAGAAATGCGATTCCAATTTTGCAGGAAGGTTTGAAGAGATTAATCTATAGGGGCTATGATTCTTGGGGAATAGGGTTCAAAAATGATGGGAAGATTGAAATTATAAAAGATATTGGAGATTTCGAGAGAATCAATTTGGAAAACAATAAAAAATCTAATATTGGAATTTCTCACACGAGGTGGGCGACCACAGGAAAAGTATCTAAAGAGAACGCGCATCCGCATTTGGATTGCGAAAATAAAATAGCAATTGTTCACAATGGCATTATTGAGAACTTTCAGGAATTGAAAAAGGAATTGATAGAGAGAGGGCATAAATTCAAATCCGAAACTGATAGCGAAATAATTTCTCATTTAATAGAGGAATATATGAAAAAATTTGATTTTCCTGAAGCTGTGCGAGTAGCTTTCTTGAAATTAGAAGGAAGAAACGCTGTAGTGGCGATGAGCGAAAATTTTAACGGCTTGGTTGGAGTTAAAAAGGGTTCTCCTCTTGTTGTCGGCATAGGGGAGAGAGAGTATTTCATTGCGAGCGATGTGAGAGCTTTTGTTAAAGAGACGAGAAGAGTGATTTATCTCGATGATAACGAGATGGTTGTTTTAAAATGATTATAATTGATGTTGCATCTGGGAAAGAAATAAAAAAAGAAGTGGAGGAGTTGGAATGGGATGAAAAAGAGGAAGCAATTGCGTGCGGGCATTACATGCTCAAAGAAATCTTGGAGCAACCGCGCAGCATTTTAAGGGCTATAGAGCAGGATGATAAAGAGCTCATAAATGCTGCTTTGGAAATTTTGAGGGCAAGAGATGTTATATTTACAGCCTGCGGCACGAGCAGATATGCGGCAATTATAGGAAGATATTTGCTTTCCAAAATCGCGAGCAAATTTAGCGATGTAATAATAGCTTCTGAGTTCCAATATTTTGCTGACTCAATTGATAGAAACACATTGGTTATTGCAATCTCGCAATCCGGAGAGACAGCAGACGTTCTCGAGGGTGTTAAAAAAGCAAAAGAAAAAAACGCGAAAATAATCGGGATAACCAACGCAAGAAATTCTTCACTGGCAAAAATAGCGGATAAAGTTTTTTATTTGAATTGTGGTCCTGAAGTTGCGGTTGCTGCGACGAAAAGTTTTACCTCTCAACTCGCAATCTTGTATTTATTTGCGTTTGCTTCCGTAAATAAAATCCCGAAAGGCAAGGAAAAATTGAAAGAGATAGCGAAGAAAGTTGATGAAGTAATTAGGGAGAACAATTTGAAAGAGATTGCAACAAAACTGAAAAATAAGGAAAATTTTTACTATATTGCAAGAGGAATAGATTTTGCCATCGCAAGTGAGGGGGCTTTAAAATTGAAGGAAATTTCCTATGCTCATGCCGAAGGAATGCCAGCCGGCGAATTAAAACACGGAACCCTATCTTTAATAGAGAAAGATACCCCTGTAATTGTAATTTGCCCCAAGGATTATACTTACGAGGAAACCATAAATAACGCGATAGAAGCAAAGGCGAGGGGAGGGTTTATTATTGGAGTGAGCGATGAAAGAAATGAAATCTTCGATTATTGGATTAAAATTCCGAAAGTTGAGGAAATTTTTTATCCTATAGTTTCTGTTGTACCATTGCAATTATTTGCCTATTATTTGGCTGTTGCTCGCGGTAATAACCCCGACAAACCTCGAAATTTAGCTAAATCGGTTACTGTTTTATAATTATGCAAGTAGATGAAACCATTTTCCGCGCGTACGACATAAGAGGAATTTACGAGAAGCAAATTACGGAAGAATTTGCATATAAATTGGGAAGAGCTTTCGCAACCTTAAATAAAGGTAAGATTGTGGTTGGTAGAGATGGTCGCATAGGAGGAAATGAGCTGAGAAACGCTCTTGTAAAAGGTTTATTGGAAAGCGGCGCAGATGTTGTTGACATTGGTATCGTGCCAACACCTTTGGTTATTTTTTCCATCGGATATTACAAATATCATGGTGGTATATGCATAACAGCTTCCCACAACCCGAAAGAATATCAGGGATTCCTTTTGTACAACAAAAACTGTTTGGGAATTGGTTTGGAAAACGGACTTAAAGAAATTAAAAAATTAATTATCTCCGAGAAATTCGATGAAGGAAGCGGAAAATTGGAAGAAAAGAATATAATAGAGGATTACTCAAGATTCATTTCCGAGAAAATTGAAGTAAATAAAATAAATAAAAAAGTTGTAATAGATTGCGGTAACGGTGCAGCTTCAGCGCTTTTACCAAAGATTTTAAAAAATTTCGGTCTTCAAGTGGATTCAATTTTTTGCGAATTGGATGGCAATTTTCCGAACAGAGACCCTGAGCCGAGAGTTGATAATTTGCAGGAGTTGCAGAAAAAAGTTACGGAGCTGAAAGCGGATTGCGGCTTCGCTTATGACGGAGATTGCGACCGCGTTGTTGGAGTTGATGAGAAAGGAAGAATTTTAAATCCAACAGAATTTTTCGGAATTTTGGTGAAGTTATATCTGGAAAAAGAAAAAGGCAAAATAGTTCACGATGCATTATCTTCAACTGCAATAGATGAAGTTACGAAATTTTATAAGGGGCTTCCGATAGGCTGCCGAGTTGGACATGTTTTTATTCAGGAAAAATTATTGAAGGAAAATGCTTTGGTAGGTGGTGAAATCTCTGGCCACTATTTTTTTAGAGAACTGTACGGAGCGGATGATGCAATCTTCGCAACTCTGAAAGTTTTGGAATATCTCGAAACAAAAAAAATTAAAATGTCTGAAGCATGCAAAGATATACCTCGCTATTATTTCAATTCTGTAAGGGTTAAAACAAAAGAGGAAATAAAATTTGAGTTTATCGAACAATTAAAAAAAGAATTTTTGGAGAAAGGCTACAAAATCAATACTCTCGATGGAGTAAAAGTGTTTTTGAAAGAAGGTTGGGCTCTTTTTAGAGCATCCAACACAGAGCCAAAGATATCAATTGCTTTTGAAGCGAAAACAAAGGAAGATTTTGAAAAATTAAAAAATTTTGTTGAAAAGATAATAGACAGAATAAAATGCAGGCAGTAATTCTGGCAGCTGGCAAAGGAACGAGAATGCTACCTTTGACAGAAACAAGACCGAAGCCGATGTTGAAGGTTGCAAACAAGCCGATATTGGAGCACAACTTAGAGCAATTAACTGATTTGGTGGATGAAGTAATTTTAGTTGTCGGCTATAAAAAAGAAATTATAGAAAATTATTTCGGCACTAATTTTAATGGATTAAAAATAAAATATGTTGAGCAAAAGGAATTGCTCGGAACAGGAAATGCCTTAGAAAGAGCAAAAAATGAGCTGGAAGATGATTTTATAGTTCTTTCAGGGGATGATTTGTATTTCAGAGAGGATATTAAAAAAGTTTTGAAAAAGGAGCCATGCATTTTAATTAAGGAAGTTGAAAACCCTGAAGATTTCGGGGTTGTTGAAATAGAAAATAACGAGGTTGTTGATTTGGAAGAAAAACCCAAAAATGCGAGAAGCAATTTAGTTAACTCTGGTTTATATCACCTTAATAAAGAAATTTTTTCCCACAGCTTGAAGTTAAGCGAGCGTGGAGAATACGAGCTCACAGATTATATAAAGAGCATATTGCCCGTAGAGTTTGTAGTTGCCGAGAGATGGATTCCTCTAACTTATCCATGGAACTTGCTCGAAGCAAACAAGTTTCTAATTTCGGAAATTGAAGAAAATGAAATTCGCGGAAAAGTGGAAGACAATGTTTATATTGGAGAAAAAGTGATTGTTGGAGAGGGAAGCGTAATTAAAAGCGGAAGTTACATAGAAAACAATGTGATTATCGGCAGGAATTGCAAAATTGGTCCTAACAGCTATATAAGAGGATTTACAACCATAGGAGATAACTGCCATATCGGAAATTCTGTGGAAATAAAAAATTCAATATTTTTTGAGAATTCCAAAGCCCCACATTTAAATTATGTCGGAGATTCAATAATAGGAGCTAACTGCAATCTTGGAGCTGGAACAATAATTGCAAATTTGAGACACGATGAAGCAAATATAAAAGTTGAGGTAAAAGGCAAATTTGTGGATACAAAAAAAAGAAAATTCGGAGCGATAGTTGGGGATAATGTTAAATTCGGTATAGGAACTCTAATATATCCGGGAAGGAAAATTAGTTCATACAAGAGAACCCTACCGGGAGAGATTGTGAAGAAAAATCTGTAATTACTCGCAATCCTCGCAAACCCATAAACCCCTTGAGAATCTCAAATTTTCGGTGTATTTTTTGCAAACCTCGCAGATGCCTTTTATTCTCTTGCTTTTCTTTGCCTCCCCGCCAGGGTGTATTCGAAGCCATTCTATCTTGCTTAACAAAAAATCAGGCATCACTCTTAAAATATCTTTTACCGTAACTATGCCGACGAGCTTCTTTTTTTCCACATCAACAACAGGAAGGCGAGTAATGTTGTTCATAAGCAATTTGTCGGAGATATGAAATATATCATCTTCCGGAGAAACATATTTTACAGGAGAGGTCATAATATCCTTAACTTTTGTTCTCGGACCTTTGCCTTTTGCGATGACTTTTCTCACAATATCGGTTTCAGTTACTATGCCTACCAATTTTCCTTTATCAACAACCAAAACATTTCCAATCCTGTAATAGGCCATTTTTTCAGCGGCCTCTTTCAAAGTTGTTTCGGGGCTAACCGTAACTAAATCTGTGGTCATCACATCTTTTGCTTTTAATTTTTTTCTGAAAAACGGTAATCTGCTTCTTAGCGGTACCATAATTAAACAAAAATTTTTATTTATTTTGAAATCTCTATTTCTCTGTATGTCGTTGGCTCTTTTTTGGATTGACCCCTCAAAAATTCGTAAACATAGCCAGTCCCAGCGTTTATCAATCTTTCATCGTGCGTAACAATAAATACCTGCTCAACCAAATCTGAGATTTTTGTTCTCAAAATTTCTATGAGTTTTTCTATTGTATTTGAATCTAAATTATGCGTTGGTTCATCCAAAATAAGAATTCTCAATTTCGGAGCCAATATCACTGAGAGAGCGATTCGCATCACCAAACTCGCGATTGCTCTTTCTCCTCCTGAAGAAAAACCCTCTACATTTATCCACCGGTTTTTCAAATCGCAGAGTTGGAGCAGATAATCGCGATCTTCTATTTTAAATCTGATTCCGATATAATCCTCGTAAGGATAGATGTTGCTCCAAATCTCGTTCATCACTTCGTTTAAATTTCTAACAAATTCCTGCCTCAAATTTTCCTGCACTTCCACCAAAACCTCGGAAAGTTTTTTTAATGTTGCGCTCGCATAGCTTAAAAATTCAGCTTCCTTTTTATTTTTTTCAAAAAATTCCAAATCCTTCTGAATTTGATTATAAAGCTTTTCCTTCTCCTGCCCAATTCTCAGGTTTAATTCCAAATCTTTAGAAAGCTTTATTTTTATTGCTTTAAGTTTCTCCAGCTCCTTCCTGAGCTTTTCCAATAAACTTTCATCGAAATATACTTTATTTAATTCATTTTTTAACTTTTCCTCTTCTTTTTTGCACCTCGCCATTTCCTTTTTCTTTTCCTCTATCTCCAGAGCTTTTTCATATTTATTCTTTAATTCTTCCAGTTCCTCTTTTATCTTCGAAGTATCCACCTTCTCGGATTTCATTCGCAGAAGCTCTTTTTTTAAGCTCTCCAAATTTTCCTCGAGATTCTCAAGCTGCTTTAATCTTTCCTCGAAAAATTTGGCTTTCTCGAAATTTGCCTCCTCTTGCCTAACTAATTTTTCAATCTCTTTTAAATTCCTCTCCAACTCCGAAAGCTCGCTTTTTATTTTGGTTAATTCAATTCTTCTGCTCTCTATAAGCTTTTTTCTTTTATCCTCTGGCAAAATTGTGTCGCACACCGGACAGCGCTCTTTTATTTTTTCGAGCTTCTTTATCGAATCTTCTAAGCTCTCTTTTATCACATTCTTTTCCAAAAATTGCTCTTTGAGTTCATCGCGCTTCTCTCTTAATTTTTCCAGAGATTTTAAATCGAATTTTTGAAGAAATGCTTCCATTTCCTTCTTCTCTTTTAAATTCCTCTCAAGCTCTTCTATTTTCGAGGATATCTTCGAAATTTCCATTTCCAAATTCAGATTTTTTCTTTCCGTTTCTTCGAATTTTTTTCTCTTCTTCTCAAAATTCTCTTTTAACTCTTCGAGATTATATGGCTTGAGTTTCGAGATTTCGTTTTCAAATACCGAAATTTTAGCCCTTATTTTTGTCAAATTTTCCTTCAGAAATTCGTATTTTTCTTTTTTCTTCCTGAGCTCAGAATATAGAAGCTCTTTTTTATTTATTTTTTCATCTATATCTTTTATTTCCTTCTCGAGCTCGGCTCTTTTTTTCCTTATACTTTCAAGCTCCAACTCCAAATTTCTTTTATTGTTTTTTAGCTCTTCCTCGTTTATTCCCGAAATCGCTTCCTTTCTCGAAATTTCCAAGTTTTTGAATTTGTTCCCGTAAGTTATAGATTTCGCCCTGATATCTTCGAATTTTGAAAGCTTTAGCAATTCATCTATTGCGCACATTCTGTTTCCAGGAGGCAAATTTAAAAAATAATCCATTTGGTTTTGCTCCGCGTATACAACATTTGAAAAAAGCTCATAGCTTACTTTTAACAAATGTTCCACAACCGCTGTTACCTGAGATTGTCCAACCGCAAGCAACCTATTATTTTCCCTTATTTCAGCATAGCTTGGTTTATCTAAATAAATTTTTCTCGTAATTTCGTAATCTTTATTATCGAGAGTAAACCGAAGCTTTATTTCAGAAAATTCCTCTTTGAATGGCTTATTCATTATCAAATCGCTGAGCTTTATTTTTCTCTTCTGAATCTTCGTTATCGTTCCGAAAAACGCGAAGCAAATTGCATCCAGTATGCTTGATTTTCCGGAGCCAGAGATTCCAACCAAAATATTGTTGCCTTCCGTAAACTTCAATCTCGTATTTTTGTGTGACCTGAAATTCACCAGCTCTATTTCTTTAATCATATCTCAAAAGCTTTCTCTCAAAATTCTATAGCTTGGATCTCCATCCTTGATAATTAATTTAAACCAAAAATTTAAATTTATGGAAGAAAAAGTTATCCTTGTGGATGAAAACGATAATGAGATAGGAACTGAAGAAAAAATAAAAGCTCATAGAGAAGGAAAATTGCATCGGGCTTTCTCGATTTTTATTTTCAATTCGAGAGGAGAAATGCTGCTCCAGAAAAGGTCTAAAGATAAATATCATTCCGCTGGCTTGTGGAGCAATGCTTGTTGCAGCCATCCGAGACCAAATGAAAGTTTGGAAGAAGCTATTCATAGAAGGTTGAAAGAGGAAATGGGATTCGATTGCAATCTAAAGAAAGCTTTCCACTTTATTTACAGAGTTGAATTTGAGAACGGTTTAAAGGAGCACGAATTCGACCATGTTTTCGTTGGAAGGCATGATGGCAAGGTAAATCCGAATCCAGAGGAAGCTGAGGATTTTAAATGGGTATCTTTGGAAACACTTACAAAGGATGTGGAAGCAAACGGAGAGAAATATACTTATTGGTTTAAAGTTGCGCTTCCTAAAGTTTTGGAGTTTTGGGAAAAAGCGAAAAATGATGAGAAGTAATTTTTTTCATAAGAAAGTTATCCATGAAATAAAAGATTTTTCCGATTGCTAACCCAACAACCACTTCCACAAAGGCACAAACTTTATCTTTTTACCCTTAACTTCTTTCTCTCCCTCAAAATCCCAGGTTATGCAAACTAAATCTTTACATTTTAACAACTCTGAAGCTTTTACCAATCCTTTAATCTTCCTCTCCTTTATTTCATCCCTTTCATTAGCATAAGTTACCTGGAGCAATTGCCTTATTTTCAAACCTTCTTTTATTACAAAATCAACCTCTTTGCCTTGATAATCCTTCCAGTAAAAGATTTCCATCAACGGCTTTTCATTCGTTTTTCTTAACAACTCTAAAAAAACCACATTTTCCATTCTTTTTCCAAAATCTCGGGAAAATTTCATTATTCTGGCTAAACCGGTATCACAAAGATAAACTTTTTTGGCTAGAGCTCTCTTAAATGCGCCTTTAAAGAACATTTTTTGAGAAAGAATACAAAAATCGAATCTTCTAAACAATCAGCATATTTGTACAAAGTATTGATGTTGAATTTTATTCTTTCTGATTCCATTTTCTTTGCTATGCTTTTTATACTAAATTCTTTAGAGAAATTCTGAACTATGTGGGTAAAAAATAAAGAAGCGAGAGATGAGCTCTTTATTCCATGCCTTTCAATAAAATCTTTATAAAATGCTAGATCAAAATATTCTTTCAAAATCTTTTTCTTTTTCACTTTTCATAACAACCTCTGGGAAACCTCCCCACTCGATATAATTTTCCAAATATGAAAGTAATTTTCCTGCATCACTCAACAAATTGATGTTTAAAGCTATTTGCTTGGCTTTTAAAAATTCCCTAAATGAAAACGGCAAAATAAGATAGGTAAAAGTTCTTCCTCTGAGTTGGGTTGCTATCTCTTTACTTAAAAGTTTCGAGGAAGAACCGGTTAGAACAACATTGAAGCCTCTGTTTAGTAAACTTCTTACCAAACTTTCCCAATTTCTCACATTTTGAATCTCATCTAAAAAAATGTAACGAGGTAGTTTTTTAATAACGGATGGAGCAATTTTCATTATTACCTTCAATGCATCTTCAGCCGATAAATTTTTCAAAAAAGGCTCTTCAAATTCGGGTAAAGTATTTCATCTCTTTTAAATCGCGATATTTGCTGAAAAATAAAAAAAGTCTTTCCGCATCTTCTGGGACCTATTATTGTAGCGGCTTTATCTTTTATTATTTTGATTTTCAGCTCTCTTTCTATTATATTTTCAAATTTTCTCAGCTGAAAACTCGCGATATAATCTTTTATCAACTCTTTGTCCGTAATATTTGTTACGAATACAAAAATTTAAATTTTTGTATTCATTGAGAATAAAATTTTCCAAACTTTTTTACTTTGAGCCGACAACTTTGGAATAGTATTCCTCCCTCTCCACACACTTCTCTCCATCAAAGCATTTATCAGGACCGCAATCGCATATTTTTATTTTATATCCCGGTTCCCACGGCTGACAGGAGCAATACTCTTCCAAGCAAGTGTTCGGAAAATCTTTAGTTTTGCAGTACCAAGTTATGTACGTTACTTTTCCACCAAATTCTATGCATGCCATTTCTTTTTGTGAAATATATTGGACTTTTTCGATTTCGTTGTAAAAAATAACCTGTAGCGAAGCAAGTCAAAATTATTATCCATACTGCTTCGATAAATAAGGGTAACTTTGTCTTGCTTTTTATTTGCTTTATTTTTCTTCCAGCATTTCCAAAATCTCTTCCAAGCTATACATTGCCCTTTCCTTTGTTTTTAAATTCTGCAATGTATATTTCCTTTCCTTCTTTTCCTTTTCCCCAACAATTATAGCATATTCTATCCCTTTCTCTCTCGCCCGCATCATCTGCTCCTGAAAATTGTTTTTTCCGAGGTCCAAATAAACCTTAAAGTTATTTTCCCTTAGTAGATTGGCAAGGGAAAAGGCATCCTTCAAAAATTCTTCCCTTACATAAACAACCGCTATTTCGGCATAGGTTTTTCTATTCAAATTGAATATTCCTTTCTCTAACCCAACATCTATCAAAGGCGCTATTCCCAAGCATCCACCAACGCACAAAGTTTTTTTGCCGGTAAAAAGCTCTATTAAATTATCGTACCTTCCACCTCCGGCAACGCTCCTGTTAAAACCTTCAAGCCATGCCTCAAAAACAAAGCCTGTATAATAATCCAAACCCCTAACCAAACTAAGGTCAAACCTGATTTTGTCCTTATCCTCTACCAGATCGAAAATATCTTCAAGGTTTCTGATTTCCTTCCCGATTTTTTCTTCATCAAATTTTTCCTTTATTTCATCAAAGTTGTAATCAAAGAGCCTAACAATTTTCTCAGCTTTTTCCTTCTCTAAAATCCCGGCAAGATTTTCAAGAACCTTTTGCTTCCCGAGTTTATCCAGCTTATCTATCTCCCTATAAACCTTTAAAACCTTCTCCTTCTCAATCCCAAAAAAATTTTCGAAAATTTCCCTTAATAAAATCCTGCTGTTGACTCTCAAAACAAAATTTTTAAAGCCGAGCCTTTTCAAAGCAAAGATTACAAGGTTTAAAACCTCTGCATCCGCCTCTGGAGATTTCCCTCCTATCACATCAAAATCCGCCTGCCAAAACTCTCTATATCTCCCCTTTTGCGGATCATCGTATCTGTAAACCCTTCCTATTTCATATCTTTTAAAGGGAAGCTTCGGTCTAAATCTTGAATAAAACCTTACTAAGGAGGGGGTAAGCTCGGGTCTCAAAGCATATTCTCTATCGCTGTAAGGTAGTTTAAATCTCCAGATCAATTTTTTCTCTATTTCTTCTCCTGATTTCCCTTTGTATAATTCAAAATTTTCAACTATCGGAGTTATTATCGGATCATAACCGAAAATCTGGAAGCATTCTTTTAGAATAGAGATAACTCTTTCTCTCAAAATTGCATACTCCGAAGGAAAATCCCTTGTCCCTTTTACAGGCAAAAATTCTGACATAATTGATTATAAGCAGATTAATATACTTGGTACTATTTCAGATGTTGCTATCCAGATAAACACCGTACAAATATGAGTAAACTTTCAAAGGAGCTAAAGCGAATATTTTGCTATTAGTTATTTAGAAAGCTGTGAAAGTTGAAGGTACTATAGCAATTATAAAGCAAAGATAGTTAATACTAAGATTATGCCTCCAATTAGCTTTAGAATTCTAATTCTATCCGTTGCTTCCTCACTTTCTACACCCAAAGTATAAGCAAGAAGCGATATTACAATTAAAGGAATGATAAATCCGAAAAGATATAAGAAGACAGAGCCGAAATATGTTCCTCTCGCCATAGCAATCATAGCCATACCTGCAGAGCATAAAAAGAAATGGACAAACAGCAAAAAAGCAAATAGAATTGAGACAGGAAAGGATAAAATATATTTGCTTATTTTGGAAAGGATTTCTTTCTCATAAAAGAAGCTGATAATGCCGTAAGCTCCCAAAATTAAAGTTAAAATCTTTCCGATTAGACCGAGCATCCAAAGTGAAATTAAATTTTGACCGATTAGTCCTCCATAAAAGACAAACAAAATGAGGAATAAAGCGAGTATAAAAGAAATAGCGTTTTTTATGATATCTTTTCGAAGAGCAGTAAGAAATAAAAAGCCGGACAAAAATAACAAAATAGCCAATGCACAAGGACCTACAGAATCCATAAGCCCTAAAACAATCGACTGAAGCATAATATTTTTATTTTTTATTTATTGAGCCTCCTCATTAGTTCCTCAACCAAAACCTTCCACTCTACTCTATTTTTCAAAGGAATATAAGCATTTGCAATCTTTGGAACTTTAATCTTGGCTAATGCATCTGAGAAAGCCTTTTTATTCGAGATGAAAAATTCCTTGGGGTACAATTTTGCTATCCAGTAAAGGTCGTACAAATCCTTCCATTCCCGCCTGTTTATAAAAGATTTTTCTTTCTGCCTAATTAACTCCTTAAGATTATAAACCTTAAATCTCAAGGACAGCGGCAAAAATTCAGATTTCAGGAGGATTATAGAATAATTGCTTGCTATTTTCTGAGAGAACTCCAACTTTACAACATCTTTAATTTTTCCGTAGGTGTAGGTAACCTCAAATCCATACGCGTGCTTTGTATAATTTCCTTCTTTGTTTACTGCTGTACCTCCTTTAAGGATGAAAGGATAATCTCTAAGGATGTCCAATACCGAAAATAAAAAAGCCTTCTTTACCACCAAATTAAATCCTAGCCAATCTGCACCCCATCCTAATGTAAGTCCTTTAATTTTCTCTTCCACCTTCTTAGTATCACTTGTTAGTTGTTGATTTATCTCAAAAGGTATATCACCGTAAGAAGCACTCCCATATAATGCTGAATATCCTGGATACTTTAATTATCCAGGATAATCCATAAAACTTACAAGACCGAAATAACTATCGGGATTTCACAATATCTATTTCATCCCACATACTTCCAGTCCGATCAATAGCAAAAACCACGTCTATTTTAGGAATCGGCTTTGGACCTGTATTAATTGTAAGATCGAACTTGTGGATTCAGTTGGTGAAAGAGTTTTTGAGAAGGAAGAAGGTGTTATACTCACTTGAGCAGAAACTAAGGGAATTAAAAGCAGTATCGAAGTCAGAAGTAAAATAATAGAAAGAAATCTTAT
>Ga0190309_1000357_pt1 | contig 12901 bp, 19 predicted proteins | sample 48700767_MG_FD_161656 | JGI IMG/M metagenome (GOLD analysis project Ga0190309, IMG submission 161656) | Hydrothermal vent sediment bacterial communities from Southern Trench, Guaymas Basin, Mexico - 4870-07-6-7_MG | ecosystem: Environmental > Aquatic > Marine > Hydrothermal vents > Sediment ... | reverse complement strand
GGAGAGCACTTCATGGAGAGGCGCCATTGCTCAAGGAGAAGAATGCGCTGAAGGAAGAGGTCAAGGTGCTTCGTAAGGAATGCGAGCTGAAAGATAGGCGCATACGGGAATTGGAGCTGGAAGTGGAGCATTTGAGGGGTATGGTTGCGAGGTTGGGTGGGAAGTTGCAGGAAAAGGTGAATACGAAGAAGTATAGGACATCTTTCGGGCAGCTCACCTTAGAAGAGATAAAGCAGATATATGAGGAACGGAAGGACAAGCTCACCACGAATCCGCTGAGCTGGCTCTCGGCGGTGCTATATGATAATCCTATTGCGATTCGTGAGGTTGCAGAGGCTTTAGGCTTGCAAAACTCTTCTTCCTCCCTAACACCATCGCCAACACCATCTCCCGCCTCTGCTCCTGCTGTCGTGATTGTGGATGCTGCTGAAGAAACTGCTGAAGATGCTGAAGATGCGGAGAATGCGGAAAAGGAGCGGACAGAGGGGATGTTGAAGGCTCGTGAGGTTCGTCGGCGTCGCAGGATGATAGAGGAATTGGATTTCAAGGCACTTGCGAAGGAATGGGGATGTTCTGAAGAGGAGGCACGGAGAATTGTAGCGGAGAGGTTATCGGAAGCTGAGGAAGAAGTGCATCGTAAGATGATAGAGAGGGCGAGGAGCATCATAGAAGGCTACTGACAGGGGTGATTAAAATGCCCTGCCCGTATAAAGAAGGCTCTGAGATGTGCTGGCTCTGCTGGTATTGGATTGAAGCGGAAGAAAGATGCATCTTTGACGAAGACGACCCAGAACGGGAGTTTCTTTTAATAGATGAATTCAAAGACATAGACCCTAAAACCTATAAGGAGCGAATGGAATGGCTCAAAGGCTTGGGCTTAATGTCTTTATATAGAGCGGTCAAAGCGGGAATGGTGAAGGAGCAGCGCACATTAGGCGATTTCGGCTTGGTGGTGATGTCGCATAAATGAGAGAACCCTACTTACCTATATAACCTATATATCTTCTCTTTTATTTTTATTCTTCCCTGCCAGTCCGAGCTTACGGAGTTTGCCGTAGAGGGTTTTGTAATTCATTCCCATCAATTTTGCAATATCTGAGATGGAGATGCCGAGCTCCAAATAGCGTTTGATTTTCTTCATCTCTTTATCTGACAATTCTACGGATGGACGACCAATATGCTTTCCCTGTGCTGCTGCCCTCCTTATTCCTTCAATAGTTCTCTGCCTGATTAACTCCCGCTCTCTCTCAGCAGCCCATGCTAAAAATGTAAGGATAAGGTCTCTTATAGTTCTCTCCTGCGTATTCAGAAATTGCTCTTTCTCACTGACGCTGAAAACCCTCACATTCAATTCCTTCTCAAATTTCCATATCATCGTCACGGTGTCTGACATATCTCGCCCTATGCGTGAGATTTCATAGACATAGAGATTGATTTCCTCGTTCTTATCTGACCGCCTGACTTCGTGAATGAATTTCAGCATCTCCGCAAATCCTCTCCTCCTTTTTGCTGGAATCGCTCCGCTCACGCCGACATCAACGAAAAATCGTATTTCCTTATCCTCGCCGACAAACCTCTTGATTGCCTGCATCTGATTCTCTGGATTCTCCTCAATTCTTGAGACCCTTACATACGCAATATTCACACTCATTTCTTCCCCCACCTATCACTCCTCTCTAATTCTTAAAAAGGTTTTCGGTGGGAGAGAAATTCTCTGAAAAGGGGTTTGTTTTATTTATGGAAAGTATTCTCTGAAAATGCCCACTTTTAAGAGCGTGAGATTATCCTATCCGATGAATGCAAAAAATAGAGAAGAGATGAGATAAAAATCTCGCCGCAGAATAAACCTTTGAGGTTATAAGTTCATCTGTCGGAATGCCTGCAAAATGCCGAAAGCGTCATCCTTTGAATGCTAATTTCCACCCCCTCAAATCACCGTTTTCCTTTAGTTTTTGCAATATTTCAAATGCTTTGGCATCGTATATCAGCAGTTTTCTTTTCCCCTTTTTAACCTGTCCTTTTGAGAATGACCACGCATAAGTTTGCCACTTCCCGTTAGGTGGCTTGCACAGTATCAGTTCAGAATGCTTCAGCCTGCCGACATCCTTTATCCTGAACTTCCATCGCCTCTTTGTCTTTGGTGATGCCCTATGATAACGCCTCCATAAATCGCCGACATGCACCACTATCCTGTTTGCAGTTTCCTTTACTTTGGGCATTTCAACCTACAACAACACCGATAACGCCTACAACACATTCATCAGTGTCGGCTCAACTTCGCTCTTCCTTGTATGAATGCGCACATTCCTCGCATCTTTAGGCAGTTCCACAACCTTCGTTACCTTTACAGTTGCCTTACTTACCTTATATCTTTTCCCCCTTCTGTGTGCTGTGAATGCCTTTCTCGGATTTTCATAGATGATTTTGAGTCCATGCCTTCTCTTCCCAAATCTGTTCTCAAATGTTCCCCTCTTGATTTCAATAACCGTCCCCGAAACATAAACTCTCTTCACATGCGGCTTCCATCGCACCTTTCCGCCTCGCACCCTATCTCTGCTCTCATAATAAATATAAAGGGTTTTTGTTCTCCCCTTATACTTTGCCGTTGTGGGTTTGTATTTCAGAGCCATTTTTGCATCATCCTCCTTACCATACCTTCCATTCACCGCTTGCGATTTTCTCAAGGTATCTGCGATGCGGCTCGCTTAGATTTTTCATGCTCTTCAATCGTCTTTTCGCCTTTTCCCTGTTCCACTCATTCATTTTCTCCCTTATCTCTTCATCTGCAAGGAGTTTGTCAATATCTATTTCTACCATCTCGCATCACCTCTCTCATAAGTCATCATGTTGCCACTATCAGAATTCCTTTCTTTGTCGGCTCTTTATTCACCCACTTTACCTTTGCTTTTCTATATCTATTTGCACTCCTCCAATCGCCCATTTGCACTGCTCCTGATATAGCATCAGCGATTGCCTTTCTCGCCTCATCCTTTGATGCAAAAACTTCTCCGCCGAACAATTTCCTGCCACCGAGTATCACAACATATCCTCCTTTTCTGCCACCTTTTCGTCCTCCACCTTTGCTTTTACTCTTTGTTTTACTCCCTGTTTTCCTACCCTTTTTACTTCTCCCCTTCTTTCTTGCCATTCCACATCACCTCCTCACCCAATCTTTTCATCATACCTCCTTCCACCAAGTCCGAGCTCGTCCAATCGTTTGTTTGCCGTTCTTGCCGTCCTCTCATATTCCTCCTTTGCTACTTCTCTCATTCTCCGTATTTTCCCCTCAAATGCCTTCTTCCATGCAGGTGCATGTGTCAGCGTGTATAAGTAGAGAGAGCGACGCACAAGTTCAGTGATTCTGCTCCTACTCCCTGCTTTTCTGATTTGCTCCCTGATATAGCAGTTAATCGCCCTTATATCGCTCACTCCTCTTACAGCACCATAGATGTGATGCTTTCCCTTCTGCAAGACAGGACATTTTGTCCCCCCCATAGAAATCACCTCCTCCTTTTGAGATATTCACGCTCTCTCTTTGTCAGTTTCTTCCCCCTTCTCACCTTCTCCATTATTTTTCCCATTGTTATCCTTTTACTCCGCTTCTTTCTTGCCATTTCACATCACCTCCTCTTGCCAGCATTAGTGCTGGACTTTGATTTTGGCGAAATAAGATACCGCTTGCACAGAGGGCACTCCTTCGGATTTTCCACCCTCGCATACCACTCATACCCGCAAAACCTGCATTTCACCTTCTTCCCCTTCCCCCTCATTTTCTCTCACACCCTCTTCCACTCCTACTATTAATATTATTTTCGGAAGGATTTAAAAAACTTACTCCCATTTTAAAAATGAATGCCCCCTCCTTGCCATATCACTTTAGCAAATCCTTTATGGGAATTCCAATCTTCCTGTCCAAAACTTCAATCGTTTTTTGCATACCTCTCACCAAGTTACCTCGCCCTCTTCTCCATCTGAACACAACTTTCCCGCTCCCGTCATCCACAATCACGATTTCTACCGAGTATGGCACTCTCAGTCGTTCCAATACCTCCCTCACTTCCCCTTCAATTCTCTTCTCTTCATCCATCTTCCAATCACCTCCCTTAATTTCAGGTCTTGCCCAATACTCGCTCCAATCAGATTGTCAGGAAACGCAAGACAGATGCAAGTCCATGCGAGAAGGAAGAGAGTGAATGCAAATCCGAAGGAATGCTGAAGGAAGAGTATAATGCTCTTGAAGCCGATGATGAATGCAAGCGTCAGCATCGTTATCGCTCTCACACTCTCTTCTCTCATTTCACCCTCACCAACGACAAGAAAACTCCGATAGCCATCGCCAGTATCACCACCAACGCAAGATATGGCAGAAATGATGTGAGTGTTGGAATGATTGATGAGGTATTTGCGAGTGATGTGTTTGCTTGTGGCTCTACTGGAATTTCACTCCACGCTATTGAGAGCGTGAATACTGCCACTACTACAAACATCAAAATCAGAATTGCAGAAACAAAGCCAATTCCCCTCATATTCCACCACCTCCTTCTCTCCACTCACTCCAGAAATCCTCCTCCCATTTTGGCTTCTTTCTGATTGTTGATGTGAGCATCCTCAATACTTCCACCAGCATCAGTGCAAAGGTGAAGAAGAATGCAAACAGTAGGAGGTAGGAGAGTGGTGAGGCATAATAAATGGAGTATTTGTATGTGAATGCTGTGAAGAGGAGGGTGAAGATTGATGCAATAACTCTCACAGCGGAATTTGTTGCAAATGTTATGACGAGAAGCACAAATGTTGTGAGGAGTAATGCGAGGAAGAATGAGAATGGTGGAAGTGTTCTTGCCTCATCTCTCACATAATCAGATGCGTTGAAGGAGTTTGCGATTTTGATGATGTGCAACTCATTCTCATTCACATCTGTTAGCAAATATTCGCCACTTACAGCACTCGCAGCACTCAATACCTCGCTTCCATCCACAAACACATCCACAAGTGCATCAGGATTTGTGCAACTCCATTTCCACAGAATGTAGTTTGCACCAATCTCTTTCTCAATTGTCAGGAAGTTTGCAATTGTTGTGAAAATTCCACTCACTTCCTCTCCAACAATTGCAACTGGCTCTGGCTCTGTATATTTTCGCACAAGCACTTTGTTTGGGTAGTTTGGTGTGGTGTAGCCGTAGTTGTTGTAGAGGTCGGAGATTTCTTCCCCGCTCAAAGCCCTGTTGTAGATGCGGACTTCGTCGATGAGGCTATTGAGCAATTTTCCAATATAGATAGGGCCATCTGGAGCAACTTCTCCAATTGCTGTGTTTGTATATGACCCAACTTCTTCACCATTATAGTATGCTCTCAGAGTAGGTGGTTTCCATGTGAAACCTAAGAATACCCACTTTTCTGTTTCTATGGTATAACAAACCTCTGCCTTATTACCATTAGCATCTTGAACCTTTCCAAGAGAGATGGTTGGCCAAATGTCTTTTAAGAGACCTAATATATGGTAATGAGCTACCGTAGTAGTATCCTCTTTTCGAATAAATTTTGGATAATCGTTTATTATCGTAGCAGGAGGATATGCCCATAGAAAAACAGAAAATTCTCCCGTGCCGGGTCTTAATTCAGCCGAATCAGGCACTTCCACATAATCATCCACCCCATCAAAGCTCAAAGCCTTGCCGAACTTTCCATCAGTCCAGTTTGCACCATAAATTGTTCCATCATTCCCCTCACCAGAAGTATCATGAGCAAAAGTTCCATTCCCCTCATCAAAATGCCATGCTCCGACAACCCCATCAATCACTCTGATGAATGTTGCATTTGCATTACTTGTATCACTTGCATTCTCATTTCCATAATACATGAAAATCTTTATTCCTTCTGTGACTTCTGAAACATTCACCCATATCTTTGCTGATTGATTGGTGGAATTCCATACCTCAATCCAGTGACTGAGCAGAGTTTCATCATCACTTGTAACAAATCTAATATCACTTCCATTCTCCTGTGCGTGTGAGAAGTTGAAGTTGCTGCTGTTGAGTTCCACCAAAATCTGATAGTCAGTGAGAGTCCCACTCACATTTGTGATGGTGATTTCTCTCCGATATTTCCAATTCACATTCCACCAAGATGCTGATGCTGTTGAAGTCAGGAAGAGGAGACATACTGCAACAGAAGCAAAAATCAAAAGTTTTCGCACCTCACATCACCTCCTCGCCTTGATTATGGTGTAGAGAGTGCCTGCAATTGAAATCACCAGAAGGATGTATGCGATATGCTGTGCTGAAGGTGGAAGCAATCCAATCATCGCAATACCACCAATCATTCCTACTATTGATGGGAGCATCACATCCTCTTGCCTTATCCAGTATGCAAGGAAGATACCACCAAAGAACATAGCCCAAAACATGTCTGTTAGGAGAGAGGTATAAACGCTTGGGATTGTTTCTCCCAATTTTGAGATATTCAGGAGATTTCCGCCTTGCATGAGGTTATTGAATGGTGCTGTGAAATTCTGCTCCACCAACTTCCCCTCCTTTGAGACACTCACAGTCATTACATCTGAACAATTCTCATTATCACACGCTTTGACATAATAGGTTGTATTCACCTTGAGAAATGTTGCAGTGATTGTGTATGTGCCATTTCCTTGATGTGAGTAAGCGTAAGGGAAAGATTTATTGGAAGGACTGACAAAAATGTAGCCACCTGAAGTTGCATTTGCAATTGTGACTTTGATTTGTGTCTCTGTTGCTATGATTTCTGTAATGTCAATTGCCTGTGCTGTTGCTATGAGGAAGGTAAGAATGCCAAGAATGCAAACTCCTTTCCACCACCATTTCCTTCCTCTCTTTCTCATTTTCCCTCACTCCATATACTTCACACTCCTTCCTGATAGGAATTGGATTATTGCCCATACATATATCAAATACACAGCACCTTGAAAGAGGAGGGCAACCTCCGTTGGAACTCCGAGTGTTTGTGTTAGCGGAATATAGACAATTGCAATTGCAAGCAACATATTGAGGAATTGTGGTATTGCTTTCACCAGTCCATCAATTGCAGTATCAAGTAGCGAAGGTGATGATGACTGATTTTGAATTTCTTGCACATTCCAATCTGTCAGTTGAACAGCAGAAGGGTCAATATATGTTGTTGAGAATAGGTCAATAGATGCTACAAATCCAATACTTGCTTCCAAACATACCAGAAAGAGCAAAATATCATATGCTCTCATTCAGACGCCCACCTCCTTCTCTCTCTTGCTCATGTAAGCCAGAATTCCCAAGCATAAAGCGATGATGATTATGCTGATGTTCGGAAGCCAGCCGATGTATGCAAATATCAGAGACACCATAGGAATTGCTACATATCCAAACTTCACTGTGGTGAAGGAGAACATGGCAGTGAGGAAGAGAATGATGGCAATTGCAATCCATGTGCAGTATGTTCTTGAAATGCCTAAATCCAAGAACCAAGCAATCTTCAATATTCTACTCCTCCCCATCTCCCCAAACTTTGAATGGAAAGCAGAGTAGCCCCACATGTATTCCTCACCCGCCTTGTAAGGCACGGTATAACTCACGGTTATATTTGAGGTGTTGGTGAAATTCTGTGAGTAGAGGAGAGTAGTGGAGTTATACACAAAAAAGGTGATGTTTTGTGTTTGATTGAGGCTATCGTTATAGGTGAGTGAGAGATTGATTTCCTCCTCATCAATAATCTCATAACTCAAATTGAAGGTGATGTAATCCTCTGATGAAACAATTGAGGAAGTTACTGGCGTCAATATCACAGTGTAATGGTCTGCCTTTGGATAAATCCTGATTGTCTTGTTAATTCCTAAACTCTCATTTCTGAAATTCACCTCATACTCCACATTTTCCATCATCACAAAGGTTATTGCCCCTCTGCTATCAGTTGTGCCATTCAGAGTTTGATTTGTGTAATAGGTTATGCTCTCATTTCTTATTCCAAACAAATTCAGAAGCCAATCCCAAGCACCTGTCGTTGTGGAGATTGGTGTCGCCTCTACATAAACATTTGCGAGAGGATTTCCGAACATATCAACACAAGCAAATTCAACTTGATGAGGTGGATATGAGATGCCAACTCCTTGCTCTACCTCACCTTCAAGTGGTGTGAGATAAATTATCTTCTCCGTATCTCCAGAGACATAAACATATTCAAATGTAGAGTAATAGTTATCTGCTCCAACTTCTACCTTGTGAATGCCATACTCAACAGTGAAATTCAGCCATCCTGATGTTGTCTCCTTTATCTGTTCTCCATCATTTAGTATTGCTTTGAAATTGAAAATTGTCGCATGTGTTGATGCATCTCTTGCTTTTACTGTGAGGTTATATAAGCCATACATGAGAATATACACATATTCAATTTCTCCACTTGTCAAATTCACCTCATAGGTTTCGGAGGATTTATAGCCTTCACGAGTTGCATTCAGGTAGTATATCCCTGATGAGAGGTTTTCAAATGCAAAGTATCCCATATTGTTTGTTGTTGTGCTTGCGTTCCAAGTTTCATTCCAAATTCTCACCGTCGCATAGGAGACATTCTGGTGAAAAGGATATGATTGTGTCAGTCCAACAATTGCAGGTGCCGTGACATTAATATGGGATGCATCAGGAAGGAGGAAAAGGTTAATCTCATACAATCCATTCTGAAGTGGTGTGAATGAGAAGTTGTTGTGTGTGTAGTTTGTTTTTGATGCATTCATCTGGATTTCTATATCAACAGTCAGTCCTGAAATGTTATATGCTCCTGTCGTTGCATCTGTTGTTGTGTTATGGTCTTCATAGTTCTGAATTGCATTCACATACACTCCTCCAAGCACAGTTTCGGATTTTGCATCATAACTCACCCCCTCAATCCTTACTTCCTCACTCACACTTGTCGTATCCCATGCTTCTTCCCATTCAAATCCCGTGTCCTTATTTCTGATTTTGAGAATTGCATAATACACACCAGCATCATATCCATTCAAATCAACTTCATGCCATTCATCAGCACTTGATACTGTCCATTCCTCCTTTTTGTTGCCATATATATCATACACATATCCTTTGTATAGGTAAGTGGTGAAATCAGGGTTTGTGATGTTTGTGTGAATTCTTGCAGTTTCACCACTTGCATAACTATCCTTTTCCCATGATATTGTTCCACTTGAGGTCTTCTGTGCTGAAACATAGGTAAAGAAGAAATAATCTTTTGCAATTACATCACTTCCTCTCATCAAATCAACCTCATACAATCCATACTTGTCTTCTGTTGGGTCATCATGGAAAAGCATCTCTGTGAAGTTGTATGTTATCTTCCCAAATGATTGTGGAGGAATTGAGGTTTGATTTACAATCTCACCTGTTGTAAAGTATTTGATTATGATTTTATCGCATGGTGGATTTCTTTCCGAATATGATGTAACATTTCTCCACATGTATTTTACACAAAAGGTATGCGTGGATACTCTCGTTATTCCATCCTCTTTGTATAATCCATTTGTTTCTGGGTTATCCCAATTCCTAAAGATATACCATCCAGTTGGAAGTGTAGATATAACTCCCTCTTCTGTTGTCAGAACATTATCTATTTCTATTTCGGGGGGCCCCCAACAGTAACTACACTGAATATAGAATTCTATATAGCATGGCATTTCATCCCAAATTCTACCTATGTCCCGAATGTATTCGCCATTAACATATAGGGCAATTGTGTTGCCACTTCTCAGTAGTTCCCACTGCGAATTATTGTGAGAGACAAAAGTCCAGTAAAGGTCATTTGAGCGGTTGATGTATCCTCCAGAGATATTGTAAAATTTAATGTATATGTCCCAGGTATCCTTATATCCCTTCTTAACATCCCCTACATAGAATGACCAGTAGTTTGAGCATGCAAGTGGTGCTGTTAACTTCATTCTTGTAGGGTCACTGGGATCATCTCCTCCAGACATGCGAGTAATTTTGTTGTTTATATCCTCTGTGATTATTATAACATCGCCGACATCTTCTATATACCAAACACTACCACATACGGTATCTGCAATTGATAGATTATCGTTTGGATGGTATTGGAAAGTATCATAGAAGGCATATACATTTGGTAGCAGAAAAATCATAGCAAAAGTAAGAAGTAGGAAGGGAAAGAATAACCTCCTCACCATTCTTCCTCCCCACCTCCTTGTTGGTAGTAAGTGTATTTGTGCCTCCTCACAATATACTTGAACAGCCATACGAACATCATGAAAATGAAAATAAGTGGGAGGTAGAAGAAAACATTTACAAGATTTGGCACAACTGTGAGTGCTTGTGCGAATGGTGAAGTTTCACCGATGCCAACTACATTTGTGAGAGGTGGTAGAATTCCGCACATCACTGAACCTACCAAAAAGAAGAAGATGATTGCAAATACGATATTCATCATCACAACAAAAATTGCAGTGCCCATTCCCATTCCTTCCTCATCATCCATTCATCACACCACCTCTCCGCTTCTCTTCTCAATTGCCCTTTTGATGAGCCATACTAACAGAGCAATAAAAGCGAAGAAAGGAAATGCATACCATGCCCTGAAGAGCCAGTTCATCGTTTGTGTCTGTGCATTTGTCCATGATGTTATGTCTGCAATTGTCGGAACAACATCCTTGATATTTTGCACAATTGGCGAGATGAAAATGTAGGCAAATGCTACCATGAATACCAAAATCACAAATACCGCAATCTCACCCGCCTGCCCTTTATTATTTAGCATTTGCCCTCCTCACCTGTGCTAATTCATGCACACTCCTCACCTTCTCCATATCCCCTTCTCCCCCCTCTTCTCTCACACTTTTTACCTCCTCTCCAACCTCTGATATTTCCTCGCCATAAACACTTTGATATAGGAGGGATGAGGCAAAGTCAAGTGCTTGCCTCTCCAAGTCTGTGAGGTCAAGGCGTTGAGCGAGATTTTGCAGAATGGCGAAATACATCACAATTCCATCTCGTTCAGGAATTTCCATTTTCACATTCCATCACCTCCTCAATACTCCTTTCAACAACTCTTCAGGAGTGGCTATTGGAGTGATTTTGAGGAATTTGCTTGCCACCCCTTCCTCAAGCATTCTTCTGTATTCAAACTCCTTCCTCCTTTTCCTCTTCCAATTCGGATATTCTGCTCTTGCAGAGAAGGAGAAGAATGCTGAACTTATACTCTTACCTCCTTTACTCACCTTACTCACGCTCCTTGAGAACTTTGAAAACTCGCTTCTGCTTACACTCCCTCTTGACATCTGTGAGATAACTGAAGAGGTTGATGAGAATGCTGAAAACACAGAAGAGGAGATTGATGTGAAGGGTGATATTGATTTTCTCGTGGATATTGAGCGGGAAATTGAGGGGCTTGGAGTGGTGGATGTCACAGAACTCACAACACTTCTGCTTACTCCTCTGCTTACACTCCTACTTACCAATCCTGAACTCCTCACAGCATTTGAAAGTGAAGTGAAGGCACTCCTCACTGTTGGTGATGTTGTATAGAAAGAGGAAATGAATGGCGATTTCACTGCAAATACTGATGCTGAAATTGCAGTTGATTTTCTTGCTACTCCAAGCGAAGGTTTCATCAACTCTTTCATACCCAAGCCTTCAAATGCTCCGAGTTCAACTTTCACCCTCCCTTGCTTCTGTGCCTCCTCCCACATTTTCCCCGCCTTCTCTGCAACACCTTCTCCCCAACTCTCAATCCACCTGTTCAATCTAAACTCTAATTCACTTGCCTTCCTATACCTGCCAAGCATTTTCAATCTTTCTGCTGTTGCTTTTCCTGCAAAGAAGTAGTCAAAGATGTCCTTAACTCTTCCTGCATGTGCAGGTGCTATGTATCCTCGCACCTCACCAAACTTCACTGGCTTTGCTCTTAATTCAACTGCTCCACTAAACTTCCTTAATGCCTGCTCGGAAAGTGTTGTTGTCCAAATCTTCTCCTTTGTCTTAATGAGTTTTCCTGTTTTGAATCCGTATGCCAAATATCCCCCTTCCCTTGCAAGAATTCCTCCCTCTAATGAGATTTCGCCAAATCCAATTGGATGGATGTCAAATAACTTCTCTCCTGTTGCTTTCACAATAACGCTCTCACCTTCCACCTTTACCCCTTCTCTTCCTGCTTTTTTGTTTATTGCCTCTGCAACTCTTTTTGCAAATTCAGCAGGATTTCTCACTTGCACATCAATATCTCGTGGTGTGCGTGGGAGTGCTTTTACACCAATCTCTCTCCCTATTGCTTCCTGCATCACACTGCCATATACTCTTGCCTTTGCTCTCTTCAATTCCTTGATTACGACATCGCCAACGCCTTCAGGAAGGTTATGCTCCTTCTCCACGACATCCCTTATAACATCTCCTAACTCACGAGGCTTCGCCCTAACGCCTTTAATGATTTGTTGCGATTTTATGCCCCACTCAATCTTTCCAATTTCAAATGGTGCTTTTCTTTGCATGTATTCAAGTGCAATTCCTCGCTCAAATGGTGTTTGTGGTGTGTATGCCTCCACACTCAAAATCTCTCCTCTGATTTTTGGCTTGCCAAGTGAGATAGGCTTAACAATCTCTGGCTTACCAAAACTCACAAGAGGTCTGAAAGTTGCCTCACCATGTAATTTCTTTATCTCAATTCCAAGTGATGCAATTCTCCCTCTTGGAAATTCTGCAACACTTATTGTTGGTCTCACAGGCAACTTCTTGTAAGCATAAGGAGCAAGAATTGTTGTTGCAGTTTCAGCACCAACTTCAAATGGTCGCTTCTTTGCATACTCTACTATCTCACCAAATTCCTTCTTCAGTCCTGAAGGTGTTGCTATACCTTTAAATCCCATCCTCAAAATAGGAATGCCTGTAACTGCAATAGGCGTTCTTAC
>Ga0190309_1000356_pt1 | contig 12926 bp, 19 predicted proteins | sample 48700767_MG_FD_161656 | JGI IMG/M metagenome (GOLD analysis project Ga0190309, IMG submission 161656) | Hydrothermal vent sediment bacterial communities from Southern Trench, Guaymas Basin, Mexico - 4870-07-6-7_MG | ecosystem: Environmental > Aquatic > Marine > Hydrothermal vents > Sediment ... | reverse complement strand
CTAATTCAGCTACAGGAGTAATAATACCTGTTCTTCCTACCTGAAAGACTACATTTCTTATTTTAGTAGTGGCTCTATGAGCTGGAAACTTAAAAGCTACACTCCATCTTGGACTTTTTAAAGTAGTTCCCAACTTTTTTTGTTGAATTAAAGAATTTACTTTTATTACCATACCATCAGCTTCATAAGGTAAGTTATCTTTTTTGTTCAACCATTCTTTATAGTAAGCTATTACATCTTCTAATCTTTTAAATAATTTTGCTGAAGGGTTAACTGGTAAACCCCAAGACTTTGCTTTCTCTAAAAATTCATAATGGGTTTTAAAAAAATCAGGTGGTTCAAAGTATCCCAAAGAATGCACAAAAAATTTTAATCTTCTCTGAGCTACGAGTTGAGGATCTAACAATTTCAAAGAACCTGCAGCAGCATTTCTGGGATTGGCAAATAAATTTTCTCCTTTAAGTTTCCTTTCCTTATTTAACTCCTCGAAATCTTTTTTTTCCATATAAACTTCTCCTCTAATCTCAATAATTACAGGAAAGTCTTTACCCATAAGTCTAAGTGGTATTGATCTTATAGTCTTTATATTGGGAGTAATATCTTCTCCTCTTTCTCCATCTCCTCTTGTAGCTCCTATTGTCAAAACTCCATTTTCATAAGTTAAACAACAACTAACCCCATCTATCTTTAAATCTGCTACAAATTCAAATTCTTGATCGGGTAAAAATCTTTTAATCCTCTCATACCATTCCCATACTTCTTCTTCGTTATAAGTATTATCTAAAGAGAGCATTTTTTCTCTATGTGTTACTGTTGGAAAACCTTCCAATAGCTGACCAAATATTCTTTGAGTAGGTGAATCTGGAGTTATAAATTGAGGGTACTTTTCTTCTAATTCTTTTAATCTTTTAAATAATCTATCATACTCTGCATCTGAAATTACAGGATCATTTAAAACATAGTATCTATAATCATGATATCTTATCTCTTCTCTTAACTTTTCTATCTCCTGTTTTATCTTTTCTAAAAATTCTGTCATACTCCACCTCCTAATCTTATAGCTAAAATAGGAGGCAAATTCTCTTTCAATATTTTCTCTTGTGCTTTTTTAATATTATACTCTAATCTCAAAATTTTTACTATTTGTTTAGAACTATCATATATACAAAAACTTAACCTGGGATCTCTGTCTCTGGGTTGACCTACACTCCCTACATTGATGATATACTTTTGATCATTTTGTATTGTTATCTCTTTATCAAGACATTTAAAGATTATCTTTTTTTCTTCATTTAAGACAAAAGAAATTGGTACATGAGTATGACCTATAAAGCATAGATTGTGTTTCATCATTTTGAAAGTATTTAAAGTATCTACGGGCTCAAAAATATAATCAAATCTTTCTGGGTACCATAAACTAGAATGCACAAATTCAAAATTATCTATGGAATTTGTAAGAGGAAGATTTTCTAAAAATAATTTATCTTGATGATTTAATCTTTCTCTTGTCCATAAGATCGCTTCTTTTGCATACTGATTAAAATACTCTATATTAAATTTTTTGACTGCAGCCCAGTCATGGTTTCCTGCTACTATCTCATCAGAGATATCTTTTGTAATTTCCAGACAGATTTTAGGATCTGCTCCATAACCTACAATGTCACCCAAACAAATTACTTTATCTGGTTTTATTTCTTTTATCTTTTTAACTAATGTTTCTAAGGCTTCTAAATTGGAGTGAACATCTGAAAATAAAAGAAAGAGCATTAAAATCTTATCTCAAAATCCTCAAATTCTTCTTGAGGGGTCTGCCACTCTAAATCTATATTTTTTATGTATCCTGAAAATTCAGATTTCAAATCTTCCAAAAAATTCATTATATTTTGCTTTTCTCCTTGAGCTACTAACTCTACTCTACCATCATAAAGATTTTTTACCCATCCTTTTAGATTATGTTTGCGTGCTAAATACCTTGAAGTAAACCTAAACCCTACTCCTTGAACTATTCCTGAAAAATAACAGTGAACTTGAGTAATATTTTCCATAACAGATTTTTTTAACATCAATAATTTAGTATGTCAAGTAATCTCGGGGCGACAGGATTTGAACCTGCGACCTCTTGGTCCCGAACCAAGTGCTCTAAACCTGGCTGAGCTACGCCCCGAAAAATTTTTTTTTCTTTAAGTATTTTTCAAAACTGCTTTAAGAAGATAATCAAATTCTAAATTTACCCAACTACCTGGTCTTTTTGTGTTTAAATTTGTATGATTAAAAGTAAAAGGGATTATATTGACTATAAAACTTTTACTTAAGACTTTTTGCACAGTTAAACTTATTCCTTCTATAGCTATGCAGCCTTTTTCTATTAAAAATTTTTTAAATTGAAGTGGTGTTTTTATTTCAAAACTATAAAATCCATTCTTCTTTATAATACTTTTTATTTGAGTTTCACAATCTATATGCCCTAAAACAAAATGACCTCCTAATCTATCATCAGGTTTTAAAGGCAATTCTAAATTAACTTTACAGAATGGTCTTAATCTTTTTAAATTGGTATTCTCTAAAGTGGGTTTAATTACTTCAAAAAAAAGAACGTTATTTTCTTTTTTTGTTAATGTAAGGCATACCCCATTCACACAAACACTTTGAGATAAATTAATATCTTTATAAACTTTTGTAGATAAGATTCCTAACCTCCAAAAAGAAGCTTTCTTTTCAATGTTTTTTATTGTACCTACTTCTTGAATAATCCCTGTAAACATCTCTAAATTTTTCAGTAACTATTATTTATTTTATCCAACTTTTTCTTCTTTTAAATCCTTAAAATTTTATATTATGAGCTCTGCTGAAATTGCAACAAAAGCTCCTTTACCAAATCCTTTTTGAGGTTTTTGGATGTTCTTAATTTCTTGAGGAAAATTGAAGATAGTCTGATAATATGAAAATCTGTCAAAACCCATAGTCTGCAAAATATCTGTTACTTCTTTTACACTAAAAAATTTTGCTCTGCTATAAAAAATACTTTTCTTTATTTGATAAGCTTTTCCTAAAAAACTTTCTTTATCGATTATACCTATAATGATTTTACCTCTTCTTTTCAAAACTCTTTTAGCTTCTCTTAACATCTTCAAAGGCTCATCAACAAAACACAAGGTAAATATAATAGCTACATAGTCAAAAATTGAATCTTTAAAAGGTAGTTCTTCTGCTCTACTCACAATAATTCTTACTCCTCTTTCTTTAGCGATCTTTGCCATATTCTTTGAAAGATCGATTCCTACCCAAATATTTAAAGGCTTAGTAAATCTGGCAGTACCTGCTCCAATCTCTAATCCTCTTCCTTTTTTAGGTAAAACTTTTTTAAGTGCTTCCAATTCTGATAGATAAGCAAACTCATTTTTTTCATACCATCTATCATATTCATCATAATACAAATCAAATATATTCTTTGTCCCCATTTTTTAAAAGTAAATAATTAAATTTCTAAATCAGCCCACCAGCCATCATAGAATCTTTTTAAATGTTGATAATATTGGGGAGAGATTTTTTGTTTTTCTACATCTTCTTTTTTAAAAGAATATTTATAATTTTGACAATATTTTAAAAGGAGTTGATATGCCCAGTTTATTTCTTTAAACTTTTCTTCACATTTTGCTTTGTTAGAAGCTTTGCAGGTATCTGGATGGTATTTTTTAGCTAATTCTTTGTAAGCTTTTTTTATCTCCTCTAAAGTTGCACATTCTTCTAACTTTAAGATTCTTCTAGCTTTATCTATTTGTTCAAACTCAAACACAATTAATTTTTAAAAGCAAGTTGGACACACTCCTCCTGGACACCCTGAACCAGAAGATGTCTGAGTATTTTTAGAAGATTCACCTACATTAAAACTACTTATTATTCTTTCAATATTTTTACTACCGCACTTTTTACATTTAAGTTCAGGTTTATCCATAGTTACTCCTATCAATAAATCAAATTTTTCTTTGCAATCTTTACAGACAAAAGTATAGATTGGCATAATCTATCCCCCCTTTTTAAATATAAGGTGAAATTTTTTCTTTAATTATTTCTTTTGGAACTACTCCTACAATTTTTTCTTTAATTTGACCATCTTTAAAAAGAATTAAAGTAGGTATACCCATAATTTGGTATTTAGCAGCTATTTGTGGAGCTTGATCTACATTTAATTTACACACTTTCAACTTCCCTTGATACTCTGTAGCTATTTCTTCAATAACAGGTGCTAAAATTTGACAGGGCATACACCACTCAGCCCAAAAATCTACCAAAACTGGGAGTTCAGATTTTAAGACTTCAGACTCAAAATTAGAATCTGTAAGATTAATACTCATAGATTTTAACACCTCCTCTTTATATCTCTATAACTCTGCCTGCTCCTCCTTCTATAAATTTTTCTGGATATAATTCCTTTATTTTATCTTTGTATTGAGTGCAATGGGTAGCGCATATTAAATCTAAATCTTTAATTAAAGAAAACTCAGAAAATCCATGTAAACCTCCTATCAAAGCTTTGGGTCTTCCAAATTTTTTACTCTCTTTTAAAATCTCTCCTACTCCACTGTGAGAGCATCCTACAATTATTACTACTTCTTCTCCTTTTTTTATTACCAGAGACTGCTCTATTCCTTTGAGAGTTCCTGTTGAGAATACATTTTCATATATTTTTGTAGAATCTTTAACTTTTATTATTTCTTTTGCTTTAACATCATCAGAAAAATCCTCAGGTACATATAATTTTACTTCTGGATTCAACTTTAAAAAGTCTCTTAAACCTCCTGTATGATCCCAATGTGAATGAGAGATAAAAACGCATTGAATACTTGCAGGTGAAATCTTTAACTTCTCCATATTATGTAAAAGAATTTGACTATCAGCTCCTGTATCAAAAAGTATTAAAGGAGTATTTTCTACTTCAATTAAAGCAGAAAAACCCCATTCAGATTTTAAATCTCTAAAAGCTGTAGTATTATCAGAAATTATGGTTATCTTCAAAGCTACACCTCCTTTTTAATTAAAAATTAAAATCCCAAAAAGTATAAAAAAGTTCCTACTCCTAAACCAATAATTAAATTAAACAATTTTACTAATATTGAATCTTTTATTGTATAAGATAACAAAGGTAACATACCGTGGCCATCTTGAACTATTGAATTTGCCAAAAGCACAGAAAAAGGTATTAATCCTTTTGAGAACATCATAACAAAAACTAAATTTGGTCCAGATTCTGGAATTATTCCTACAAAAGTTGCAATTAAAAGCACCCATATCATATGCTGACTTATAAATGCCTTTAAATCCCAGAAATGTAAACCTAAATCTGTCAAAACTAATGCCCCAAAACTCCACAAGAATACTTTCCAAATATGCGTTTTAAAAATATGAGAATAAATATGTTCTTCTAAATAATGGTCAGGAACTGTAATTACTATAAAAATAGCTAAACTCAATAGAGAAACAAAAGTAATCCTCTTCCAATTCCATTCAGAAGGACCAATTATACCTCCAACAAATCCATAAAGAAATATAAACAAAAGGAACAAAAGTAAAAATCTTTGTAAAGACATCTTTTTTATGTGTTCGATTATTTCTTTAAATTCAAGACATCTACATTCAGGTTGCAGATGTAAATTTGAAAGTTCACACACTTTACAAGGCTTAATCTTTAAAAGAGGAACTATTTTATCTACAATATATGCAGAGATTACTCCTAAAACAAAAAGGATACCAAATAATATCAAAGCTTGTTTAGGAATAACTGCTAACATTACAAAAGCTTCATCTCCACAAGTAGCAATCATTCCCCCTACTATTGCTCCAAAAGAGATTAATCCATGTACATAAAAAGACACATTCATAAAAGACCCTAAACACCCAGGTACTGCTCCTAAAAATGAAGTTATAAGATATTGTCTAAATAAACCTCCTTTTATCATCTTACTCATTTTACCTTTTGTTAAAACATTAAGATAATCTGTAAATATCATCATTATGAAGACAAAGACTGTTATCATTCCTGCATGTTTAAAATTGTGAAGTATTACTTCTCCTATCATTTCTCTAAATTAACGTTTGCAAACTCCATCATCTGCACAAGGAGGTTTTTCACAAGGTTCTGTTCTACCACAGCAAGTTCTAACAGAAGTATTTTTGTAATCTGTTGCATAAAAACCTGGTCCTTTAAAAATAACCCCTGCCCCTCCACTTATTACCCTTTTTAATCTTCCTCCACACTTAGGACAAGTTTCTAAAGGAGCATCTGTCATATTTTGAAATTTTTCAAATTTAAACTTACAATTTTGACATTCATATTCATATGTAGGCATAGTTCTACCTCCTTTTTTTATTTTAACACTTTATTATTTAAATTATGAAACAGAATTATATCTCTAAGTTTACATCCTAAGTGGTTGGCCACAGTTTTACACTTTGCCATAAACAAATAGAATATTGGACGCTTTTTGTCTGATAAAGCTTCAAAGTTTCCTTGTCCTTTACTGATTATTAGATCTGCATTTTTATAAACTTTTAAAAATTCTTTTGAACATAAAGAAAGAACAGTGCCTGGAGCATCTACTCCTGAAAGGATTATCTCAGCTACTTTATGAATGCCTGCTTGTAAAGCATCTTCAACTAAAGCATCATTTATAATAGGTTTAGATTTTACTGCATAAATTATTTTTTTATTCTTATCTATTTTTTTAATCTCTTCAATCAAAACTCTATCAAAAACCACCTCTCCTGCATTATCACCTAAATAAAGAATAGTCTTTGCTTTATTTAAAGCTTTTTTAAATTCCTCATACTCAAAAAATCTTTTGTTTTCTACTTTAATGGTCTTTTCTTCTTCTCTTAAAATTCTTTTTAATTCTTCTTCTATATTCAAAGAGTTTCTTACTCCATAATCTATAGAATTTGCTGCAATAGCTAACTCTATAGCTTTTTTTAATCTATCTTTTGAAAGTGCTACTTTTCTCTTTAACTTTGGATAAATATTTAAAGCTAATTCATTACTTTTTATTTTTATCTCACGATAAGGATCTAAATTTTTAGTAAGTTTACTAACCAATTTATAAATAACTCTACCCATCAAAGGAGGAGGTGTGTTTAAAGAAAACTTAGGCAAAATTTTTGCTAATTCATCTAACACTTTTTTTTGTGTTATTCTGCTCGCTCCAGAAATCCTTGAAGCTTCTAATGCTTGCTTAAAAAAACAAGGAATACAATCTAAATACGTTCTCATTTTTTTACTAAAAAATCTACAATTTTATCTGTAATTCTATCCATAATTTTGGCTGCTTCTGAATCTTTATTAAAATAAACAAAAGGTCTTCCTCTATCTTGAGATCTTAACACATCAATATCAAAAGGAAGTCTTCCTAAAATCTGAATACCAGTCTTTTGAATAATTTCTTCAATTTTTTGTGTTGTGAGTAAATCTATCTTTTTTTGGCAATGAGGACATATAAAGAAACTCATATTCTCAACTATTCCAATTATTGGAACGCCTAACTCTTTAGCAAATAAAATACTCTTTTTAACATCTAAAAGAGCTACTTCTTGAGGAGTAGCTACTACTATTGCTCCATCTAACTCACAGATCAATTGACAAACACTTAAAGGTTCATCTCCTGTTCCAGGAGGAGAGTCTACAATTAAGAAATCTAAATCTTGCCAATTACTTTCAGCTAAAAACTGTCTAATTACTGCTGTTTTTAAAGGTCCTCGCCATATGACTGGTTTTTCAGGATCTTCACTCGCTAAAGCTAAACTCACTACTTTTAAGTTAGGCAAAACCTGAACGGGTTCTATTCTTCCACTTTCAGAGGCTGTAAGTCTTTGATTTTCTATCCCTAACATTTTAGGCACATTTGGACCATGAATATCTACATCTAATATTCCAACTTTATATTTTTTAACAGCTAAACTATATCCTAAATTTACAGCTACTGTGGTTTTGCCTACCCCTCCTTTTCCACTGATAATAAGTAATTTATATTTTACTTGAGAAAGATTTTCTTTTATCTGCATTTTTATTTGGGAAAGATTATCTACTCCTTGCATAATAATTATTCCAATTAACTAGCTTCTAATCTTTCTTTTATTTTAGATGCAATCTCGTAAAAAGTAGATTTTATTTCTTGATCTGGAAATTCTATTACAGTCTTTAACTCTAACATAGCTTTTATTACTGACTCTTTAAACTTTATCTTTCCTAAAATAGCAACCTCTTCTTTTTGAGCCCAATCTTGAATCTTTTGAGTTAACTCTGGATTTAAATCGTATTTATTTATCACTAAACCCGCTTTTATTCTAAAATGTTCAGTAAGTCTTATAACTCTCTCAGCATCATGTAAAGCTGATAAGCTAGGTTCTGTGACTACTACGCAGAAATTTGCACCAGTTATAGAAGCTATTACTGGACATCCAATACCTGGTGAACCATCTATGATGACTAATTCTGAACCTATTTTTTTAGCGAGATTTCTTGCCTTCTCTCTTATTAAACTTACCAATTTTCCTGAATTCTCACCTAAATTAGTAAGTTGAGCCCAAACAAAAGGACCAAATCTTGTTTGAGAAATCTGCCAGTTTCCTGTAATCTCTTCTCTCATCTCTATTGCTTTTTGAGGACACACTAATTCACAAAATCTACAACCCTGACATTCTAAAGAGTTCACCACTAAATCTTTGCTTATAGCTTCAAATCTACAAACTTGTCTACACTTTCCGCATTCTATACATCTGTCTTTATTTATGAAAGCTGTAAACCTCTCTTTGAATATTCCTTTTTCTTCTGTCTTATAAGGCTTTAATACCAAATGTAAATCAGGAGTATCTACATCACAATCTGCAATTACTATATTTTTAAAAATGGAAACTAAACCCAAAGCAAGAGTAGTTTTACCTGTGCCACCTTTTCCACTAATTATAACTAACTCTTTTGGATTCATCTCTCTCTAAATCTTATTCGCTGCATCTTGAGCAGCTAAAACTACAGGATACATTGTAGGTGCTGGTGTTAAATAAGGGTGTGTAGCCATCTGTAAAGTCTCTAATTCTGTAAAAGACATTCTTTTTTGAATAGCTACACCTATTAAATTTATTAACTCTCCACAACTCATGCCTCCTGCAACCTGTCCTCCTAAAATAATCCCTGAATGTTTTGAGAAAATAAGCTTTACTTTTATTTTGTTTGCTGAAGGTAAAGTTTTAGGGTGTTTGTCTGGAGCTTCTGCAATGCCTGTTATAATCTCAAATCCTTCTAAATTTGCAGTTTTTTCAGTTAAACCTGCAGAACCTAAAACTACTCCATTTATAAATGTTGAATAGATAGCGATTGTACCTTTATTTTCACGGATTACTTTTAATTTATAAATATTTGCTCCACAGATTCTGCTTTCAGCTGTAGCAGTAGAAGCTAACATTACTTGAACAGGTTTACGTGTAAAAAAATCTCTTTTTTCTGCACAGTCTCCGACTGCAAATATGTTTGGATCTGAAGTCCTCATGTATTCATCTACTCTTATCCCCTTTCTTTTACCTATCTCTAAACCTATTTTTTGAGCTAACTCTGTATTAGGAACAGAACCTATCCCTAAAATCACCACATCTACTTTTATTTTTCTTCCATCAGATAACAGGACTTCTTCGACCTTTTCTTTACCTATAATCTCTACTACTTTAGTATTAGTTAAGACCTTGACACCTTCTGAAACTAACTTTTCTTCTACGATTTTAGAAAATTCAGGATCAAAAGAATTTGCTAACAAATTAGGTAAAACTTCTACTAAATACACATTTACTCCTTCTATTTTGGAAATCTCATCTGCCACTTCACACCCAATGAACCCTCCTCCTATTATTAAGACATTCTTTGAATTCTTTACTTTTTCTACCACTTTTCTGAGATATTCCATATCTTTATAAATCAAATAAACTCCTTCTTTCTCTATTCCAGGAATAGGCAAACTTTGAGGAAGAGAGCCTGTTGCCATTATTAATTTCTCATAATTTATCATATCTCCATTCTTTGTATAGGCTATCTTCTGAATTCTATCTATGTTTACTACTTCATCTATAATTACCTGAATATTTTTCTTTTCTAAAGGAGTAATCTTTAACTCATTTTCCTCAGGATTCTTTAAACTATAAAACATGTAAGGAATTCCACAAGGAATTACTCCTCTTTCTACATTTTTTACTATCAAAATTTTCTTCTCAGAATAGTATTTACGTGCAGTAGTTGCTGTTACTATTCCAGCAGGACCTGCGCCAATTATTAGAATATCAGTATTAATAAACATACTCTACCCCCCTCCTAATTTGAGTTTAGAACTTTAATTCTTTCTATAACTTTGTCAAACTCTCTTTTATACTCAGGTAGGATTTTTGTTAAAATTTGACCTTTTGCACTTTGAAAACTCACTTCTCTCAGAAAAGGAATCTTTAGTAGAATAGGAATATCATTTTCTTTGCAAAACTTTTCAACTCTTTCATCTCCTAAATTCTCTTTATTTATAATCACTCCAAATTTAATACCAAGCCTTTTTAAAAGCTGCGTCAACTGAATCATATCACTTAAACCAAAAGGGGTAGGCTCTGTAACTACAATACAAAAATCTGTGTTCTTAACAGATTCTACTACACTACAGTTTGCTCCTGGAGGAGCATCTATTATAGTAAAATCAAAACCATTTATATAGCTTTTTACAGCTTTAATTAAAGGTGTAGGTATTGCTTGTCCTATTTTTAATTTGCCATGAATAAATTTTAAATTTTCTTTTTCTCCTATTTCAATAAATCCTATTTCTTTGTTCACTTCTTTTATTGCTTTTTGAGGACAAAAAAAACTACAAGCTCCACATCCATGACAAAGATTATCAAATATTAAGACCTCTGTTTTCACCACTGCTATAGCATTATAAGCACAAATTTTACTACATTTTGCACAAAAATTACACTTATTTTTATCTACCTGAGGAATCTGAGTATAGATTGGAATTTTTTGGGTTATTTGAGGTTTTATAAAAAAATAAGAATTTGGTTCTTCTACATCACAATCTAAGAACAAAACATTCACATTTTTTGATGAAACCAAAACATCTGCTAAAGCTACAGCTACTGTGGTTTTGCCTACTCCTCCTTTTCCACTGGCAACAGATATTTTCATTTTTTTCAAAAAACTTCAAAATTATTCTCTAACCATCCTTGCCCCACAGTTAGGACAAGTTAAAGTATAACAAGGGGTTCCTCTTTGATGAGGAATTCTTGTGCCACATCTTAAGCATTTACAAAATCCTCCAGGACCTAAACCTCTTCTACCCATCCTTCCTTGTCCTCTCTGAATTCTATTGATATCTTCTTCTCTATTGCCCCACATAATTAGGTCCTCCTTTTTTAAACGCTTCAATTACTTCTCTTACTCTTCCTGAAATTCTTTTTATTAAATTAACCCCGCCTTTCTGTAAAACTTCCTGAGCATGAGGACCTACTTCTCCTGTTAAAAGAGTATCTACATTTTTTTCTATAACAAATTGAGCGCTTTTTATTCCTGCTCCTTGAGGTAAATCTTTATAAGGGTTTTCTATAGCTTCGTAATCTGAACTCTCTAAATCAAAAATGATAAAATAGTTGCACCTTCCAAAACTGGGATCTAACTCTGAATTTAAACTATCTCCTTTAGAAGTAATACAAATCTTACTACCTTTTTCTTTATAATACTTAACTTCAGTTTCTTTAAATGTATCTCGTGTACATAAACTTTCCTTACTTTTTAAATTACCTTTCAAAAACTCATTTATTACGTCTTCAACTTCTCCTGTAATCCCCAAAATAACTTTTATTTGCGCTTTCTCAAACAATTCTAAAGCTTTTTTACCCATCCCTCCTGTGATTATTACATCTACTTTTAGCTCCTTTAAAAATTGAGGTAGAAATCCAGGTTTATGTCCTGGATTTTTAATCATTTTTTTACTGATTACTTTTGAATCTTCTATTTCTAATAAGACAAACTCTTCACATCTTCCAAAATGAGCTGAAACTTTACCTTTATCTACAGCTATAGCTACTTTCAAAAATCACCTCCTTTTTTCTAATAAATCTTTTATCTTTCTGTTAACAGTCGTTATTCTCTCCCTTAATCTTCTAACCTGTTTTTTAAAAATCTCTACTTCTTCTTTATTTACAGAAGGAGTGATTACAATAGCTTTTACAGGACATACTTGGATGCATCTTCTGCATCCTATACACTTAGATTTATCTACTTCAGCTTTTCCAAAGATGATAGTTATAGCATTCTGAGGACAACTAAAAGCACAAAGTCCACATCCTCTACAAATTTCTTTAAGGACTGTAGCTTTATTGCTCATTTTTTTCTAACTCCTTTATTCTCTGGTTTATCATCTCGATCTGCTGTTTTAAAAATTGAAGTTGTTGTTTTAACATATTAAGTTCTTGTGCTTTAGAAGTTTGAAATTGATATGGCATCGTCCCAAAGTTTGGTGGATACATTTGAACTCCAAAGTGTTTAGAGACTGTTGGAGAAAAAGTAAAATTTAACTCTCCTCTCTTAAATCTTTCTATAGCTTCCTTTACTGATACTCCCATTATACCTGTTATTATATTTATTCCAGCAGCTGTTAATACATTAAAAGCATTGGGTCCCACGTTTCCTGTAATTAAAACTTGAGCTCCTTTTTGTACTATAAGTTGTGCACTTTGAATCCCTGCTCCTGAAAATAGATTTAAATTTGGATTTAAGATACTTTCAAAAGAATCATTCTCAGTATCATAAATTATAAAATATTGAGCTCTTCCAAATCTGGGATCTACCAAAGATTCTAAAGTATTTCCTTGAGCTGTTACGCAAATTTTCATAAACTCCCTCCTTTATTAAACAAACTTAC
>Ga0190309_1000355_pt1 | contig 12931 bp, 27 predicted proteins | sample 48700767_MG_FD_161656 | JGI IMG/M metagenome (GOLD analysis project Ga0190309, IMG submission 161656) | Hydrothermal vent sediment bacterial communities from Southern Trench, Guaymas Basin, Mexico - 4870-07-6-7_MG | ecosystem: Environmental > Aquatic > Marine > Hydrothermal vents > Sediment ... | reverse complement strand
AATTTCAAGTGTGACTGTGTTACTGTCTGCTAGTCGGCGTTAATCTTTGTTGAGAATAATGTTCTCTTAGAATTTCCCTTATTCTTTTTAGGTATGCGTTGAAGTATTGGATTTTCCGTTTTTTGGTGGATGGTTTTCCTTGTCCGTGTTTTCTTGGGAAGGTATATGATGCACTGTCCCAACTGTCTATGAATGGTAGTATGTGGGGTAGTGCTTTTAGGGTGGGTCCAAATGCATGTATGTGTGCGTTGGGAAAGTGTTGTCTTGCTAGCATGCAGCATTTAGTTATGAATTTTAGGTTGTTTGTTTTGCATACTGTTCCTATGGCTACTCTTTTGGGATGATACTTTTGGACTTCATGACATGCGTAGTGGAAACTGTCTAGGTTAAGGTAGTCTGCTTGTAAGGGATAGATCCAGTTCACCCCTTCAATTTGTGAGAAACGCTCTATGTTTTCTAGGGTTCGCTCTACATTATTTTCTATGGGGTTATGCCTATAATCGTCTGGGTAATCTGGAATGACAAACCAGATTTTTTCACCCCAAATTTGTGTGTATTGCTGTGCTTTGAACTCGTACTGTAGGAAGAAACCTTTAGGGTATTCCTTTTTTCCCATGTTGAATATTTCAACTCCAGAATCTACTATGGCATGGATCCAAGGCCTACGTTTAAGCATCCGGTGAAGGTGGAAAGGAACCAATAAAAAAGGGTATGTGTGGAAGTATTCAGGGTACGTATAGAATCTTTTAGGCCCAAAGAGTATGTCTTGTTTTTTGTCTAACATTTCTTAAGTCTCACTATTACTTTTTGCATCCTTACGTACAAAGAAATGGCCAGCCTCATAGTCTAAGTCACTAAACAGATCCCTCATACTTCTCCAATATTGATAAAGAGTTGATGGTGCAAGATGGGCCTTAACGCATAGTTCACCAAAACTTATGACACCCTCTTTTCTGATAATCTCTGCTATTTCATTCAGTTTGGCCATGATCCGGTTTTCATATTTTCGTGTTCTCATAGAGGACCCCTCTTTTCAGCAGAAGGAAAAGACTTCATCCCCCCATAGTTTCTATAAGGGATCAGCCTACTCCTCATTCATCATCTCTTATTTTATGTGTATGTGTGTATGAAAATTTAAGAGTTGTGTTAGTTTTTTCTCTTTACTACAGTGTAGTAATATAAGATATAGTATGTATTAATATTTAATATATGGGGTTCAATTCTTTATTCGATTTTAAAATTTCATACACACACATAAAAAAGGGAGTTTAAGAAGACTTACGATAGAACAGTTCATAAATATCGTTCTCTATCGCCTTTCTCAACTCCCTCAACAACACCAGCCTAACTTTCAAAAGGGCTAAACGCTCGGCCCTATCCTTACTTTTTTCCTTTCTCAACCCTCTCAATTATCAAACACCCCCTTTCAACATCTATTCTAATGCGGAGATAGTCACCATTTTTGAAAGGAAAAGCAGAGTCCTTAGCTACTTGAATGGGTACGTAGATATATGTCCGGCCTGGATAGATCCAAATCTTACCTACACCCTCTAACATACCAGCCTACCCCCTTTCATTCTTGCTGCTAAAAGCTTTGAGCAAACTTGTTACCTCTGCACGTTCAAGACTTAGGCTTAGGTCCCTAAACATCCAGCAAACGAGTCTATAACAAATAACAGTAGCTGACTCGAAGCTACCCCCATGATCCATGACATTCTTGCAGATCTTCAAAAAGAACGACCCCAGATACTTCTTAAACTTTAAGTACTCACCAAAGAATTGCTTTATTTCTTCCTCGCTTACAGCGGTCCTAAGCTTAGTCATCTCCCTTCTCACCCTCAACCCTTTCATTCTCTTTTGGGCTACTGTACTTTTTCCGGACCCAAGGAACCGTATTAACTAGTCCGCAACCTTCATACTCCCAATAATGGAACGGATCGTTAGGCCTGGTTTGGACTACATGGACACACAAAGCACACTTAGGCCCTACGCACTTGCTGGCCCCAGTGATGCTGCTAAACCTCAAAGGACAAATCTTAGACTCATTTTTCTCTTCCATTTCAGTGGCCCCCTAGCAGTAGCATACCCCAGTAGGTAGCTATAACGTACCATGCTGCAATTCCGATTAGGCCCAACACCACTTTAACCTTGTTCATTTTTCCTTTCACCAAGAATATTATATACAATTGTTATATATAAACTTTATGTAACAGTTTTCTATATTGCCTATTCCACTTCATAACGGTAAAACTCAACTCTCACAGTAGGCTTAAAATCAAAAGGACAAACATTTTCAAACATAAACCTATCACAGAAAAGACAATAACGCAAACCTTTAAGGCCTGGTGGAATCTCAACTTCTAAGGCTGGTTCCCTAAGCCTATTCTCATTATTCATTCTAATCCGAATAAACTTACCATTTTCTAGCATCGGTTCACTGTACTTTTTTCCGGTTTCTGGATCCACATAATTAAGCCTATAACTGTAGATCCCAATCAAATGCAGCCTTCTTATCTCTCCAGTAGCCTTAATAACTCTATTCACATACAGTGCTACTTTCATTTAGATGACTCCTTATCTTTAATGAAATCTATAAGCCTAGTTTGTCCTCTTTCCTTCAATAATCTACATTCTACACATAATCCATTCTCCAAAGCAGAAGGCCATGCTACCTTTCTTCCACACTTCAAACAACGATAGGCCCAAAGAACACCACATAACCAGCCTTTCAAACGATCCACCACTTAATGCCTAACTGTCTCAACATTTCATGGAACGCTACATTATCCCTTGCAGCTACAAGGCCCATCTTAACTGGTTTCGTAGGCTTATATTGTCTCTCATACTCCATCTTGTACTTTAAGACTCTGCTAATAGCAGAATCTCTAATAATGTCCGTAACTTGAATAACCCAAATCTCATCCTCAGTTTCACAAACCATGTCAATTTTCCACATCAAAAGCTTAGCCTGTCCCTCATAGAATTTTCCACCCTTAGCAGCTACTCTACGTGCCTCTGGGGTCCACAACAAAACACCAAACTGATATTTTCCCTTCAAAAACCCAGCCTTAATGAACCGTTCTGCAGTTAAACGTTCATGTGGACCTAACCAATAAAACGCTTTAGGCAACCCCTAACCCTCAATACCCCTTTTCTTGTATAATGTGTCTCTTACTATAGCTAAAAAATTTTCAACATAAAGCTTGTACTCATCGTTAGGTATGTCCTTAACTGGAGAATCTATAATCGTTGCTACACTGCAAATAAGGTGCAAAACCCTTTCCTGAGGACTAACCGGAAGACTTCTGATAGTCTCAAACAACTCTTTGATCTTGCCTTTCATTATTTCGTTGGGATCCAACATTAACACCTTTACTTTAACTTATCTCTGTCCACATATAAACACATACGAATAAAAATTCTAGAACAAAACTCTACAGATTTGATATCAAACACTACAATAGTAGAATTTAAATATAGAATTAAGTTCTATCTTTAAAGTGGTGAAATGAATTATGGTTAGAGTAAAATCCGTAGAGGAAGCAAAGAAACACCTAGAACAAGCAGTAGCCGTTATTCCGGACCGTTATGAGTCAGCCGTAAGAGTAGCAACATGGAAGGCACCAGCCATAGAAGCAGAGGACCTATACGCAGACATGATGCAAGTAGTCATTTCAGAGAGACGTAGAGCAAAAGGCATAGAAAAGAAAACAGACGACGATTGGAGAAAAGCAGCCGTAGAGAAAGGAAAACCCATCATCGGAACAAGAATTAGGGGTGCCTTAGACCTATACGCTACCAACTGGGCCCCATACCGTTCAGCCATAGAGGCCGTAGTTCTTGAACCCAGAACCGTTGATCCTATGGCAAACATAGACAGACGTGTTAAACCCATAGTTTCAGCCTTAATCGCAAAGAAGAAAGAACTCATGGGAAGCTAAACAAACTAGGGAGACGTGCATGAAATGACCAAACTGCAAAAAGTTTACGTAAAACAAGACGAAGCATGTGTAAGCGGTGCAGTGGACACAATAGAACTACCTAAAATAAACCCCATAAGTGCAATAATACTACACTGGCATTTTGAAACTGGGGCTGGTGAATCGGCTGCACTTGCTAATGAGGCCGTCATAGAAGTAATTAAAAACGGTAGCGAGGTACTAGCAAGTCTGCAATATGGACAGTGCGTAGGAATAGACCAACTATTCCACCCGGCAGAATACAAAATAGCAGACCTAGGCGAAAGTGCAACTGGAGACTACTACTGTTTCATACCCTTCGGCCGATTCATAGGCGACACAGAATACTTTTTAGACCCTAGAACATTTGCAGGACTAGACCTCAAAATAACCCAGCCCACTCATACGGCCTCAGTTGCAGCAAACTATGACGTAATCCTTGTAAGATTCCTAGAACCCTACCCAACAAGCAAAGGACATTTCCGCATAACCACTAAACGTGAATACACTTCTGCAGCAGCAACGGAATACATAGAACTCGACCGTGCTTACCCATATGGTGCAATAATGATAAGTGAACTAGACGGTTCAAGCACAGACATCCTAAGCGTAATTGACAGTGTAAAAGTAAACGTTGATGCTGGTGCATGGTACCCAATAGACGAGAAAGCACCGGAACTTTTCGCACAAGAAAGCATTAAACTAGGTTACACACTAGGAAACGCTTTAGAGACCCCCAGAGCAAACACCAACATGCTCATATGCAACTGGATGAAACCTTGGACTGGAGAGGCCCAACTGCTACAAGCACCAAAATTTGGAGACCTCAAACTTGAAGTAACCGGATTAGCAGCCGGAACCATAAGAGTAACTGGCGTACAACTAGCAAAATAGGCGTAACCACAAATGTCTAAAGAACAACCCCAAATCTTCAGAGTAGAAATAGAAACAAAATCACCGGACACATCAGATAAAATCCTAGAATCAAAACGCATACCGGAAGGCCTCAAAGTCCTAATACGGAACATATTTGTAGGAGACCTAACCACAGATGCAAAAACCGTACGCATAGGATTCAGAAGCAAGGGGACCATACACTGGATAATGCGTAGAACATTAGGGACCGGAGTGTACACCCTTTCTTTAACTGGAAGCATAATCTTAGACAGTGGAGAAACCGTCTGCGGAATGATAGAATCACCCACAGCAAACGACACCATAATACTCTACGCTTTTGGTGAATACCTTTAAACCCCCCCACTTTTTTTAGGTGCATAAGGTGAACTTTGAATATGAAGTTGAAGTACCAGCAAACACCACACAAGACAAGCCCAAAGTTCAAGACCTAAACATAGCACCAGGAATAATAACAAAAATAGAAATCCATTTTCCGGCTGGTTGTCACGGCCTAGTTAAAGTACGCTTGCTGCATGTATGGTTTCAGATCTTACCCTTAAGCATGGGAGAATGGGTAGCCGGAGACGACGAAACAGTAGAATTCATACTACACTATGAAATAAAGAAAGAACCCGCAACATTAACCCTAGTAGCAATTTCACCAACAACCGTATATAACCACAAAATCCGAGTTAGAATAACAGTACTACCTAAAACCATAGCTAGCTGGAAACCCCTCTATGACTTAATAAGCAAAATAGCTAGACGCATATTTGGAATACGCATATAAAGGCAACAACAACATGACACCACCGGACCCCAACCTAACCGTATGCTGGCTAGAAACATGTGACTCATGCACCCCTTGGACCCTAGACCCAGAACTAACATGTAGTGCAGACGTAACAATAAAAAAGGAAGGAAAAGCAAGCGTAAAAATAAGCAAAGGTGCAGCCGGAACAGCCAAAAAAATAGAGGCACTACTTTCCTCACCACAGTGCGGACCTTGGTTTGGAGGCTATTTCAGAGCAAATGTCCCAACAAAACCAACGGGCTGGAACATACTGCTTAAAAAAACTGACGAGACTTATGTTGGAATAACTTATGTTTTCATGGACCCCCATACAACACCTAAATTCTATGCATTTATTTACGACCCAGAAAAGGGGTACGGAGAATCATCTATTGTAGATTACACAAACGAAACATGGGAATGGATAGAACTCAAAATCATAGACACAACCGTAGAAGTATGGAGAAATGGTTCAAAGTTCCACACCTTTCTAGGCTGGCCCATTTACCCAGTTTCAGAGATAGAAATAGCTACAAGAAACGAACACAAGGCAGAAGACATTTGGGTGGACTACCTCAGATGGTCCGACACCCAAGAATACCCCCCAACAATAATAACAGCAAAACTATTTCCCTTCTGGAAACTTAAAATATAAAAGTGATTAAAAATGTCCCTTCCCCCAGACTTTCCAGATTACACTAAACGTTTTCAAGGCAAAGTAGATCACTGGTACATTAAAAGTGTAGAACTAAAAGACCCAACCGTAGAAAAAAGCATACCCATAAGCATAGAAAACCCAGCCATAGCTTATGACAGTGCAACGGATAGATTCAAAATTAAAGTGGAAGAATGGACCGCTGGGGCCCTAGACGTAAACATAACCGAAGACATCACAAGACTTCTAGGCAAAATAGACCTGGCCTACTATGCTGGATCCCTAGTAGGCCCATCAAACCCCCTAGACGTTCAAATAATCGTTGGGGGGTCCGCAATAGACCCCCGAGATCGGAACTGGACCATCACAGAAACCATAACAGTACAAGCAACCGACCTAGACATAAGAGACCTAACACAAACAGACGAAATAACCGTGTTCCAAACAAACCCAGCAAACCTCAAAGCTACAGTAACCCAAGCAGAAAAAGACCGCACAATAACAGACATAACCAAAACAGCAACAAGAAAAGCGTTCGACATCACCTTCACTGGTGCAGCCGACACAGCAATATGGACCCCAGCAAGCGGAAAAAAGATCAGACTAAAATTTATCCAATTTAGCACAGACGCAGACGTAGAGGTAGGCCTACGTTTTGGAACTACAGAAACAAAATGGGCCGTACTACAAGAAAAGGGAGTCTTAGCCCTAAACCTAATAGGCTGCAACATAGAAGGCGACGTAGATCAAGAACTAAACGTTAGGGCTGAGGGTGCGGTTACAGTAAAAGGATTTGTACTAGGAGAAGAAATTTAAAAGCAAAGGTGCAAACAACATGGTACAAAGAACCCTATGGCCTGAAGGACAATTTCATACCTCACCATTCTACCACTATGAAATGCATGACTACTATGAAAGCCCAGAGCGAACCGTTGAAAGCTACCTAAGCATAAACCGTTATCAAGCACCAAGCAGACATGGAGTAAGATTCTATAAGGTTAATCTATCCACTGGATCCCTAACAGAAATAATTAGCAGTGGATACAACCTATATTATAGTAGGGCCGGAGATGAAACAGGCTGGTTGTTGGGAAACTTCAACGTAACAGTACCGGATACCATAACTTTCGCACCTAATGAAGGATTCGGCCTACAAGTATGGGCTGCATTAGAGCGAGAAGATGGAACATGGGCCTACTCGCCCATGCACTACGTAGAAGTCTTATATGTTAATGGAAACATGCAGCCCATAGACAAAATAAACCCATGCACATTCACCATGTTCATACTAAGCTACAGAACAACAACTGAAACCCCAGCAAACACATACGCATACTCTGAAGCATGCACCTACGGAATATCCCAAACAGCCCAGACACGAGTTTACCAAATAGACATAGACTACGCTGTTATAGCCGTAATCAAAAAACCCAGAGGAGACGGCCTAACATGGGCCATATAACAGTAATTATTTTATATAATAAAATTCCATAATTTTTAAATCAAACCTCAAACACCATTATTAATGACAATAAAAAAGGGAGAAAAACCCATGAACTGGAAACAAATAAAAAAATGGGTTAAAACACGTCTCCCAATTGTTCTAGGCTGCACAACCCCATTTCTAATGTGGTTTATGCAAATAACGTGGGCCATTAAATGAAACTACTAGAAAGACTAAAACTATTCCTATACACAGCCAAATGGAGTCTCCTAATAGGTGGAACCATAGCTAGTATTTGGACCATCTACTGTGCAATAAACTACATACCTACAGAAGGAATCTATGGGGTAATCAAAGCAGTTCTAGCATGGCTACTACTAATAATCCTAACCCTATTAAGCAGTGCAGCAACAAACAGTCTAGACAACCTGGCAAGCAGAACCTAAAAACCCCCCTTTTTTCTAACCTCAAACTCACACCCAAACGAATATTTTTATTAATAAACAGCAAAAATAACTATTCTGTGGTGAAAACAAAATGTGGGAAAACCTAGGAGTAATAGCCGAAAACATCGCATACGCAATAAGCGTCATAGGTCTATGTGGACTAGGATGGTACGTGGCTGGAGTCATTATTGACAAACTAGTTTACAGAAACAAGAAAACGGAATAATTGGGGCCGTCTAAATGCGAGACGAAACCATACTAGCAATAGTAGCAGTACTATGCCTAACCATCCTAGAAGTAGCAGCCCTCATACACCATATAAACAGTGCATTATTCGGCCTAGTAGTAGCAGCCATAAGCGGAATAGCCGGATACGAATTTAGAGGATGGAAGGAAAAGAGATGACAGAAAACAAACCTACCCCATTACCCCCATCAGAGCAAAGTCAAGCGTTCTTTGCAGCCCTACTAGCTGCTATGAGTGGAGACGACAAAAAGGCTGGAGACATATTAAGGCAAATAGGAAATAAACTTCTTGAAGCATTTACACCTAAACTAGGTGAGGGGTATGGCCGAAGAAAAAGAAAAGATTGAAGTCACAATATTATCGGAAACAGTAGTCACAACCAGGCCAACCCCAGAAGAAACAGTATATACGATCTATGTTACATATCAAACACCAGCCATTCCAGCTGCAACCGTAGCCATACCAGCCACAGAAGTGGATCCCGAAAACCCAGAGGAAGTCATCAAACAATTCCGAGAAAAGAAGGGTCCACTATACGAGAAATACAAAGAGGTAAGAGCAAACAAAATACGTGAACACATCAAAACCCTTAGACTAGGACCCAGAGAAAAAATAACAGTGTAAGCCTATGACTGGGTGGCCCTGGCCGTTAGATGCTGTTCAAGAATGGTTTGAAGGCTTATGGAACAGCATCAACGAATGGATCAACCAAGGGGTAAACTGGTTATGGGACCAAATTTCAACCGGAATATCAAACCTTTCATCTTCTATCTCCCAATTTTTTACAAATTTATGGCAAAACATAAGCAACCTCTTAACCACAATATCAAACACCATAACACAAGCAATATCAAACCTTTGGAATGACATACTTTCAAACCTATCATCAATAACAAAGACCATAGTTGAGACATTTATCTCCATTATTAGAGCAATTTCAGCCCTAATCTCAACATTAGAACAAAACATCACTAGTGCAATTAGTGACATAGGTAATTCCATCATCACCTACATAACCAGCATCCCAGAAGCAATAACAAACGCATTTAATAGCCTATGGAACCACATCCAAAACATAGGATCCACCATAGGAGAACACCTAACAAACATAGGGAACCAAATCACACAAACTGGAACATGGATCTACAACAACATTAAAACAGCCTTTGACGGTGCATTAGGGTCCATCTCAGAAGCACTATATTCCATCTTCAAACCCATCATAGACCCAATACTAACACTAATAACATGGGTCCAAGACGCAGCTAAAGCCTTCAACCCCATGAACATAATAAACCAAGTTGCAGCCATGCTAAACACACTAACCACAGCCATAACCGAATTTCTAGCACACCACAGCCCTATAACCCCAGAGGAAGCTTTAGACTTCGGCCTGGAACTAAGAGAAAAAGCAGACACAGAAATACATGCATGGTACCAAGGTGGATTATGGGCCGAAGCATTAAGCCTAGGCCAAATGGACATGAGTTTTGGAAACCTCAGCAACGTACCCAAGTTTGCAGCATACAGAGACACAGCAATAAAACTATACCAAATAGAAATGGAAAACGCATTATTAACACCCTATGAACAAAAAGTAAAGCAAATATACACCCCAGAACTTCCCTCAGCCTCAGATCTAGTCCGCATGGTAGTTAGAGAAGCTTTTGTACCGGAAATGATCACCCCCGCACCGGATGAGTTTGCTCACTACATGGAATATCAAGGATACTCACGGTTTTGGAGTGACAAATATTGGACCGCACACTGGGTTCCAGCAGCCCTAACAGACGCAAGAGAAGCAGTTTACAGAGGCCTCATAACAGAACAAGACTACATAGACTTGCTAAGGATCCATGACATACACCCCAAATATAGAGGGTGGCTAGCCCAAACCATCTATAGGGTCCTCAGACTTATTGACATCCGTAGAGGCTGGGAGTTAGGAGTACTAAGCGATGCAGACATGGAACATGAACTTAGAAAATACGGATACCATCCAGCCGACGTTCCCAAAGTTGCAGCAATACATAAAGCCATAGCACTAGCCGGAGAAATAAGCACACTCAGATCAGAAGCAATAAAAGACTACACAGAAGGCCTAATAGACAAAACCACACTTATAGACAGACTCAAACAGGCCGGAACCCCAGAAGCAACCATAGAATACTACATCAAAAAAGCAGAATACGCCATGCGTAGAGATATGCTGCTTGAACAAATCCACCTTTTAAGAGATGCTGCAATAAGAGGAATCATCACCATAGAAGACCTAAGATCATACCTATACCAGCTAGGAGTACAAACATGGAAAGTGGACCAAATCATAAGCTACGTTCAAATGAGACAAGTAAGCGACCCAGAAGTAAGAAAAACCCTAACCCCAACCCAAATCCTAAGGGCCTACAGAGAAAAAATAATAGACGCTAGTGAAACAGAGGCAAGACTAGCAGCCCAAGGATATAGCAAAGAAGATATAAACATACTCATGCAACTATACAAACCGAGGGAAGAAAGTGAGCAACGTCAAGGAGTTGCCTCCTAGCCCAGAACCGGAAATAGAAAAACTCCTAAAATGGAAAAAGAAAAAGGTGAAGAAACGTGAGGAAAAGTAGCATAAACATAAACATAATAACCAGCCTAGACAAAGAAAAACAAGTCTTAGACCAAATAGTTAAAACCCTAAAAGACCTCAAAGAAAACACCCAAATAGAAAGAGCAACCATAACCACACAAGAAATAGAAGAACCAATAACCCTAGCAATATAAAGAACTTACTTCTAGAACAAAAATTCATATCGCTTAAATAGTGTATGTCATCAAACATAACTCTGAGGCTGCTAGAGCATGACAATAGAAAAAATAAAGCTGGCAATAAAAGAAGTAATAGCTGAAATAACTCCCAACGCAGTAATACTTTATCAGAAAGAATATGGGTCCACTGATTATAACGTAGTGGCCGATTTTGAAGAATGGGAAGAACTTAAAACATGGGTAGATAAGGCAATAAACATCATTAAAGGGGTGAAACAGCAACCATGGCAGAAAGAAAAGACATCCCAATAAAAGACATCCAAATAGACGAATTCCTAACACGTGTGTACATAGACCCAGAAGAACTAGAACGCTTAAAAAGCAGCATCAAACAGCATGGCCTTCTCCAACCAATAGTGGTAGCTAAAAAAGGGAAAAAATACAAGCTTCTAGCCGGATTCAGACGCTACACAGCATGCAAAGAACTAGGGTGGGAAACCATACCAGCCAACATCATAAAAGCAACTGGAGAACAAGAAATCATACTAAGCGAAATAGAAAACCTAGTAAGACAAAACGTGGACCCCATCACCCAGGCCTACCACTTCAAAAAGCTAAGAACAGACTACGGACTAACCAGCCAACAAATAGCAGCCAAACTAGACGTCTCAGACGCATACGTACGCAACTACATAAGACTTCTAGACTTACCGGACGACATACAAGCACTAATAGCAGCCGGACAACTAACCCCATCACACGGCCTAGAACTACTAAGACTCCCAGAAGAAAAATACATGCGAATAATAGCCAAACGCATAATAGAACACGGCCTAACCATCACCCAAACCCGCATGGAAGTAGCCAAACAAATAGACTACATCAGAAAATGGGAAGAAGAACGCAAAAAAGAACAAGAACTCAAACAACTGCAAGAACAAATAGAAAAAGGAGAAATCCAAATAGAACCACCACCACAACCCCCCCAAGAATACACCACACCCCCAGAAGAATGGATCCCAAAACACAAATGTCCAATATGCGGACAAGAAAGACCAGCCCAAGAAATCCAGCAACGCCTAATCTGCACATGGTGCATAGGCCAAGCGATGAAAGCAGCCGAAGAACATTACAAACAAAAGGAAGGTGCATAAATGAGACTCACACCAAAAGGGTTAGCACAAAATAAAATAATGAAGTTGTTGAAAAATAAAATATTGGAATGCCCCCGTTGCGGTCAAGAGATGCAAGTTAAATCCGTGCAAATTCCTTCATCCAATATTGATTGGGAAGCAGAAGCTTACGTGGAATGTCCTTCTTGTGGGTATTGTGATTTGATTCCTTTATGAGGGAGATAACATGAACAGAACACAAGCTAAAGCCCTACATGACATAATAGACAAAATAATGGAAATAACAACAGAAGAACCAGACATAGACTATTTTGAAGATGGAAAAGACAAACTCAGAATAGACCTCATAATATGGATCCCAAAGTAAGAGAGGACCCCCAAAATGGAAATAACAATATATTACAGACTCAAAAACGTCAAAGAATCAACAAGAATAGACCTAAAAATAAACACAGAAACAGACTTAAAAACCCTCTTAGAAATAAGCAAAAAATTCCTAGAAATCGAACAAAGCATCCTAGAAAATCAAACACCCAAAGAAAAATTAACATCAACCGGAACTTAAAAACGTTCACCAAAGGGTGACACAACAACACTTGAAATT
>Ga0190309_1000353_pt1 | contig 13020 bp, 15 predicted proteins | sample 48700767_MG_FD_161656 | JGI IMG/M metagenome (GOLD analysis project Ga0190309, IMG submission 161656) | Hydrothermal vent sediment bacterial communities from Southern Trench, Guaymas Basin, Mexico - 4870-07-6-7_MG | ecosystem: Environmental > Aquatic > Marine > Hydrothermal vents > Sediment ... | reverse complement strand
TGTAGTCTGGTGGTATTTTCTTTCTTATTTATTCAGAAGAATAAGACTTGGAAAAATAGAGTGGACAAATGAGGATAAAAAAGTGTATTATTTCATCCTGCTTATTGGTTCTGCCCTTATTTTTGCCTTGTCTTAGTGTAGCTGGAGATTGTAAGAAGTTTGCAGGTAAAGTAAGAAAAGCTCACGAATGGTTTTTTGGCATAGATTATCCTTATTGGTTTTCTGTAGCTCAGTTAAAAGTTGAAAGTGGTTGTAGATGGAGAACTTCTCTTGACGGCTGGGGCAGTCTTGGTTATGCTCAAATAACTCCAAGATGGTGGGATAAGGAACTTTCTAAGTTATTTCCTAATTGGAAGACAAAGGATAGTTTTGATTATTTTTTAGCTCAGGCTTATATTCTTCACAAGTATCACAAGATTAACAAGTGCAAAAAGCTCTTCATTACTTATCAATGTTATAACCGCTCCTGCTGGAAGGTTTTAAAGGAGATTAAGAGTTGCTGTTCTTGGAAACAAGGTTATCATCAGTGTTTGAAGCATCCAAGAAGAATATGCGTTTGGCGTGTGAAAGGTAAATGTAGGCAATACAGGACTAATTGTGATATAAATTATAATTATAGTAGGAAGATTTATCGGATAGGGATAAAAATGAAGGAATGGGAGACCAAGAGGTGGGTCTTCTGGTAAAAAAATGTAGGAGGTAGGAAGATGGCAAAAAGAACTAAAAAATGGTTACAGAAGGCAAGGGCAAGGATGGAGAGGAAAGGAACTGTAGGAGCATTTACAAGATGGTGTAAGGCTCACGGATTTGGAGGAGTAACTCAGGCTTGTATCAACAGTGCTATATCTCAAGCTCGTAGGACAGGCAACACTACTCTTTTGAAAAGAGCTGTTTTCGCTCGTAATGTAAAGAAGATTGCCAAGAGAAGGAAAGGGAAATAGGAGGGGGTATGGCAAAAAAGAGAGATGTTGATAAGCCATATCTCCTTATGAAGACTGTTGGAGCATTGATAAGTCATAGAGGCTTGAGTGAGAAGGAAGCATTTAGGGTAGCTACTACAGCTTTACAAGCGGTAGGCTTGCTTAGACCGAGAACTCAAGACCTTACTCGTTGGGGAAAACTTTTGGAAAGGAGAATGAAAATTTCAAGAAGTAAGAGAAAAAAGAAAGGAAAGACAAGTGGCAGTTAAAAAAGGAACTATTTATAAGTATAGAACTGGTAAGTATGTTAGGGAGAAATTGGGTAGTAAAAGAGGGTGTATTGCTTATAGGGTTATTCCTGTTCCACACAAGCCAGGAAGGAAGATTTTAGTTTGTATTACGAGAAAGAAAGGGCCGAGAGGAGGAAGAACTAAAGCTGTATCTTTGTTGAGGTCTTTGAAGACTGCAAAGGGGAGAAGGTTGGCAAAGAGGGCGAAAGTTAAAACAATAAAAAGAAGAAGGGGATAGTATGAATGAAGGGGCAGACTCTTTTAGTAAATATTTACGATGCTCCTTCAGAATTATTATCTTCGGAAGAAATAATCAGATTGTTTTTGGTGCGTGCTGTTGAATTTATAGATATGACACCTATTCTTCATACTTTACAAGTTGCTCACTTCCCTACTCCAATAAAAGGAATTTTGAGAGGTGGTTATGGGTTGTCTGCTGGAATGGTTCTTGTTGAGAGCCATATTTATATACATACTTGGCCAGAGGAGAATTATGCTCGGCTTGAAATCTCTTCCTGTAAGTCTTTTGATGAGAAGAAAGCTTTAGAAGTGGTAAAAGTGTTTTTTGGCAAAGATGTGAGAGTAGATTATAAAAATTTGTCTTGGAATGAAAGCGATTTCAAGGAGGTAACATGACTGTTTCGGAATTTTTGAATAATATAAGAGATAAACTGGCGGACACAAATGACCCTCTTTTATGGAGAGATGATGAACTTCTTACTTACTTAAATGATATTCTTGGCTACATTTATACCGAAATTCCTTTATTGGAAAAAAAGTATTCTTTTCAGACTCAGAAAGATACTTCAAGTTATGCTCTTCCAGATGATTTTGATAGAGAGTTTTCAGTTTATTGTGAAAACAGCATGATTTACAAGCTGTCTATGGGAGAGATAGAGAATTTATTCCTTCAGGGAGGAAAGCCCCGATATTATTGCATTTATGATAATTACATTCATCTTGCTCCTGTCCCAGATAAGGCTTATAACATTTGTCTTTATTATGTGGGAAGGGAAAGAGACCTGACTTTTGACGATGAGATTACTTTGCCAAGAAAATTACTTCCTGCTCTTGAGCATGGAGTTTTATGGAGAGCCTATATGAAGGCTGATAGTGAAACTTTTAATCTGGAACTGGCTCAATATAATTATAGTACTTTTATTAGTCTTGTGTCTTTCTTTAAAGCTCGTCATGTTAGAGATAAAGATGTTCCAAGACCTTCTGCTATTCATAGAGGTCTATTGTAATGGCAAGAAGAAAGAAAATCAGTGTATCTCAAACCTATAAAGATATAATTTTCAATTCTTTTCGTGGAATGAAGAATAAAGGACTTGAGCCTGATGCCCGCTACCCTTATCTAATCCTGAATATGGATATTTATCCAGATGGCTCTTTGAGACCTCGTTATAAGCTGAAAAAGATAGTTGATTTGCCTTATGCACATTCTCCCTTCAGGATTGATAAAGACAATTATCTACTTTTTTCTTATCAAGATGGTTCGGATTATCTATACAAATTTTCTTTGCCTGATAAATCTCTAAAGCAGATTGTCAAGACAGACAGTCCTTATGCAAGATTTTATTTTGTCAAAGTTGGCGACAATGTTTACATATCAAATAGGTTCTGGAATGGTGTTTATTCTATAAGCAATGAGACTGTTAGAGAATGGAAATTTGATAAATCTTTTACCTTTGAGACTGCAAAGGATAGTTTTGAATATGCTCTTTCTGAAGCAATTCCTATGCCTCGTGTTGAGAATCTGTGTTTTTTCAAAGGAAGAATATTTGGTTCAAAGGGCAAGCAGTTATGGTTTACGGAGGCTCTTTATTATGATTTAGTCCTTCCTTATTTCTATTTTGAGTTTCCAGAGGAGATAAATATTGTCTTATCTACCGAAGAGGCAATTATAATTTCTACAGATAGCAAGACATATTTGGGCTTTCCTCTTGAAGGAGAGCCTTTTAATTTGAGATTTGTAGAGTATGATGTGGGAAGCCTTAAAGGAAGCGGAGTTGTGCTTAGAAATAAGAATGCTATCTGGTTATGTAAGAGGGGGTTAGTTATGGCAAAAGGAGCAGAAGTTGTCTTATTCAGCAAAGATAGACTTGATATGAAAGCCAGAGGAGAGTTTATTTCTGGTAAGGTAAATGTTTCCGATGGGAATAGATTTTTGATTGGAGCTGAGAGGAATAATGTAGATTTTAAGGATGAAATAATAACTACTGTAATAAGAAAAGAAAAAAACGAGTAAGGAGGGAAAATATGCTTAGAGGGAAATTTAGTGTAGAGATTGTTAGGGAAGGAAAAATTATTGATACCATTGAGTTTGATAATGTTGTTACTATTGAGGGAAGAGACCATTTGTTAAAGGTGGGCGTTTCTCAGGAGGCTTCTGCTACAAATTGGTATATGGGATTAATAGGAGCTGATATAACTCCTTCTGAAAATGATACTGCTTCCTCTGCACTCGGAACAGGAGGAACTTATCAAGAAGTTACTGATTATGATGAAACCGACCGTCCTCAATATGTAAATACTTTCAGCAGTCATGCTGTCTCTAATGAGGATAATCAGGCTACTTTTACTATTAATAATTCTGTAACTGTTTATGGCGTTTTTATAACCAGCACGGCGACTAAAAATGACAATACTGGAGTTTTATTATGTGCAGGCAAATTTACTTCTGCAAAGTCTTTATCTTCTGGTGATGTTTTGAATGTTGTTTATACTATAAGTTCTACATAATAGGAAATTAAATGGCAACAGGAGGATTTCCAGGGACTTATTCCGAGAGTCTTGAAGATACTTTTGGATTAGGTGGGGATAACATCTCTGCTTCTACCTCTTCGGCTTATCAGCTTATTTCTAAATATAACTATCCTCACGATGGTATTGGCGTCTTCCGTTTTTTTAGTGATGAATGTCAATATTCAGATGAACATTTCTTATCTTTGTTTCTATTCTCTTCGTCATCCTTCGCTTATGGAATTTGCAAATCCAATGTTGTATGGACTACAAGTTTTTTAGACACAGAATTTTTCGTTCCTTATGGCTATGATAATGTCTCTTATACTGTTTATGTTCCTATTGAGGATATTTTTGCCTTCTCGGATAACTTATCATATAGTCAGATTTCTGACATTTTCTTAATGGATATTTTTCCATCGTTAGGAGATAATATAGAAAAATTTAGTCTTTTTATCTTTTATAAGGATTTGCTAAGTTTGAATGACATTTTAAGGATATTTCTTTCCCTAAGATTTGCTTCAGAGGTTTTTTTCTCAGATGATTTGAGTTTGTCTTTTTTGAATTTTTTCAGTGATGTATTTTCTTTAAATGATATTTATTCTTTTTCTCCAATTGCAAGAATTTCTGATATTCTTTCTGTTTTTTTAGATAATGTTAAGTTGAATTTTTCTTTGAGAGAGACAGATGCTTTCGTCTTATTTGATTTGTTCTCCTTTTCAGCTATTGTAAAAAGTTTGTTTGAAGATTTTTTGTTCTTTACTGACCTTTCTATTCCTTTTGGGAAACCAGAGGCAAGAATATTTTTCTCATTAATCCCTTATTCAGAGAATCTATTTTATTCTCTTTATTCTACTTCCATTAGAGTAACAGGAATAGACGGTATTCTTACTGCTGAAGATGGAATTTATATTTTTGATGAAGAAAGGACGACGGGAGACCTTATGTTTAGGTTTGGAGATATGAGCAGTTCAAGGTTGAAAAGAATAGATAAGATTTTTGCAAGCACTCCTCTTGAGAAGGCTACTGTGTATGCAGATGAAAGTTCTTATTCTTATATAGGAAATAAGTGGATAAGCTGTGGCAAGGGATTAAAAGGTAAGGAATTAAAAGTTCTCCTTGAGAATCTGGGAGATATAGAATTTGTATCTTTTAGATTAGTTGAGTTGAGGAGACCTAAATGAGTGAGCCAACTCCTTTTAGAAAAGAATTTAAGGACATAGATATATTTACTTATGATGTAGAGGAGTTTTCTTTTATTGAGCCTGAGGCTTATACTTATGCTCCTCCTCCAGATATTCCTTCTCCGCAAGCCAGTGAGCTTCTTACTGAATATTACACTCTTGCTTTCAAATCTATTCTGTCTGATAGTCTTGACGAATTTTATCGTCTGTTCAATAATTTGACCTCTTATGCCTGCAATAAGTATCAATTTTTGAGAAATGAAATTGTCCGAAGGAATGCAAGCGATTTCAAAAAATTGAATAGCTCATTTGGTTTACTTGGACATAAGTTGCCTTCAGGAGTTTATCAGAAAGCCATCAATGATTTTTATTTGAAAAGTTTGAGGGATGAGACAGAGCTTTATACGAGATATATGGAAGAGCATCGTGATGTCATTGTAAGAACTCTTTCATCTTTTATTGACCGTGTTTATACAGCTAATAATCTCTACAGAGATATTTTTGAGAGGGACTTCAGGATAACTTATGAGACCTACGAGTTGATTATGCGGAATGCTGTAAATAGTTATAATGTGGCTCTGTTGAGGTATAGATTTTTACTTCAGCTTCAGGATTATTACAATGATGTTTATAGAGAGCTTGTTAATATTGAGAGAAGGAAGTTTGAGAGAATAAGAGCTTTGATTACTGAAAAAGAGTTGGAGGAAAGACAAAAGCAGGCTCTTAATAGCTATTATGCTTCTTATAGTGGATATTTAATGGAACTTGAAAGGTTTGGCTATTTGACCTTTGAGGAATATAGAGTTTTACTGCGTAAATATGAAAATGAGCTTCGTAAGTTTAGGGCTGAGATAGAGAGAGTGAATAGTCTTTCTGAGTTGATAAGGACGAGAGTTAGAACTTATTTATCTTCTCTTGAGACTATAGAGGCACAGCAGGCTGTTAAAGACATTAAGTTGGATACAGTTATGTCTAAGATAAGAAGTGAAAGGGCAAGATTGTCTGCTAAAGAGAGTGAAATAAGAGCGGAGATTGCAGACTTAAGAGCCAAATTGGAGCAATGGGAAGCAGAGATAGAGAGATACGAAGGAGATTTGAGGAAGTATGGAGTAGATGTAGATAAGATTGTAGCAGAGTATAGAAAAGAGATTTATGACAAAATTTTGTCTCTCAGGGAACAAGAGATGCAGATTGTTGATTATTGGGAGCAGGAATTTAAGACGAGAGACACTTATCTGGATTTGAGAAATCAAACTATATTTTATAATGAGAGACTTGGTGAAGAAACTTACAATAAAGTTAGGAAAGCTCTTGAGGCAATGAGAATAGGTTCAAATAGTGTGAGAGAGTATAATAGAACTATGGCAATATCTTACTCTTCTGTATCTGCAAGTATTATAAGGAGCTTTACATAACGATGTTCGGAATACCTTTTGCTTTTTTGACACCTCCAGAGAGAATTAAAATTCCTTCAGGGAAAACGATAGAATTACATTCTCCTTCTTTATCTCCTCCTCAGCTTCAGGTGGAGATTCCAGAAAAACCTTCTTTACCTTATTTTATTTCTTCTCCTCCTGAAACTCCGACAATAATAAAACCAGTAATTACTTTTCTTCCTATTTCTATTGATGTTCCAGATTTAGAGAGTCTGACAATTCCTTCTTATTCTCCATATTCAGGGGAGATACCAGAGCCGACTGCTCCAGACTATATGGAAAAGCCTGAAGCTCCTTCGGAGATTGATTATGAGAAGTTTAAATTTACTCCATTTGGAAGCAATTGTGTCTATATTCCTTTTTATAGGAAGATGCCTACTTTGAGAGAAATTGAGAGATTTGTAGTAGGAGAATTTTCTTTTGATGTAAAGATAAAGGAGAATTCTCTTGAATATATTGAAGCTGATTTACTTGATAAATTTAGTCTTTCTTTTGAAGCTCCAAGTTTTATGAAAACTGATATTTTTTCTACGCTTGGCTTAAAGCCTCTTCCTTATTTTGAAAAGGAAAATTCTTATGTGAAAGGGCTTATTTCTGAGTTTCTGAATGGTCTGAAAGGGTTTTATAATCTATCTGTTCTTATTGAAAAAATGAGAGCTATTATAGAAAGTGAAAGAGACAAATTCTTAAAGCATTTGTCTGAAAAAGAAAGACAGTTCTTTCTTTTTAGATTTTTCAGCTCTTTATTTGATGTAAAGGTAAGAATGAGAGAGCGTTGGCTTTCTACTTTTTTTGATAATCTTTCTCAGCAGTTAAGGACGATTATTCTTAAGAATGAAAGCGATTTCACTCTCAAGAGAGAGGAATGGACTTTAAGAGAGCAAGAGGCTACAGCCAGACTTAATCATATCAGCAGGGAAAGTAAAAATTTTGCTCTCCTTACTTCTCTGAATAAAGATTTAAGAGGAATATTTACTTTTTACAATGAAATGTCAGTTATCCTGACTATGATTGAAGCTTTGAATATTGAGAGAGATAGACTTCTGGTAGAGAAAATGACAGCAATGTCAAGGATAGAAGAAGCCAGAGCAAGAGAAGATATAGCTCAAAGCAGAAAGCAGGTCTTAGAGGAAAGAGAAAAGCTTTATTCAGAAAGAGTTAATTATTTGAATTCTGAGATTGAGAGATTGCAAAATGTTCTTCAATCTTTACAAAAGGACTTTGAAGCCAGATGGGCAGGCATCAAAGCAAGATATTCTTCTTTATTAGTAAGAGCAGATGTGCTGGGAGTTGAGGCTGATATTGCCCAACTCAGAGGAGAGACAAATATTCTGACTGCTTATTTTCGTGGCTATTCCGATTATCTTGATACTTATTTGAGGCTGAATAGAGAATTTTTGAGAACTTATTATGATACAAAAGCTTATTCTCATAGATTAAAAGCTGATATTCAGAGGTCTTTAATGGCTATCCATCGTGCTGGTAGTTATTATAACGATTATGTTCTGCCTCTATATGATACTTATTATACTTATTGTGAGCTGGATAGAGCGTGTGCTTGGGCTATGGCTAATGCAAGGCTATCTGCTCAAATAATCGAGGCATTTACATAGAGATGGGTTATTTTAGAAGAGGAAAGATAGAGGAATTACCTTCACTTCAAAAAGATTATATGAGATTACTACAAAAGAATAATCTTTATTTGCTCATTGTTGAGATTTCAGGTAAAACTTGGGTATCTCGTGGAGATATGTTTTGGAATCTTGGATATTCATTTGAGGGGAAAGACCATTATGAAGAAGAGAATCTTTATATAGAGGAGGAATTTGAAGGAATAAATTCTTTTATTGGCTTTTTTCGTGCGGGCTATTTTGAAAAAATTGTGGCTGATTCAGATTATTATTCAGGAGGTCCTTATGGAGAAGAAAGGAATATTCATAAGAATAATGTAAAATATTTCTTTACTATGGAGACATGTCCTTTCATTTTTAATGAAGTGCCTTTATATTTTTTTCCTTTTGATTTGAGCTGTAAGAGTTATTGTAAGAGCATACATCATCTTTTTCTGAAGACTTATGGGTGTAAAGATAGCTTTCTTGTAGACCCAGAGGTGAATATGCAGGTAGAGGTTGACAATTCTGGAGAGAAAGAATTACTGGATATGATAGATGAACTTTTAAAAGAGAATATATCTTATTGGCAACATTTGGATTGTTATTATTATCATCCTGCGGGAAGTGGATTAACTTCACATACATGTATATCGAGCTATTTCGAAAAATCTTTATTTAGGGTGAGATTTTATGATATTGGAGAAACTGACCAAAGTTATATTTATTGCTTATGTGATAGAGAAATGAAATCTGTTTTGTATGCTTTTACTATTTCTTGTCCGAGTAAGTTTACTTCTTATTTTGAAAATCCTTATTGCTCTGAATCTTATTGTAAGTATATGCTTTCTTTTTCTGACGATGGAGAGCTTGAGAAATGGGTAGAGCGAGGAGAAGCACAAGCAAATATTATGGATTTTTAGGAGGATTATAGATGTCTTTGAGAAAAAGATTACTTATTTTTCCTTTGTCTTCTTTTAGCACTTTACCTCTACATCCTTTTGCTGTTGGAACGAATGATTTTATTCACGGTCGTCTGACGACGACTTTTTTATCTTATTTGAATAGGCAGAAAAAGGAGGGCAGATTAATTGAGTTAGGAGCTTGTAATTGTTATCCTTTATATTCTTTAATTGAAGAAATACATTTCAATAATTCTGAAGACTCTTTGCCTTCCCTTTCTTTTGAGGATAGATGTATTTTGTATTTGGAAATACAGGCGAGAATGCAAGGTAATAAAACTTATTCTAAATTCTTTAATTCTTTGTGTAATTTGTATAATATGATTTTGAAGAAATATGAACGGACTCACTCTATAGATGATTTATTTTCAGAAACGATTTCTTTCTTATCTCTATTATTTTTGAGTTTTCAATTTAAAAGCTCTTTACATGAAGAATTAGCAAAGAAGGTGATAGAGAAAGGCTTTTTTAGAAGTATTTTTTCTGATTATTCTGGAAAATATTATAAGTTTGTTCATTTTTTATTTTGTGGAGTTCCTATATATAACTATATTTTTTCTCCTTTACAGGACACTAAGGCAGATTTTATAGTAGATGGAACGGTAAATGATGAGACTGGTCTTATAGAAGGAGGAAACTTAGATTTCTTCATATTCCCTTTCAGTGATGATTATGAGACGATAGTCTATTTTTCCCATATTCCTATATATATTGTCAAAGAAGAGAAGTAATATAATTTAAGTAGGAGGAGACTATGTTCTTATTTGGAAGTCCTTTAGAAGAAGCCTTCAAAATAGGAAGAGCGATAGCAGATTATAGGACAAGAAAACAATTGCAATTATGGCAGTATGACCCGCTAAGACAGGCTCAAGCTCAATTGTATAGAGCAAGAGCTACCACTGCTATTCCTGCTGAGGCTGAATGGCTTAGAGCAAGAGCCAGGGCTATTCCTGCTGAGGAAATGTATAATCGTGCCAGAGCTATGTATGAAGTTCCAGCCAGAGCGAGAATGTATGAGGCTGAAGCCAGATATGGCATTCCTGCTGAAGCTTATCTCAGATGGATGACAGCTCAGGCTGTTCCTTCTGAGATTGAATATACGAGAGCAAGAACCAGAGCTATTGGATGGGAAGGAGTGAGTGGGGAGTGGTTGGGAGAAGTTTTTAATGTTCTTAAACCCTTATTTTCAGCTCTATATTCCTTATACGGGTTGAACTTACCCTAAGGAGGAATTATGGCAGATAATAGAACTCCACGCAATTTATTTGAAGCTCTCTTTGGAAGAGAAGCATATAATAAATTAGTTGAGAGATTTGCTATTCCTGAGGAGGTAAAAAATGTAGCGAATCGTGCTTATAGTGGATTAACTTACTTATTTGCTTCTCCCACTCCAGAAGAAATAGAAAGAACTGCTTATGGACTAACTGCTCCTTTGAGAACTGCGTTTCAGCCTCCTTCTGAGAGAGTTTATCAGGTTGCTGAAATTGCGAGCAAACCTTTTGAAGCTCTTGCTAAAGGTTTATCTCCTGCTATGGAGAAAGTAGCCAAAACTTTGGCTTCTGCTTTTCAGGGAGAAACTAAAATAGCTATTCCTGAAGAAGTAAAGGATGTGGCAAATCGTATATATAGTGGATTAGCTTACCTATTTGCTTCTCCTACTCCAGAGGAAGTAGAAAAAACTGCTTATGGATTGACTGCTCCATTGAGAACTGCTTTTCAACCTCCTTCTGAGAAGGTTTATCAGGTTGCAGAGATTGCAAGCAAGCCTTTTAAGGCTCTTGCTGAGGGTTTATCTCCTGCTATGGAGAAAGTAGCAAAAACATTAGCTTCTGCTTTTCAAAGAGAAACTGAGACAGCTATTCCTACTGCTAAGGCTGAGGAAGTGCCTGCTTCAGCTCCTACTCTTGCTGAAACTCCTCCCACTCCCTCTCCCGCTCCAGCAAAAACTCCAGCAGATTTGATAGATTGGGAAGCTTTATCCCGCTTATTTCGTGATAAAAGAGCAACTCCTGCTGGAATAAAACTTGTTTTATCTACAATTCTTGACGCTTTCAGATTACTTGGAGCAGTTCAGAGAAGGTCTCCATTTGAAACTTTAATTGAGGCATATGAACCTCTCCTTACTCTTCAGAAGAGTTATTTGAGTGCATTACAGCAGGAAACAAATCCTAAAGCAAAAGAACAGCTTCTCTTGAAAATAAATGAGATAGAGAGAAGACTACAACCTTTCTATGCTTTTGTAAATATGATTTCTCGTGCCTACGGATTACCTACTGCTGGAATACCTGTAGGAGAAGAGACTCCCACTCCAACTGGTGCGACAGCTCCCACAACTGCCTCAGCTTTACCTCTTGTCCCTCCAGAGAAAATTGAAGAAAGCCCGTTTGCCAAACATCTTTCTAAGTATCTTGGTAGAGAATAATGGCTAAAAACCTTTTTGAACTTGCAAGAGAAAAAGGCGTAGATATAAAACCTTATTTACTTGCAGGTTACCCTCCAGAATTACTAAGGGAAGCTCTTGAAACTTATACTCCTCCAAAAGGGTTTATCAGAGAACTTTTTCGTGGTATTAGCAGGGGAGCATTAGGTCTTGGTGCTGGTGCATTAGGTTTTGGTGAAATTCTTACTGAAAGGATTCCTGGTCTTAGAACTGTTGCTGAGAGAGTTTTTAGACCCATTAGGGAAAGCATACAGAAAGAAGGATTAAGAAAAGTTGCTCCTTCTCCTTATGAGGGTTTAGCTGGAAGAGTCGCTGGAACGCTTGGCGAGTTACTTCCTTATGCTGGAATAGCTGTTACTGCTCCAGAAGCTTTGCCCACTGTTACTGCTTTAACTGAGACAGGAGCTATCTATACAGAACAACCTAAGGAAAAAAGAAGTCTCTTGAGAGCCATTCCAACAGGCGTCGCAGTAGGTCTTCTTCAAGCTTTACCTGTTACAAGAGCAACTTCAAAAGCTTTGAGAACTATAGCTCCGATAGGCAGAGTAATGAGAAAATATCCTTTAGCTACAAGCATATCTATTGAGGCAACTGCTTTTCCTGCCATCTTTTCTGCAATGAGACCTATCTACGAGTATGGAACTGGAGTTGCTTTACCTGAGAGAACTGCTCAAGATGTTCTTGCTGAAGCAATAGTTGGAGGCTTGTTTGGTATTCCAGGAGGCATTGCTCTGCGTAGAGAAGTAGCCAGAAGAATTGAGAAAGAGTTACCTCCAAAGAGACCTAAGGCTGAAGTAAAAATAGTAAAACCTGAACTTAAGATAGAGCCAACTAAATCTGAGAAAGAACCTATTGTAGAGCCAGAAAAGAAGGAACTTCCTGAAAAAGGCATAAGCGAATTTGATGCATTCCAATTTCTCCTCAGTAAAAGGTTTTCTCAAGAAGAAGTTACTAAGCCTGAACCTGAGGTAAAACCTGAAGAGAAGCCAGAAGAAGAACCAAAAGTAACTCTTCCTTATTTTATTTCTGTTCTTAGAAAGGTTTATTTCACAAAGAGAGGTAAGTTAAAATCTGCTTTCAGTAAGAGGCTTATTCCTGATACGCTAAGAGAAGATATAAATATGTTAGTTTCTTTTCTAAAAGAGCCTTCCTTTGAGAACTTTTCCACTGATGAGAAATTGGAATATATTAAGTTTGCTTATGATTTCCTGAGGGGTTTATTAAAGAGAAAGCAGGTAGAACCAATTAGAGGAGAAGTTGAGAATGCATTGAGAGAAGTGGATGCAATTGCTGATGGCATTTTGTTAGATTACCTTTATAGCAAAGCTACCGAGAGATATGGAGGTATAGGAACAGACCTTGTCAATATAAACCTTCCTCTTATAGAGAAAGTAAAAGAACACAAAGATTTGAAGGAGGGAGCTGAGCTTTTC
>Ga0190309_1000352_pt1 | contig 13028 bp, 2 predicted proteins | sample 48700767_MG_FD_161656 | JGI IMG/M metagenome (GOLD analysis project Ga0190309, IMG submission 161656) | Hydrothermal vent sediment bacterial communities from Southern Trench, Guaymas Basin, Mexico - 4870-07-6-7_MG | ecosystem: Environmental > Aquatic > Marine > Hydrothermal vents > Sediment ... | reverse complement strand
AATTAAAAAAGAGAATAATTATTTTAGAAAAGAAATTCAAAAATTATCAAATTCTGACACCTCTTATGAAGAAATTTTAAGAACAAAATATGGTTATATAAAAAAGGGAGAAAAAATAATTATATATTCTCCTTTCTACTATAAAAATAACAAAATGAGGGAGGAGTCAACTATTAGAAATTAGATTTTGAGAAAAATAAATTTTGAAAAAGAAAAAAAACAAGTTTTATTTTTTAGCATAACGAAAATAATCTTTAGAAGTTTATAAAGTTTATAAGCAATAAGGAAAGATGGTTTTTTTTAAGAGGGTATTTCTTCTTCAACTTTTTATAAAGATCTTAAAACAAGCTTTTAAAAATGGATTAAAAAAGTATATAAGTAGTGGTTTCCTTATGCCATCAAATAGATGTGAGAATATGAAGATTTTTTTGGGTTTTAGCGCATTGATAACAGAGATTTTGAAAAATTTTTTGCCAAGAAGTTTAAATTTAAGATTTTTTTGCCTTTGGTATTAAGAAGAGGAGTGTTGAAGAATAGGAGAGAGGTTTTGTTTTACTTTTTTAATATTTTTAGTGTAAAAGTAAAAGGACTTATATGTACAGCTTCCAGATTTTTAGTAGGAGGAGAGATGTATGTTAAATTTAGTAAAGAGTGTTTTTTTATTTTTTTTTATAGTTTTTCTTAAATCTGCTTTTTCTTATGAAAGTGTATATGTTAAAAATTTTATTATTGAAGGAAATAAATCAATACCATCAAAAATAATTTATAAAATTGTTGATCCTTTCAAGGGAAAATATCTTACTTTTGATCAGATTAAAAGTATTACTGAAAAAATTACAAAAATATATATTGAAAATGGTTATATAACTTCAAAAGCTTACATTCCTCCACAGGATATAAAGGATGGAATTGTAGTAATAAAAATCTTTGAAGGAAAGGTAGGAAATGTTTATATTGAGGGATCCTTAAAATACTATAGCCGAGATTTTATAAAAAGTTTCTTTGAACCTTTAGAGGGAAAAACTTTGAATAAAAACGAACTGGAAAGAGTGCTTTTTTTAATAAACGACTTTATAGATTTAAAAGTATCTGCAAATTTAAAAAAAGGGGAAAAGCCAGGAACCACAGATATATATATAAATGCAGAAAATAATGAATATCCCTTCAAAGGAGCTGGTTTTTATGATAACTGGGGATCAGAATACATAAGCAAAAATAGATATGGGCTTAACCTGAATATTGGTAATATTCTTACAGAGGGATCTATTTTATCTTTAACTGGAATAATGGGTAATACCTATGATGATTTTCACACAGGTAGTGCATCGTATCAATTCCCGGTAGGTTACTCTGGTCTTAAATTAGGAGCATTAGTTTCTGTAGGTAACAGTAATATAGGAAAAGAGCTAGCAGTTTTAAATATTAAAAGTTATTCAAGGTTTTACTCTCTTTATCTAATTTACCCAATAATAAAAACTGTAAATAAAGATCTTTCTTTTATATCATCATTTAATGTTGTTAATTTTGAACAATCAATTTTAGGAGAAACAACAAGAGATAAATACAGATATATTGATCTAAGTATAAGTTATACCCGTTCAAATATAAACTCCCAAACCAGAATTGAATTTATAATAACTCAAGGACTAGGAAAGAGTTTAGATGGTATTTTAGGAGAGAGTTCATTCACAACTCGAGCAGGTGCTTCTGGAGATTTTACAAAATTTAACCTTAATTTTATCAGATATCAAAAAATTACTGATAGTCTGTTTGTTTTATTTGACCTAAAAAGTCAGTATTCTAAAAATAAACTTGTTGCATCCCAAAACTTTTACATAGGGGGGCCAGCATCAATAAGAGGATATCTACTAAGCCAGTATGGAGGAGATAGCGGATATTCAATATCAACAGAATTAAGGTGGTCACCATTAAAAGATAAGGAGAAATTACAGTTTATTTCTTTTTTAGAAACAGGATGGGTTTTTTTAAACAGCAAATATATAGGACAGGATAGGGGCAAAAGCCTTACTGGAGCAGGTTTTGGAATAAGACTAAAACTTCCTTGGAAGATTAATCTTAGTGCTGATCTTGCTTTCCCTATTAGTCCTGAGGTTGATGGTGATGATAGAGAATCCAATTTCTATTGCCAGTTAGTAAAATTTTTTTAATAAAATGTTCCCTAAAATTTTGTCTTCAAAGATAGAAACGCAACCTTCTAATGGGAGGGGTTGACAGAAATAACCAATATGATATAAAATAAATAAAATAAATTTAAATTTAAAAAATATAAAGGAAGGAGCAAATATAAAAATAACTCCACCTGCTTGAAAGTATTCCTGTTAATTTTACTTTCAGGTAAGGTGGGGATATAGGCAGAGTAAGCTTGCCTGCGGTGGTGAGGATATAAAAATCCTCAATCCACCACAAAGCTCCTTCCATAAGAAAGTAGTAATTTCATTGTCAAAGATGTATCAAAGCAACATGGAGGAATCGTATGGAAAATCAAATTGATCAGCTTTATAGTGAAATAGTCGTTCTTAATTCTCAAATTCATAAAGATCTAAAAGTGGAGCCTCCAAAAGATTTTAAAAAATTTAAACAATTGAACTCCTGTATCATTCTGGGAGAAGAGTTTGCTGAAGCATGTAAGTATTATCCAATAGTTTTTGTAAAAAATCCTCAGGAAGGTATTACACCGGTAGTTATTCTGGGTTTTGAAAATAATGCCTTTATTGATCACGAAGATAAATGGAAAGAAGGTTATTATATTCCTGCTTTTGTTAGGAGATATCCTTACATTCTTGTGGAAGAAAAAAAAGATAAAGAAGGTGAAAGAAAACTATTTGTCGCAATTGATAAAAATTTTGAAGGTTATGGTTCGGAATCAGGTGAAAGGCTTTTTAATGACGAAGGGGAAAATACAGAATACCTTAATAAAGTGATAGATTTTTTAAGGGCATATGATGTAGATTACCATCTTACAATGAATTTTGCTAAGAAAATTGAAGAATTAGGTCTTCTTCAAACAATTGAAGCTACTGTAAAGCTTCCAGATAACAAGACATTTATTATTAAAAATTTATTTGTTGTGAATGAGGAGAAGCTTAGAAAGTTAAAAGAAAAAGATGTAATGGATCTGTTTTCAAAAGGCTTTTTAGGTTGGATTTATGCCCATTTAATCTCATTAAATAATTTTGTAAGAGTAGCCAGATGATGGTTTTAAAAACTCTGAAAGGAGTTTATTATGAGAAAACAGGCTACTCTAAAAAGAAAAAGAAAAAAAGAAAAATTATTTAAAAAAATTTTTCCTAAAAGGTCAAACAAAGCATTTTTAAGTAAATTTCTAATAGTGGGATCGTCTGCCACAGTTTTGTTTGTTTCCTCTGCATATGGTCTTCCACAGGGTGGGACGGTTGTTTCTGGAGATGTAACAATCAATACTGATCCTAAACAGATGATAATTAACCAAGCTACTAACAAGGCTATAATAAATTGGATATCATTTAGTATAGATAGAGAAGAGTTAGTCAGATTTAATCAGCCAAGTATAAGTTCAGTTATCCTGAACAGAGTAACAGGTCAGGATCCCTCTATCATACTTGGACAACTTATAGCAAATGGAAAAATATTTCTTATAAATCCTAATGGTATAGTTTTTGGAAAAAGCGCAATTGTTGATGTTGCTGGTTTAGTAGCAACAACATTGAATATTACAGATACAGACTTTTTAAGTAGTAATTATAAATTTACACAACTGTCCAATATGGATCTTCGTCAGATTATCAATAAAGGTCAGATAAAAGTTTCTGATAATGGTTTTGTAGTGCTTGCTGCTCCTTCTGTATCAAATGAAGGTTTCATATATGCGAAAGTAGGAACTGTGGCCTTAGCATCGGGAACACAGTTTAAGTTTGATTTTACAGGAAATGGTATGCTTACATATTCGGTTGAAGCTCCAGTCGGAAAAAAAGTTTTAAATTTAGAAAATAAAGCTGTAAATATTGGCGTATCAAATACAGGGACTATAAAGGCAGATGGTGGAACAGTCCTACTTACTGGGGATGCTCTTCAACAGGTATTTTCTTCTATAGTAAACAATGAAGGAATAATAGAAGCTAAATCTTTAAAATTAAAAGGTGGAAAGGTAATCCTTGAAGGTGGAAGATCATCTGTTGTTGAAAATAGTGGTGTAATAGATGTATCTGCAGAAAAGGAAGGAAAAAAAGGAAATATCTCAATAATTGGTGAGATTGTAAAAAATTCAGGAATTATAAGGGCTGATGGAAATGAAAATGCTGATGCAGGTAATATTTATATATATTCTGACAAATTGACACAGCTTGATGAAAGTTCGGTGATACAGGCAGTAGGACGGAAGGATAACTCAGATGGTGGTTTTATAGAGATAAGTTCTTCTGAAGAAGTAAAGTTGGGTGGACAGATTTATGTATATTCAGAAAAAGGAAAAGCAGGAATACTTCTTATAGATCCTGAAGACCTTATAATAGACTCGGATTATTATTCTGCAGGTGGTGACTATCTATTTGAAGCAACGAACAGTATTACAGTGAATCCAGATGTAACGATCTCAACAAGGAATACAGGACTTCCAACAGGTGATGGAGCTCCAAATGATCAGCTTATGTCACCTTCAATTGGAAATTCTGGGAATTTAGAGCTTAAAGCACCAAATATTACAATAAGCTCTGGGGCAAAACTGCTGACATTTGCAGACTCTGGATATACATCTGGTGATTTAAAATTAACTGCCACAGGAAGTAATACAAATATAACAATTGATTCTGGAGCTATACTAAAAGGTGGCGATATAACAGTATCAGCTACATCTGATTATAAATACAGCTTTGATCCTTTTGAGGACACCGCGAAATCGGTTATTATTGATTTTTTTGATGAGTTGACACAATATTATGCACCAGGTGATCATGTAAACGCTGAAGTAATATCTAAGATAGACATAAAGGATCAGGCAACTCTGGAAGGCAGTAATATAACTGTTAAAGCGTCATCCACAGGGACGGTATCCTCAAAAGTTCAGTTAAATCAATCACTTGTAACGTATGCTAAGCTCAAAACTCAGGCAGAGGTAAATATAGAGGGTAATATAAAATCATCTGGAACAGTTGAGATAAAAGCAACATCTACAGAAAATCTCATATCACACGCAACAGCTGTAAATGTTGGTCAGAGAATTACAGGTGAGGATCTTTTTATCAGTGTGGCTTATGGAAAAGCTGATCTGACATCAAAGGTTACAGTTGGATCAACAGCAGAGATAGAAGGTGGAACAGTAAATATTGGTTCAACAGGGACAAAAAATATTTCTATTAAAGCAAAAGGTGCTGCTTATGAGGATGGAACATTAAGTGGTGCTGTAGCAATAGCTTTATTGAATGATACTGTTGAAACCTCAGTAAATGGAAAAATAAAATCATTAAACGGCAATATAAGTATAACTTCAAACTTAGATGTAGCGAAAATAGAGGTCAAGACAAATGCAGCTTCAGGAACTGGAACTTTAACTCCTGTTACTGATACAGCAACATATTTGGAGGTAAAGGGTGTTAATAAATTTATAGATAAGTATGTTCCTCTTGGTGAAGAGGAAAGTGGAAAGACAAAATTTAGTTTTTCTATTACATTTACATACCTTGACAATAAGTCTGATGTCCTGTCATATATAGGTTTAGGAGGAAATGTAAGATCAAATTTTAATGTAGATATAAAATCAAATTTAACTTATCAGGATAATGGTATAATTTCAGGAGCTTCTGCTGCGGTTAATAACAATGATGAGAACAAGAAGGAATATTCTATAGCTGGAGTAATGAATGTTATAAAATCAGATGAAAATGTTGAGGCCTATATTGGAAGCAATGCAGTATTAAATCTTCTTGGTGATCTTACTGTTTCTTCAAAAATATACATACCACATGGATACACACCTACTTATAAGGATGGAATTCTTTACGACATAGGAATGGGTGATTTCTTTGATGATGTTAGAAGCTATATTGCAAAAGTTACTCCAAATACTTTAACATTAAGCACTTCCGGTGGAGATGTAGTTGGTGCGGCAGGGACAGTTAATATTGGGGTATTTAATGAAAAATCACATGCTTACATAGACTCCAATGTATCAATAAATCAGGATAAAACTTTCGTAACAAACCCTGGAAAAGTATCGGTAAAGGCTGACAATCATTTTGAGTATTTCAATTACGGTGGTGATATAGGGGGAGATTTTTCTGGTCAAGATAAGACAGCTGTAGGCGGTTCGTATCTTGGTATATATCTTACACTTGATACACAGGCCTATATAAATGATAATGTGTCTTTGGATGCTGAAAACTTGTTCGTTAAGGCATATACAAATCTGTTTATAGCGAATGCAGGTGTGGCAGGGGGATTTGCAGATGAATACGGAATAAACGGTGTATTTAACTATGTTTCACTGAATGAGATAACAAAATCATTTGTTAATCAAGGGTCTGTCCTGAATATAGGTAATACACCTGTTGACCAGAACGAGGACAATATTATAGATCAAGATGAAACGGAAAGTTTAGTTGTAAACGCAGTTTCCAGAAATAGAATTTTAAATGTTGCAGGTGGTATAGTAAAGTCTCATAGTGTAGGAATTGGCGCATCTGTGTCAATAAATAATATAACCAGAAATACCGAGGCCTATTTATCTGGAACGGTATATACAGAAAGTAATATCAAGGTTAATTCAAAAACAGAAGGATGGATTTCTGCTGGATCTCTGGCTGGAGCATATACATCTCCAAACCGTTTTAAAGGCATAGAAGAAGATGATCCGTTGGATGGAGTTAGTCTTCCAAATCTTTTTGGCGAAAAAACTCAGGACGCTTCAAAACCCCAATCTGGCATTGCTGTTGCTGGAACAAGCTCTGTCAATTTAATTGACAGCTCAACAAAAGCTTATGTAAGTAATGCTGTAATATCAGGTAACGGTAACCCTTCAGGTAATATAAATCTAAATGCACTGGATGACTCAGGAATTTACGCTGCAGGGGGAACTGTTGCTGTATCAAAAATGTCTGGACATTCTGCAGGTCTTGCTGGAGGATTCTTTGGAAATTACATTACTACAGATATACAAAGTTATATATCCTCATCTAATCTTAATATCTCCTCTCTCCAGTTAAAAGCAGAAGATAATACTGTTATTATGGGTGTTGGAGCTGGTGGAGCTTTAGCTATTAACGGTGAGAGCAAAATATCAACTTCTCTTGCTGGTGCTGTTTCTAAAAACGATATAACTAAAAATGTCCTTTCCTATATTTATGACTCTTCAGTTAATACTTCAGGCTTGGTTGCGATTGAAGTTGCTGATACATCTGATATTGTGTCAGCTGCTGGTGATGTTTCCATATCAGGTTATGCAGCAGGAGCAGCTATCGCATTAAATACTGTTTCTGGAGAGGAAAAAGCATATATAGAAAACTCTGATCTTTCTGCTAATAGCATCTCTGTAAAATCAGAAAGTAACATTGGAATAAAAGATATAAGCGTTTCAGCCTCAGCAGCATTAGATAAACTTGCAGCAGCGACTTCAGTATCCATAAATAATGTTTCTGTTAATAGCAGGAGTTACATTAAAGGAAAGAAAACATCGGGTATATCAGCTGTAAATGATATATCGGTAAAATCTTTATCAACTCACGATATAACTATCATTTCAGGTTCAGCAGCGGTAGATACAACATTCTCAGGTCTTGGTATAGGTGGTTCAGTATCCTACAATAGTGTTAGCAATGAGGTTGATTCTTATATAGAGAACAGTGCTATAAATTCTTCAGCAGGAAATTTAAGTGTATCGGCAAGTCAGGATATAGACAATCTTGCTGTTTCTGTAAACACTCAACTTTCAAAGCTAAACATTGGAGTAAACCTTGTGCTCAATGATTTTAATAACTTTACAAGATCATATATAACAGACTCTTCGGTTGATGTTTTTGGATCTGTTGGGGTTTTGTCAGCATATACAGGGAACAATGAAGTTTACGGTGGTGTTGTTCAGGGTGGAAGTGGAGGATTCGGATTAGGTGGGTCAGGAGTTGTTAATATATACGAAAATACTATAGATGCACATATTGAGTCATCAGATCTTTCTGGCAAAGGAAATAAAGGAATAACTCACAGTAATGCCCAGCAGAATAAAGCTGATGAGATCTCATCAGGTGTTATAGTTGTTGCAGATGCAAGAGAGAATGAAAAAGTCGGAACAGCTACAGCTGCGGTAAATGCGGGAGGAGCCCTTGCTTTAGATGGTTCTGTAAGTGTTGATTTATTTAAAAATAAAACAAATGCATACATACAAGACTCAGATATAAATCAGGATAATGCTGGAAATGAGCTTCAGTCTGTTAAGGTAAAAGCTTTTTTTGGGACCACTGTTGATGTTGGAAACGGAGGATTGAACTTTGGTTCTAATGCAGGTGTTGGTCTATCTGCTGGTATTGTAAAAATTCAGAATACAACATCATCATATATAAAGAGTTCCAATGTAAACAGTAAAGGTGGAGGGGTTCAGGTTGTTAGCAGGACAGTAGAGGATCTACTTACTGTATCAGTTGCCGGTTCTATATCCACAAATATATCCTTTGCTGGCTCAGGAAATATACTATATCTTGAGGGATTAAATAATTCATACATAGAGTCCTCAACGGTTAAAACTGAGGGGAATTTAGATGTTGTTGCTGAAGACACCGTTAGAATAGGAGATAAAGATCAGAATGGAAATTATGATGCTGGAGCTATAGCAGGTAGCGTATCTGTTGGAGGTACTACAGTCGGAATAGGTGGTTCTATTAATGTTGTTAAAGTGAACAATATAACTCATGCATATATAATAAGTTCAAATACAGATGCCCTTTTAACAACAAATGTTGAATCTATTTCAGACAAACTATTTTCAATGTATGCTGCAAATGTGGCAGCATCTTCAACAGCAGGTATAGGTGGATCTGTAAATGTACTATTAGTATCGTCTGATACAAAAGCATTTATAGGTGCTGATGATTCCGGAAAGGGATCTAATGTTAACAGCTCAATTAGAGGTAGTAGTCAAACTGTAAATGTAAGTTCAACTGACAAAACAGATTATAAGAGTGGTGTAGGAAGTGGTGAAGTTTCTAAAGTAATAGCTGCAGGGGGAGCTGTTGATGTTGCGATAATAAATGTAAAAAATCAGGCTTATATAGGTGAAAATAGCAATATAAAGGCTGATTATACAGTTGGCGTAAATGCTTACACAGAAAACAAGATTGATTCTACTGTTATAGCATTTGGTGGTGGTCTTGGCGGTGTGGCAGGTTCTGTGTCTGTCGCAAATATAGGAAAAGCTTTTGATGCAGATCAGGATGAAGCTACAGGAGATATAGGTGGAAGTATTGATGAAAGCATCAACACTTATTTAGACATAGATTCAGGAAATCATAATATAAATAATGATATAACAGATGCAAAAGTAGGATTAACGGTCTCAAACAGTGTTGATCCTGAAGCAAATTTTGAGAGTGTAACAGCTGCATTTGTTGGAAAAAATTCAAGTGTATCCTCAGGCTCAGGTGGTATTAGAATAAATGCAACTGAGTCCACAGTTATGAACTCTGTTGTTGGTGCTATTTCTGGTGGTGCTGTGGGTGTTAGCGGTTCTGTTTCTGTTCAGAAAAATTATTCTAATCTATTCTCTTATGTTGATTCAGGTTCTACTTTATCTTCAGCTGGAAATATAAGTCTTAATTCTTACAGAACAGTAGGAGCAAGACTTAACACCTACGCAGGTGAGGGAGGAGGAGTAACACTTGGAGCAGCAGTTTCTTACCTGTACCTCGGAGGGGATATATACTCTTTCTTAGGAGATAATGCTCAGGTAACCGAAGCCTCTCAACTTAGTCTAAAATCACAGGAAATTACCAGTGCAGAAGTGAAAGCTTACGGAACACATGTAGGGACGGCTGTTGCAGGGGGAGCTGCATCAAAGGTCGTTTTAGAAGATAATGTCCATTCATACACTGGAAAAGATGTAAAAGTAGGAAGTTTTACTGATAAGAGTAAAGTCCAGAAGGTATCAATAATCTCAGATACAGACACAACGGTAAGAGCTTCTGCAGTTCCTGTTAACGTTGGTGCTGTATCTGTACAGGCAGCGGTTGTTGATGTTTCTTATAAGACTAATGTTAGATCCTATACAGGATCAGGAAATCAGATTTACACATCGGGTCTTTTTGAACTTGGTTCTAAAGCAGCGTATGAAATATACGGTTCTACAACAGGTGTTAATTTAGGAGGTGCAACTGCTGGTGCTTCAATAACAACAATAGATATATCACCTGATCTAAGATCTTATGTGTCAGATAGAAATGATATAGATGCTAAAGATATAAACCTTTATGCAAAAATAGAGGATCCATCAAATACCTCCACGGATGGTTCAGCTTATGCTGAGGCAAAATCTTCAGCATCTTCAGGTGGAGGATTGTTAGGTGCGGATGCCTCTGTTTCAACAATAAACAATACAACAAATATTGAGACATACATCGGATCAGGTTCAGAGATCAGATACGAAAATAGCCTCACTCTGGAGAGTATCTTAAAAGGAAGAACTTACAGTTATGCTACAGGAATAGGAGTAGGGTTTGTTGGTATAGGGGCGAGTGTAACTGAAAACGACTCACAAATAAATATAAGCTCAGGTTTAAAATCAAACAGCAATGTTTATTCAGATAATGGAAACTTTATACTTAAAGCTTATTCTATCTATGGTTCAAAAGCTGAGTCTGTGGCTGGTTCAGGTGGAGTAGTAGCAGGAAATGCATCTGTTGCAAAAAATGAAATCTCTGGGACTAACAGGGTTTATCTTGACAGTAATTCTAAACTTAAAGGAAAAACAGGAAGTATAAAATCAGATAGAAATATTGAGTTTAATAGCTTTGCAGACAGTAAAAATGCATCTGTGCTGGGTATGAGCGGTGCATTTTCAGAAGATTATATCCATGACTCACATTCAAAAGTAGATATAAGTAGTGGATCATCTCTGGAAGCTTACTCACTATCAATAAAGGCAGAAAATAGACATTTTAAAAAAGCCTCAGAGTGGTTTGGTAGTAAGAATAATTCCGAAGCAGGATCAGGTGGTGTATTCTCAGGAGCAGCTTCATTTGCAGCAGCAAAAATAAAAAATGTTACTGTACAGATTAATATAAACGACGGGGCAAAGTTGACATTACTTGGAAATCCTACAAATTTTTATAATCTTGAAGAAATGCTGATAGAAGCTTATGGGAATCTTAATATCGATACAACCGCAAAATTGTCAGCAGGTGGAACTATAGTAGGTGCTAAGTCTGATGCAAAAGTAGAAGCAGAAGAAGGCATAGGTTCTTCTGTGAATATAGGTAATAATGTTCAGATGCAGGTTAATGGAAATCTTACGATAGCTGCATCTACATCAGGAAAAGCAAGTGCAAAGGCAAAAACAAACACCTATGGTCTTGCTGCTGCCGGTCAAGGAAAGTCAAAGGCAAGTTTATATGTTAGTGACAATATTAATATAAATTCTGGCTCAAATATAAGAGTTTTTGGAGATGCTACCCTTGTTGCAGGTAAAAGTTCCGAAGGTAGTGGATATATAGAAACATATGCAAATACAGATATTTATAACAAAACCGCATTTGCATATAGTGGTTCTCCTGACGCTGATGCTATTTCTTCAAAAAACACATTTATATCAATAGGATCTGGTTCATCACTGAAAACAGGTAGAAATATAAATTTATCTGCAGAAAAAGGTTATTTATATGCTTATGGATATGGAAAAGCCACAGATGCATCAAGGGAAGCTATTGAGGCTATAGCATCAACACTTTCAGAAACATTTGGAGGAGATGAAGTATCGCTTGATATAATTTCAGGAAGCAGTATAAAAGCAGGTGTTGGTAATGTAGAGATAAATGGGGTTGTAGAAACAGGTCTTTATAGACATGTGTATGTAACTTTTGGGGAAGAGATGGATCCCGGTTTTTATGTTGCGGAAGATTATGATTCAGCTAAAAAACTTGTATCTAATCTTGTTCCAAATAGGGTTGAGTATGAAAATGGAAAGTGGAATGTTTACGACAAAGATGGAAATTTTATAAAGACTTTAACTCCAACTGAACAAAGTGAGATAGGGATAGACTGGGAAATAATGAAAAATATTAGAATTGCAACATCTCTTGACAAACAGATAGAGGAGTTAAAGAAATTAAAAGGTCTTTATCCTGAACTTTCTCAGGATATTGATGCAACGATAGCAACACTTGAAGGTCAAAAAAATGATCCAGCAATTAATCAGACAACACACATTATAAAACTTAAAGACATAGTAGCATCTTCCGGAAATATAAGCATAAGAGCTGACAACCTTTACGGCTTTGGTGATTTAAAGGCACCAGGAGATGTAAAGATAGAGATAAAAAATAACTCTCCTCTTCCTGTGGAAGTTGGTCAGCTTGAAATTCCTAAGGACTACGGAGGCAGTATAGAATATAACGGGAAGAAAATTTCTAAAACTTCAGATGTAATATTGATAAATGACAACAAGTTTCTGCCGGTTAATCTTACTCTACAAGATGCACAGAATAGTGAACCTCCGTCAATTTTAATAGAATCAACATTTAATAAAGAGTATGGGGGAATAGACAGCAACGGAAAAGTATTTTATAAATATCCTCCTCCAATCCTTGTTGGACCTGTAAATGCTATATCAGCTGATGATGACAGTGTATCTGTAAGCGGCGATTCACCAACAGGTAACAAAGCAATATCAAATTTTGCGGGTTCTGTAACTATCAAAAATAACTATGGCAGTGTTTTTGTTACAGAAGATATATTTGCAAACACAATTACTATATCAGCAGGTGGTAACTTCGTATTTAATAATCCAAAACTTATATTCAATATAGCTTACTCTCCAGAATCTTACTATTCTTCTTTAC
>Ga0190309_1000351_pt1 | contig 13057 bp, 10 predicted proteins | sample 48700767_MG_FD_161656 | JGI IMG/M metagenome (GOLD analysis project Ga0190309, IMG submission 161656) | Hydrothermal vent sediment bacterial communities from Southern Trench, Guaymas Basin, Mexico - 4870-07-6-7_MG | ecosystem: Environmental > Aquatic > Marine > Hydrothermal vents > Sediment ... | reverse complement strand
TTGAGCACAATCTCAGATACTATGAAATTATCGGTGCTAACACACCCACAATATCAAAATTCAAGGCGAAGTTCAATCCTTCACTTGAATTATATTTTGAAATGAAAAAGATGTCATTGATTGGAGCTGTTGCTGAGAAGATATATACGAAGATGAGAGATTTCATTTAAATATGACTAGGGGATACATACTGGTCACAGCAGCTAAGAATGAGGGAAAGAATCTTCCAGAACTCATTCAATCAGTAGCGGAGCAGACGATAAAACCGCTGTTATGGGTCATCGTGGATGATGCGAGCACAGATAACACGCCTCAGATCCTTGAAGATGCAAGCAGAAGGTATGAATGGATAAAAACTATACGGTTGGAAGAAAGAAGCGAGAGAGACCTCGGTTTTCATCTTTCAAGGGTTGTGAAGATGGCTTTTGACTTCGCTGCTGGTTACTGCAGGGAGAAAGGGCTTGATTATGAATACATGGGGAATATTGATGGCGATATGATTATAGAAAGGGAATTTTTTGAGAAGTTGATAAGAGAATTTGAGAAGGACTCAAAATTAGGAATAGCAGGTAGTGGAACTCAATACATCGTAAATGGTAAGATAATACAACCAAAGGGTGAAGAAGATGAACCTTCGGGCGGAAATATGCTTATAAGGAGGAAATGTTTTGAAGATTGCAGTGGCATTCAAATAACATGGGGTTGGGACAGCACATTGAAGGCGAAGGCGAAGATAAGAGGATGGAAGGTAAGAAGATTTGAGCATGTAAAAGCGATTGAAACGAGATTAGTTGGGAGCGTTGAAGGATATTGGGAAAGATACAAGCATATGGGCGAGGCGGCTTATTATTTCAACCTTCACCCCGTTCATGTCGTTCTAAAGAGCATGAGGATGATACTGCGCAGCAATCCGCATTACAAGGGCATCGCATATATCGCAGGCTACTTGTCCTCTCTTTTGAGAAGAAGGGAAAAGATAGATGACGAGGAGATAAGAGCGTTCTTCTGGAACAAATGGAGGTATAAGATGGGAGGATGGAAATGATTATCGCAATACATCAGCCCAACTATCTTCCTTATCTTGGATTTTTTGATAAGATGGCAAAATCGGATATATTTGTGATATACGATGATGCGCAATTCAATAAGAGCGACTTTCAACACAGAAACCGCATAAGAATATATCACGGCTGGAAATGGCTGACCGTTCCTGTGGAGAAGAAGCGCATACCCATAAACGAAGTGAAAATAAGGAACGAAGTGAAAACATGGAAAGGCGTGAAATGGTCAGATGCTCATTTCAGAGACATACATGATAACTATAAAGATGCACCTTATTACAGTGTATATGCGGATGAGCTGATGAGAATATATAAAAGGAACTATGAAAAACTTGTTGATTTGAACATGGAACTGATAAGATTTCTCATGAAAGCATTTGATATAGATGTTAAAATTGTGTTTTCAAGCGATTTGGGATTCACTTCAAAATCTACACAGCGATTAGTTGAAATTGTTGAGGCTTTGGGCGGAGATGTGTATCTTTCAGGACCGAAAGGTAAAGACTATCTGGATGTTTCGTTGTTCGAGAGGAAGGGCATAAAAGTCATATTTCAGGATTTCAAGCATCCCGTTTACAAACAGCGATATGAGGGATTCATACCAAATATGGCAGCGATAGATGCGCTTTTCAATGTAGGGAAGATGCCGGAATGAAAAATTCCAATTCCAAATATTACCAAATTCTGACCACAAGGGGAAGAAGGAATGAAAAACTCAAAATCCGGATACTACAAAATCCCAAGCAAATTCCAATATTCATAATTTCTAGCCTATTTTTGGATGGAAGTGAGAGTAAAGATTTAAATATTGTTATGTGTGATCTCTTATCATGCCAGAAATAACGCTTTCTATACCGGAAGATGTGTATAAGAAAATGAAAGAGTATGATGTGAAGTGGAACGAAGTCCTCAAAGGTGCTATAATATCGTATATTCGGCGTTTAGAGAAGCATGGACTGGAAGCTACAACCGAGGAATTGCTTGCGGAGCTCGGTGAGGATTTCATGAGGGAATTGTCTGAAATAAGTTTTGAAGAAGCCGTAAGTGCTTATGATAAAATGCGGGAAAAGGAATGGAAAAGGCTATATACGCTATATACGATACAAGCATTTTGATAAATGCTTACAAACAAAGGAAACAATTGACAGGACATACCAATTTTCAACATTATGGAGTGTCTGATTATAATCTTGCAATGAAACTTTCAAAAGATGTGTTGAGGATCGGAAAACCGTTGCCCGCAATTGATATAATTGTGGCTGCAATGGCGTTGAATAGAGATGCAAAACTCCAGCGGATAAGCATTTCGCAGTAATACAGAGATCAGACAGGATTTTAAATTATAAATCGAAAAGGAGTGATTATCCTAACTGAGAGAGAATGGAGAGGAGAAAAGATAGAGTGAAAGAGATAAAAATGAAAGAGATGGAACAAAGGAATAGATTGGCGAAAGAGTATGATAAATTTATTTCTGATTACCAGCACAAGGTGGAGATTGCATCTGCGATTGATGAAATAAATCCGAAAGAGGGTGAATATATTTTGGATGCTGGATGTGGAACAGGACGAATAACTTACAGATTAGTGGAAGCTGGTTGTAATGTTGTTGGTGTGGACTTTTCCAAGGAATCGTTGAAAGTATGTAGACAAAGGTGCAGTGCTCTTAACAAAGGAAATTTACATCTAATTATAGCGGATGTGTGCAATTTACCGTTGAAAGATTGTTCATTTGATAAGTGCATTTCCACGGAGGTATTTGAACAGATACCCACGGAGGAGGAGCGATTAAAAATGCTTCATGAGCTGCACAGAGTATTAAAACCGGGTGGAAAATTGATTTTAACAACATATAATTATAGCCTTAGAAAGATAATAGGTAGGAAAAGGGAGACATTCTCTGGCGAGCTCTATTTTTATAGATACGATTATTTTAAGCTAAAACATACTATTTCCACAGTTTTTGATGGGAAGATAAAAATAATTGGAATTTTAAATTTAATCCATTGGTTGCCTGTAAATATGCTCAATAAATTTGAAAAATTTTTAATCCCGATAGATAAATTTATAGAAAAAACGCCATTTTCATATTTGTTAGCACATCTGTTATCTGTAAAATGCGAGAAAATACGTGCAAATTGTGAGAATAATGGAGATTTTAATGGGGATAAGAATACAAAGGAAAAGCAGATAGGGGAAGAGACAGAGAGATAAGAGAGTGATATAAGCATGAGTATGAAAAGAGGAAGGAATGCTGAGAGTAAGGATGAAATATTATTTTATCGGAAGCCGAAGAATGTCCTTGCAGTAGGGGCGCATGCGGATGATGTTGAGATAGGATGTGGTGGCACAGTTGCGTTACATGCGAGAAATGGCGATAATGTCATCATATTAATCATGGCTGAGTCCTCATATACGCATTATGATGGCACGGTTCTCAGGTCAAAAGAAGAAGGTGAGATTGAGGAGAGAGAAGCAGCGAAGATATTGGGTGCAAAAGAGCTGATAAATCTCGGCTTCAAGACGAAAGAAGTACCTTACTCAGTTGAGGCAATAGAGGCAATTAACAAGATTATAGATAAATACAACATAGATATAATATACACACATTGGTATCATGACACGCATCAAGACCATAAGAGAACAACGCAATCAGTGCTTGCTGCCGGCAGATATGTGAAGAACATACTGATGTATGAACCTGAATATCCAGCGGGGAGGTCATATTTAGGATTCAGAAATCAGTATTATGTTGACATCACGCCGACATTCCACATAAAAATGGAAGCTCTTAAACAGCATAAAAGTCAGGTGAAGAAGTATGGAAAGGATTTTCTTGAAGCGGTGGAGGCGAGAGCACGACACCGAGGTTATGAAATAGGCAGCAAATATGCGGAATGCTTTGAAGTTGTCAGGATTCTGGGTGAAATATGAGAGGAAAACAGGCGGATGAATGATATGTATGAAGCAGATAGAATGTGCTGAGGAGGGGATTGCTGTCGTGAAAGCTCTTTTGAAAGAATATTTTCGCTTATTGAAAGAACATTTAGGAGATAATTTGAAATTGTGAAGGATAAGTTTCCCAATTGGTTTTCACTTAAAATTCCTGCGTTCATAAGAATCAAGAGATTTAAGCAAGAAAAGTGGTCTTGCGATGTATGGTATCGAGGCTCAGACCAGCATCCAATATTTTCAGCAGAGAATATGCAGAAGAAGCGCTTGGAGCATGTTGATTGAAGAGATTTTCGGTTGTGAGAGGCGTGAGGGAAAAAGGAAGTGAAATGATGGAGAGAGAGCAGCGCTTTTATTTCTCAAAGAAGATGAAAATCATTTTGTTCTCGCTTCTGATAGGGCTGAATATCATCTTACGAATACCTTTCTATCCACATGAGAGCGGTGCCGACACTTTCGTAATGCATATACTAGCGAATTCCGTATCACAATTTGGTCATGCGAGATGGTGGATTAATCCGTTATCTGCTGTCGGACTATACCCATATTCAGAATGCAGTGCTGTTCCTTTCATTATATCCAGTATATCTCAGTCCACAGGCATAGACACTGAACGCACCATTTTCCTATTTTGTATGATAATCGGACTTTTGTGCGTTTTTTCTGCTTATATCATGGCTGGTATGATATTTAATGATGATTTATTCAAATTCTCAGTGGCATTTAGTCTTTCCATTTCGCCTGCTGTGCTGAATTATATGGTATGGTCAATAACCGCAAGAACGCCTTTTATCGCATTACTACCTTTATTTGTTTATTCCCTGTTGAAGTGTCGCACATATAAACGGAGATTTAGCCTTCTAACATTTATATTATTCGCTTTGCTCTTCGCAACGCATCACCTCGCTTATTTTCTTATACCAATCTCCATCAGTTACTTTATTGTTGTAATATCCTATGGATTAAAAAACAGCATTAATGTTAAGTCGGAGGGGTTTAGAATACCAAAATACATTCCTTCTGTTCTTATTGCTGTGGGGTTTTTCATAATGTTTGCGATACCATTTCAAACAGGTCGTCTTATCATAGAATTTGGGTCGAGATATGAGGCAGTAAACATGCTTTTCTTCAATAATCTCCCGAGATATGTGGGAATATTATGCATATTTGCAGTTGGAGGGCTTGTATATCTTTTATTTAAATCAGATAAGGGATTTGAGGAATGGACATTGCTACTCATTTTGATGTTTCTCACACCATTCTTATATGTGCAAACGTACATGAAATGGTTTATTCCATGTTTTATATCTCTATTAATTGGTGTAGGTATAATAAATATAGCCAGAGCGGGAAAGAGGGGTATGAAGTATGCGCTTATTATACTTGTTATTTTTCTTTTACTGGCTGTCAGTTTTTCTGCTTTTTACCAGCACTGGCGGACAAAAGGAGGAGGCATTTATTTGTTTAACAATTACATGAAAGAAACAACATACACATCTAGTTTATGGATAAAAGAAAATATAAATGATGGTTCGCTTATATGTAATGTCCTCTCAACAGGTTTTAAAATATTTTCAATATCAGATGTGCCACTGATGAATGGTTTTCATGAATCAATTGACTTAGCATATGGATTTTTTAATATTAGTGAATTAAAACTCGTGAAGAAATCGTTTACAGAAGAGGCATTCTGGCTTAGTAGTCCATATACAGTAATAGATGGTTATTCCTCACGCTATACATGGGCTGATATCATAGGACATGATTATAAATATTATGAATATAAATACCGCTCTAAATTCAATTTCACACATGTTATAGAAGACAAAAGGATACCTCGTGGCTATTTTTCTCCTCTTTCAGGTATCTACCGATCAGAATTTCTTGGCTTTGTATATGATAGTGATAATTGCATATATGATAACGGAGATATTTGTGTATGGGATTTATAATAAGTGTGTTTTCAGGAAAAGTATGAAATGGACCTGATATATTATTATTCGTCAAAGATGAGCAGGGGCTTCAGCGTTTCGTTGATAGGAACGCTGAGATGTCTACTAAAACGGCGAAGCGAGTTGCCGTTTGATAGAATAAAGTTGTTCACATCACCTAAGGATTTAGAGGAAGCGAAGAAGCAATTTCCTGATGTTGAAATAATTTCATTTAAAGATGTGAGTAATATAAGTAGGGATTGTTTGATACACATACCCTTGGGCCCTCTTATTTATCCGAACAGCAAGTTTTTATTGCATTTGTTTGCTGTCTTCAAGCGAAGAAAATTAATATTACATGATCATGGAGACTTACGAACTGAAATGCGAATTAAATGGAAATATATGCATCGTTTAAATATTTCCTATATTCCATCATATATTTTTTACCCATATCTTTTGAAAAGTGCTGATAAGTTGTTCGTCCCTTCATACAGAATATCTAAATTGATGCGGTCTAAATATGGCGTTAAGAACGATGTTGTGGTTCCATGCGGACTTGATGATTTCTGGTTTACGGAGGGAGATAAGATGGAATTGGAAGGAGAGCCAACGATATTTTATCATGGGCGATTATCACCCGAGAAAGGTGTTGATTTGTTGATAAAAGGATTTGCCAAGGCGACAAAGGAATATCCAAAAGCGAGATTGTATATCGGAGGCACTGGACCTTGTTCAAAATATCTTAAAAATTTATGCAGAAAATTCGGAATCGCAGAAAAAGTTATATTCCTGGGATGGGTCAAGCCCAAACCTTATTTGAGCAGTGTGGATGCAGCAATATATCCATCAATACATGACTCTTTTCCATTAACTTTCTTAGAGGCATTCAGCTCGGTAAATGGTCCTGTGTATTATTCAAGTCTTGCAGGCACAAATGATGCTGTTATAAGAGCAGGGTATAACTTCAATGTATTTGAACCGAATGTTGAGAATATTACTAAGATAATTAAGGATATAATTGAGGGGAATTATGACAAAAGGATATCAAAAAAGCAAAAGGAATTTGCAAGACGATATACACATAATAATATTGCCGACTTATATATAAAGATATATGATAGTATGATTCAAACTTAGGATTTGTTCTATTTCACATAGATAAAGAAGAAGGAAAAACAATGGTGAAAAAAGGAGTATAATGGGCAAAGCGATTAGAATTCTCCAGGGTATAAGGGAGTAATGCAATCCTGAACAAACTAAAGAAACCTTGCATCCATATGCTTTGTTAAAAAATGAAATATAAATAGAAAAAAATTGAATTTGTATGAACAAACAAACATTTCCTTTCACCATTTTCAGGGGTTGATTAGGACTGCACAGGTAAAAGAAGAGATTGCTATTAATAATTTTGGAAAGGATAAAGCCAAAAGTTGTGATTGAGATAGGAACGGCTGATGGTGGAAGTTTGTTCTTGTTCACGAATGGGGCTTAAGCCAGTGGTTACGAGCGATATAAAAGGCGTTGACGATTTGTTGAGGCATTCAAATGCTGGAATTGCGGTTACAGAAGACCCTGTTGAATTAGCTAATGCAATTATCAAATTGCTAAAAGATGAAAAATTAAGAGAATTAATGGGGAAAAACGTAAGAGAATTGGTAATTAACAATTTCAATTGGAAACATACGGCAAAGAAAACGATAGAGGTATTTGAAAGAGTATTAACTTAAAAGAGGGAATGCTCATCACAAAGACAAAAATACTATTACTATAATACTTCACCTAAACGGTATTTGTCCTTTCCTATTTTTTATTTCTATTTATTAAATTTTTCAATGTAAAAATCCATTTCATGTCCCTGCCAGTCAATTTTTCAATTACATCAACGTCTTCTTCTGAGAATGTCTTCAAAAGCAGCAAGGAAAACAAATATATCACTGCAGCGCAGAAAACCAGTAGAAATATATTTACATCAATAATATTAAGAAAATATGCAAAAATACCCATTATCAAGCCACAAAAAATCGGTTTTATGGATACTTTATGCAAAGGAATCAGTTGAAAATTCTTAGAAACGAAATAAAACCCTATTATGAAAGCCAGAAACGCTGTCATCACCGAAGCGATACTTGCACCTGTATAACTCATTCTGGGAATCAGGATGAGATTGAGTGCGATGTTTCCAAATGCGCACAATGCAGTAATGTAAGTGCCAAGTTTTTGTTTGCCTATTGCTGTCAGGAGATTTCCGAAAATGGCATTACCAGAAGCGAATACGAGTCCCCATATTAATATCTTAAGCGCAATCGCAGAACCTGCAAACTCCGCATCATAAATCATCATGATAATTTTATCTGATAAAACAGATACTCCTATTGCAATTGGTAATGTGATAATTAAAAGATACTTGAAACTTAACCTGTAACTTTGCTCTAACTTCCCTCTTGATGTTTTAAAAGAAGCGGACATTACTGGAAACAATGAAGTCATAAGTGCACCTGGGATGAGAGAAAGAGGCTCACAAAGTTTGTATGCAGCGGAATAAAGTCCAACTTCTGCATCTCCCATCATCATTGAAAGCATTACTACATCTATACGATAATAGATCACCCATATAACGGAAGATAAAGCCAGTGGCAATGCTTCCTTAAATAAATATCTCCACAGTCCGAAATCAATTTCAAATCGTGGCTTGACAAACTTTCTTGAAAATCCATAATTGAGCAGTGCTTTGACCATCTCCGAAAACACTAACGCAATAATTATGTGCAAGAGCGTGCCCCTCGCAAAAATAATCCCCAACATGAGCCCTGCGGACAACCCCTTGAAAGTCAATTTTGCAATTATGTTATATTCCATTCTGAGATTTGCTTCAAATATTGTGCGATAGAAATCGCTGAATGATACGAACAATAGCGTTAAAGAGGCGATATAAACATAAGTAGTGGTATCCGCAGGATATGACATCAGTGATATCACAACTATTGATGAAATAACTGCAATAACAGACAGTATCCACCGTATGATATATGCATTACCTATTAATTTTGGTGTAATTGAAGGGTCACGAGACATCTCTCTGACGAGAATCGGTTGAAATCCCAAATCTGTTATAACACCAAAGAATGCAAGATAAGCAAACACGAAACTATACTTGCCGAATCCCGCAGTGCCTAAATATCTCGCAAGATATATTGTGACGACCAGAGATATTAATCTGAAAACGATATCTCCAACAATAATAATACCTGTGTTCCTTGCGACCCTCCGCACCGTGCTCAATCAGACCCCCATCCCTTTAATACGCATTATGTTATTTTTTCTTCTGAGATTCCTGACGATAAAAAAATCATATAAAATGAGCGTTTGACCTCATATATCAGTGTTATTGGAAAGTTTTAAAGGTCAATTTAAAGGCTTTCTTAATTAATATCAATATTAGAAAAAGGTAATTTTAAAAATGTTCAATATAAAATAAACATCATTTGTCAGAATTTTATGTAAAATTGAAAGAGAAATATGTAAAATTATTGTTTATTACATTCATAAATTGAGAAAAGGATGTTCAGTTCAGGGCTCACATTTTTCCAAAAACTTATATATGGCATCATTTCATTCACACTATCGGTATGAGGGGGGGGAAAGAAGATGGCGGAGTAAAAAGGCATGTCTCAATCTCTGTTTTTTTAAGTGTCGGTCTCTGCCTCCTATTTTGTATGGGCATAGTCAGTGCAGCCCCTTCTATCGTGGCATGGTCTTCCTCTGGAGGAAATCCAACTTACAAGGATAATCCACAAGATTTAATCTACAAAGTTCAACAGGGTGATACAATTACTTTCATAGCTACCTCAAACCAAAGTTGTGATTTCGTCTGGGAAGTTTACTTTGGAGCGAGAGTTATTGCAAACTTCACAGAAAACAACACAAAGACAAGCTCATTTACATGGCAGGTTCCGAATGAAACTTCTACATGGAGCATAGATGTGGCTTGCATGAGAAAACCTTCTGTTGTTGGACCTCCAGAAAGAGCAATCATAAGCTGGACAATTACAACCGCAAACCTCATTGAAGTAAATGAAGGAGAAGATATTCAATCAGCAATAGATTCTTTACCAGAAGAAGGAGGTATTGTTGAACTAAAAGAAGGTACTTGGAACATTACCTCTCCTATTCGCATTCGCAATGATAATACCACTTTAGTTGGTCAGGGAATGGATAAGACAATAATTAATCAGACAACTCCCCAGACAGATGCTATTGTTATTGGAAAATTTGATGATGCTATTGCCCGAGACCAGTGGCTCAAGGATAACCATATCAAAATGGAGGAGTTACTCGAGTGGTTCAAAGATCATCCAGAAGAGATAATACAAAATGTGCAAGTTAAAAGGCTGACTGTTAATATCAAGGATGCTGCTGGTCCTTTTGACCGATTTGCTTCTATAGCAGGCACCGAAGCGATAAATATAGCCGTCTCAGAGATTAAAGGCACTGGTAACCCTCAAACCAAGGAGCGATATGACGATAGCGTTGGAGTTTATTTAGGGCACTCCATTGATATTACTGTGAAAGACTGCATCCTCTATGGCTATGGTTACAATGCACACGGCTTCCTTTCTTGCCACAGGGTGAATTTTCTTTACAATACACTATCCCAAACCAAGGCATGGAATTCGCTCGAATTTAATGGGGTCTGGCCTTTGCGAGCAGATTGGAAGCCAGAGGATGGATTCTCAGGTAATAAGGATTATGATTTCGGTCCCGATAATCCCGGCAGTATGATAAGAGGGAACAAGTTTTATAATGGAGCAAAGGGCATGTATATCTATTCATCATGGACCGTCACAATAACAGAAAATAGCGTTGAGAATACTCCTCGCAATAATCACGAAGGGATAGGAATTTACAACTGTGGAGATAAGATAGTAGTGTCAAAGAATATCATGAAAGGGTGTTATACAGCCGGCTTGGGTGTAAGAACATTCTCTTCAATGCACTGTAAAGCCAAAATTTTTAATAATATTATTTCTGGAAGTAAATATTATTACTCTGGTAGACAGGCAGGGCACGGAATTACTGTAAGCTCTAACCAACAGGGAAAGAATACACTGTATATTTATTCAAACACAATAGTAGGTAATGATGGAGACGGTATTTATAATCCTGAAGGTTGGCCAGTCTATGCAAAAAATAACATTATTGTGAACAACAAGGGACATGGAATAAATGGAGAAAATATTACAAGCACCTATAACAATATCTGGAATAATACCCTTGGAAATTATAATCAAGCATCACCAGGAGAAGGAGATATTTCCGCTGACCCTTTATTTGCTGACCCTGAAAATGAAGATTTCCATCTGAAATCCCAATACGGAAGATGGAACGGCTCTGCTTGGGTCGTAGATAATGTCACATCGCCTTGCATAGACGCAGGAGACCCTGCAGATGATTACTCTAATGAGCTTGATTATCCGAACGGAAGAATAAACTTAGGGGCTTACGGAAACACTTGGGAGGCATCTTTAGGCACATCTCTTGCAACTGGCACTCTGAAAGGCAAGGTAACAGACAAAGACACTGGCTTGCCCATAGAAGGAGCTTTAATTGAAGCAAATTCCCACCAGACAACAACAAACTCAACAGGAGATTATATCTTGAACTTATTACCAGGAAACTACACAGTGACCGCTTCCAAAGACGGATATTATCCAAGCACCGCAACCGCAGAAATTTTAGCAAATCAAACAACAACTCTGAACTTCCAACTAACAAAAGACACAACACCGCCGGTAATTTACAATATAACTATAAGCTCCATCACCTCCCACTCGGCAGTTATTTCTTGGAATACAAATGAATCTTCTACATCTTTAGTCAAATACGGAACTTCACCAGGTAACTATCCTTACTCCAAAGAGGATACATCCTACACCACTTCTCACTCTATCACACTTACAAACTTAACTCCAAACACCACCTATTACTTTGTTGTTAACTCCACAGACAAAGCAAACAATTCAGCTCAAAGCACCGAGCAAAGCTTTAAAACAAAAGAACTTTCCAATATAGTTTATGTGGCAAGAGATGGTACTGGAGATTATAACTGCGATGGAGAAGATGACCAGATTGAAATAAATCAAGCCATAGCTTACATCAACAGCATAGCCGGCGGCATCGTTCATCTGAAGAACGGAACATTTGTTATCTCAGACTCAATAAACCTCTCCTCAAATCTAATCTTTGAAGGAGAAGGCACAGATAGAACAACAATAAAAATTGAAGACGGAAGCACAAAAGAGTATTGGGCCACTATTGTTGGAGACGGAATATCCAATACAATAATCAAAAATATAACCATAGATGGTAATAAAGATAACACTAATCCTCCTCAGGGAATAGATAGCGATATTGATGCTTTCCACCTTTACAACTCCAACAATCTCACAGTTGAAAATGTGAAGATAATTGACTTCTGGACTGATGGAGTTGAGTTTTCCCATTCAAGTGATTCTGTAGTTAAAAATTGTACTATTATTCAAGCAGGACATGAGGGGTTGAGAGCAATTTACAGCGACAACATAACATTCTCAAACAACTATGTATATTCCGCAGGAACGGGTAATGCTGGTATAAGAATATATGAATCCTCAAACTGCATAGTAGAGAACAACTACTTCAATGTCTACGGCTTCGGCATTCTTATCAATCCTCAGGGAGGTGTTCCTTGTGGAAATAACATCTACCGAGATAATTACATAGAGGGTCATTACGGACTTCCAGGGATAGCACTTTGGCCTTGGGATACAGAGGTAAGCAATGAGACATTCATAAGAAACATCATCGCCAGGACAGACGGAACTCAAGAACCCCACGGACACGGAATTCATCTCAGAACAAGAGGAACTGCAAGCCTCAAGAATATAAAGATAATAAATAATGTGATAAATAATGCAATAAAATCCGGAATATATGTGGAAGATGGGGCCGATGTGAGCAATATTGTTGCGAAGAACAATATCATTGTGAACAATGGTGAATATGGCATATACGGAAATGTCCTTTCATCATACAACGATGTGTGGAACAACAACGCTGGCAATTACGGCGGCGGTG
>Ga0190309_1000350_pt1 | contig 13077 bp, 21 predicted proteins | sample 48700767_MG_FD_161656 | JGI IMG/M metagenome (GOLD analysis project Ga0190309, IMG submission 161656) | Hydrothermal vent sediment bacterial communities from Southern Trench, Guaymas Basin, Mexico - 4870-07-6-7_MG | ecosystem: Environmental > Aquatic > Marine > Hydrothermal vents > Sediment ... | reverse complement strand
TGTTCTTGTGTATATTGTTAAATCGTAACTGTACCGTTGTGTTTCGGGGTATAGTTTGATGTCGTTTATTATTGTGTATTTAGGTTGTTTATAGTAGTCTAACGTGTAGTCTATTAGTTCTATGCATTCGTCTATTAATTGGTACGCTTCTGTTTCGTTGCCTTCTTGTAGTTTGTAGAATGCTTTTGTAAGGTAGTTTGCTGTTATTTCATATAACATTTGTCTTACATAGTTGTTGAATGGTATATATATGTATTTGGTTGGTGTATAGTATATGTATTCTTGTGGTGTTTTCCATCGTACTGTTTCGGTTCGGTGTCCTATTAGGTCGCAAACACGCCATGCTGGGTAATGGTGGCTTAACTGTCTTTCACCTACTACCTGTTTATATGCTTCTCCAAATTCTTCTGGTAACGGTAATGTTACGGTTTTTTCCCCTTCATAATGTGTTTTAACGTTTACGTTTGTTAAACCCATTACAAGCATATTGTTTATTACTCCGAATCCTAACGTTACTAGACTCATGTCGGTATCCTCTCAAACACGTTTATTTCCGTTGGGTTTCCAAGTTTATCTTTAAGGTTAAACGTGACTAATGGTGTTACACCGTCATCATCGTATATTATTAATTGGTTGTTTTCTATTTTCCATCGGTTCGTCAATATTTTACGTGTTTTTTCTTCGTTTGGTGTTGAAACTATACGGGTTAGCTGTGTATGTCCCTGTGCCTGTCCGTCTGTTGTTTCCACAACTATATGGGCGTAAACTGTATCTGTATCTGTAAAGTTGAATTTATATATTCCGTTACCGATATGTTCACCGTTCACCGTTTCAATTACACCTGTTTCATCATACATTTTAGCTGTCAGTTCTGCATCTGTTTTAGGTGTTCCGTTCTCCTTTACGGCTACAAATAATGTAAACTGTTTCCCTACCGTTACCGTTATACTTGAAGGTGCTATAATGGTAACCGTGCTACTCATGTTCTCACCCTAAACCTAACAGGTTGAAAATGTTGAACGGTATTTGAGACGTTAAATATCCGTATCCGAAACCCAACATAAACTCTACCAAGTCGCCTATAAAATGTTGAACAGTTTCCTTTTTACGTTTACGTTTATAACAGAACTCTACAACTTCATATAACAGGAAAAGTGGCGTTATAAACGGTATCTTACAAGCTAAACCTCCAAGTATCAGATGGCTTAAACTATGTTTATCGTCAAATATTTCAATTCTCATCTTTACCACCTTTCAGCTTATGTATCTTTTTGCATATCTCGTCTATTTTATCTTCCAACCTTGTTAAACGCCTTTCATGTTTGAATATTAGTGATATTATCGCTACACTCCAAGTACTGTTTACCGTTATAATAATGGTTAATAATGTTGTAATATCCATTTTTCCATCTCCCTCCCTAATATGTTACCGTAAACATATATCTTATCGTTACACTATATCCATCATCAACATTAATCGGGTAGACGGGAATATCCCTTAAAATCAGGAAAAGGTTTTCAGTTGTATCATAAGCGTTTCTAACTACAACTCCAAGTTCCCTTATAGTTACAGTTTCCCCACTTTCATTAGTGAATGTTCTAACTATACGGAAATATGGTTTGGAAGGGTCATCTACAACGTTTTCTATCGTTTCCCCACCGTAAAGCAACTGTCCACTCAAATTTCCGTTACTGATTTTTGATTGCAAATTATATTGCTCTTTATCCCATTCAACACCACTAGAACCTACAACTATACCTTTCGTATCGTCCCCTTCACCTGCCCTCGCATCAAAAACTACACCTGCACCTCTATATGTAACATCATCTCCATTCACATTTTTAAGTGTTACATCACCATACATGAAACACATATTAAGCATATATATCCAATTTTTAACCCAGCTTTTGCTTTGAAACGTTCTCTTTTCCTTTACGTTTCCATTCTTATCTTTAACCTCTATTTCAACTTTAACTTTCATTAAACCTTTCATTTTCCTTTCACCCCCCTAATACACTATATAAAGCGTATATTTAACAGTTAAACCTTCCTCAGGTTCAACCGTAACGGGTTCACTTAACACATCACGTATAACCATATATTTAAACAGCTTCGTATGTTCACTTTCCGACCCAGCACATATTGTATAACGCCACTCCCAATAATTGAAAAATACACCTATCTCTTTAACCGTTACAGGGTCAGTAAAAACATTTGTAAACGTTCTCTCCAACCTTATATACGGTTCTGTTTCATGTTCAACATCACTCTCATACTCCATGTCTCCACGTTGCATAACGCTACCACTTATTTCACTTGATAGACAATATTGGTCTTTACTCCAAGGTGTATCGCTTGAACCTATAAGTATTTCCGCCCCCTTGTTTCTTCTTGCGAGACGGAAGTGGTATGAGAATTCTACTGGGAGGTATCCTCCACATGAATCGGAAACCTGTGCATACCCCTCATAGGTTTGATTATCTCCGTTTACATCTTTAACGGTCACATTACAAGCCTGAATATCAGCATATAACGTTTTAATATGGTTTTTAACCCAGCTTCTACTTGGAAATATTCTTGTTTCTTTCACGTTACCGTTTCTATCTTTAACTTCTATTTCAACCACAGCTTTAATTTCCATTCCCATTCTTAACACCACCTAATACGATACGAAAATCAAATATTTAACGGTTAAACTTTCACCATTAGGTATCGTTATAGGTGTTTCCAGCACATCACGTATAACCATATAGTTGTAGTTTGTTTCTACCTCACCTATTCCCCCATACAAATAATAGTTAAAAAATAGCCCAATCTCCCTAACAGTTATATCTATGCCACTATTGTTTGTAAACGTTCTCTTTAATCTCACATACGGTTCAACAGGGTCTTCCGTTCCGTCTTCAATCTCCATGTTTCCATGTGTAACAACATCCCCTGTTATCTGTTCATCTAAACAGTATTGGTTTCTATTCCAAGCCGTACCACCTGTTCCGATAAGTATCCCACACTTATCTGAACTTCCAACGTTTGCGTTTCTAACCTTCTGTCTTAAATATGCAGTAATCCCCCCCATCGGGGGGGTTTGCGTGTAACCATCAACTCCAGCGTAACCTCTATAGCTTCTTTCGTTTCCATCCCTATCTCTAACCGTCATACCCCAACCTGCAATATCGGCAACCCATGAAACAATAAAATTTTTAACCCAGCTTCTACTGTAAAACTCCCTTCTCTCCTTTATATTGCCGTTTCTATCTTTAAGTTCAAGTGAAACTTTAACCTGTATTTTCACGTTACACCACCACCACCACATATATTATTCAGTTGTAAGCATATAGTTAGCTAATACATTACGCTTGGAAACAGCTGTAACAGTAACCTCCGTTTCATAACTGTAAGACAGCAATTCTTCAGTTCTCTCTTCAGTTTCAACAACCATACCTACCCTTCTATGTTCAACATTCCGTGAAATATTACGATACGCACAAGCATCCTCCACCATCCTTTCAACCATCATACTCATCTCATCCACCAGCTTTTCAACATCATAAAAAATCTTTGACAGCATATTACGGATGAAACCATGTATAAGCTTCTCATTTTCAGTTAAATCCTGTAACGCTTGACTAATCTTATTATCCCATTCGGTAAGAGCGTTCTGAATACTATCCAAAACATCCTGTTTCATACTTTCATAATCGCTTTTACTTGCCTCAGTTTCAAGCTTGATACGCATAGCAATATCTCCAAGTTCCTCATCGCTAATTAAACCTGCATCATACCATGCTTTCGCACCTTCAAGGGTGTCAAGATTCTCCGTTACACGGCTAAGATGCGTTCTACAAACATCTTCAAGCACACTATATGCACGTTGCACAACATCTTCCTTCATCGTTACAGCGTTATTTAAAGCTTCACGACATAACGTATGATGCTGACGGTAATATGTTAAAGCTAAATCGTTCCATTCATCCGTGAACATTTCAATATCACGCACTAAACGTTGCAATATATCACGTAAACGCTGATTAACTCCACGAGTCAATTCAAAGCTTAACGTTGGAATATTTAAACCTGTACTTGCACCAAGAAATGCACGTTGCTCACGGTTAACGTTCTCAATATTTTCCCCTACCGTTGAAGCAAACATAGGTGAAAGATACATACTACCACTATAAACGTTACCAACAGTACCAATAGCCCCAGCATGACTATGCTGAATAGCGTAGGCGATACTTTGCTGAATCATCTGAATAAACATCTGTGTACTGATACTTTCACTTGTATAGAGGCTTAACCATAACGTTTTATCTATAAAATCATATAATACATCAACCATACCTGAAGTGGTTAAACCTGTAACATTACTCTTCTCAGCTTCAAGGATGCTCTGTAACGTTTGTGCTAGAATGTCACGTTTCATCTCTTCAGGTATAATATTCCATTTAGCTAACAGTAAAGCGTAACGTGCAAGTTCACCAACCGTACTGTATCCGACACCTATACCTAAACCTAAACCTACACCACTAGCAAGACTAGCCACCATGTTACACCTCCTTAAATATTGCTTTAACCGTTAAAGGTTTAGTTACAGGTTGAATCGTTAAAGGGTTAGCATCACCCCAATTTACACCATCAACCTCCCAATAGTCTAAAGCGTAACCATCATAAGGATAAGCTGTAACGGTGAAAGGGTCGGAAGCGTTCACATCATATTCGCCGACAGGAGGGTCTGTGTAACCCATACTTTCATCATTCACTTCAACCTTAACCCTGAAAATGTTACGCCAAACCTCAACTGGAGGATTACCCATAATCTCACTATATCCGACAGCACACGGCATAAACCCTGTAAAAGTATATGTACGCACACCTAACAAATACATACGCTGGTCTGTTTGAGGGATACGATGACCAACAATATTATACTTAACCGTTTCAGGTAAACTATCAGAACCTATAACACGTACAAACGCAGGTTGAGGAGTAGGCTTACCGTCACTATCAAAGCTTGAAGCTTCCCACCAAACATTAACACCTAAATTGTAATGGTTGTTATCTCCACTATACGTTAAAAGACGGCTTAAACGTAACAGTTCACCTTCAAACTGGTGAAGTTCAGGGTTGAATGGAGAATTTAACTCCCACCTACCACGCCGTTTAAACTGTGGATACAATAAATAGAAGTCTGAAAACACATTTGTAACGTCAGGTGTTTCAAGAAACATATTATGTGGACATTCAATCATAAATGCACTTGTAGCGTTACCTTCAAAAGTAGACTCAAAAACATCAACAGTTGTTTTAGGTGTAAACTTAAATATTGGAACGGTAGGTAAAGAGCGTTGTGGAACATTATACGGCGGTTCAGTTGGATATAGACTTGTATCACCAACATATCTTGATGAAACCACAGCTTTATATCCTGCACCTAACCCTCTACCTTTCAACCTAACATATAAAGCGTAACGATGCAAAGCATACAACAAACCGAATTCAACATCAAGATTCTCAATCAAACTTTTATATTTATCCATAGCGTCATGTCTAGCGTCAAGTAACGCTTTAACACGTTCACCAACCATATCGTTAATAAGAGTTTTACGAAAATCAGTTAAAACCTGTTTAGCCTGATTATATGTTTCTTCACCACTCACTTCTACCACCCTTAACGGGTTGGGTGTATCCTATACATTAAAAAAAATAGGTGGTGTATCAGCTACCCAGCGACACCGAAACATCTAAGTTTTACTCGTCAATTCAGCTTTAACTTGAACGTTAGAAACAGTATCATTCCAAGACAATTCATATACAACCGTATAACCACTAAGCTTAGCGAAATCAATCAACCCAGCTAAAATACTGTTAGCGTTAGATAAAACGTTATCCCTCACAGTGGTTAAACCACCCTCATCAGCATATTTAGCGATAACGACAGCTTGAACAGCTTGAGCAATCACGGAAGGAGTAATATATCTACCCTTAGTAGGGTCAAGGGCAGATTCATGGTCACCGTCAAAATTATCGTTAGCATCAAAATAACGGAACGGTCTAGTATCACCCCTTAACAATAGGATACCCATAACAACAGGATTCCAGCTACCTAAAGCTTTATGTCCGACAGCACCGATAACTCTCCGTAACTCCTTAAACTTGTCTTTTTTAGCTGATACGTTAGTTTCAAAAGTTCCACCTTCAGCGAAAGCATTAACTATACCGTTACTCCATGCATCGTATCTGGCGGCAAGTTTAACTCTTTGCTTCGTTACAATCATATCCCTATCCCATTGACCCCCAACACTTGCGAGAAACGCTTCATACTGGTCGCTTGAAGCATCTGCAATCTTATCTTGAAACGCAGACATATCGGGAATCTTAGTTTGTAAAGCGTTAAGAATTCTTTCCCTTTCATTTTTCAACGTTGTTTCCCATTCGTTTTTAATAGCGTCAGCGATGTCGCTGGGTAACTCACAGTTACCTAGATACCTCCAAACATACGCCATAAGACACCACCCAAAACTTTAAATAGGAGAAGGTGATATATAAACTTTGTGGTTTAAACTGAATTTAAACTTTAAATGTAACACTATCGTAAAACAATATAATACTGGGGTGTTAAAAATGGGGCTAATAGATTTAGCAATACAGAAAACAAAAGAATGGAGAGAACATATAAAAACACATGATTTCGGGTTAGATAAGCCTTTAACACGTAACGCATATTATAGTAGTTTCTATCTTGGGTTACGTGAAGACATTATACGTGGATGCCGTGAAGCAGTTAAAACGATACCAGATAAAACGAAACGCACAATAGCCTTCAGTATATTAATGTGTGCTTTAAACACTATTTTCCGTTACGGAAAAAAACCTGAAATAGTAGAATACTATAACAGTTGGTTACAGGAATATGTGGGGATGAGTTAGAATGGTACGTAAAATTTTAACACATCTTTCAACTGTAACGGAACGTTTACTTACAGTACATCATGCACACCTGTTACGTAGACTTGTAGCTGAAGTGGTTGCTGAACGTGAACGTGGATTAACTGTTGAAACACAACGTAGAGAACAGTTACGAACAATAAATCTTAGACATTTCACCGTAAAAATGATGTTATACCATTTCTATACTTTATATGCACCCATGATAATTGAAATGTTACGTGAAAAAGAGAAACAAATATTTTATCTTCCACCAGACGTACGCAGATTGCTTATACGTTACGGTTTACCTTTATATAAACGTTTCATGGTTGAACAGGAGTTACGTGAAATGTTACGTCCACAGTTACGTGAAACACTACTTAAACCTGAACCGTTAAGACCTGAACAGGTATATTTGTTGGATGTGTATGCTGATGCGTTAACTGAAAAATATTTTTACAGTAATTTTCCAGATTTGATAAGTAACGCAATAGAAAACCTTGTAGAAGCATCGGAAAAAAAGACACGTTACGTTAAACCTTTAAACACAACAGAAGCTAAACAGAAACTCGTAATGGAAATGTATTATGGCTACTATTTACCGTATCCTTTAACCAACAACCTTATGGGTTTACGTTTAACATATTTAACGTTACCACATATACTAAACAAAAGAGCATCGTTCTATGCTGTTATGAGTTTTATAGGTGAAACCGTGAAAACTAAACATACAGCGTTACCAGTAGAGAAACGTAAACTACAAGTTAAAGCGATAGCTTCACGTAAAGGGAGAAAAGAGAAAGGTGTTACACGTCAAGCATTAGATGAAGTTTCACCAGTAAAAAAGGATAGTCAGTTACCGTTACAAAAGACACGTGAAGGAAAACCGTTAGACGTATGGTTAGTTTGGCGTATCGCAGGATACCGTAAAATATTGAAGGTATGGCAAACACGTCAAACAGGATACCCTGAAGACCGACCATACTGGGCTAAACCACACATAGAAGTAATAGTTACACGTAGAGGAATGAGAATAAGAAAAGTGAAACGTATACCTGAAGATAAACTTATACTGTTTAATCGTGATGAATACCTTAAAATGATAAAAAAGTTTAGAGAACACCATTAACAGAATCCCCCTTCCTATTTTTTCCTTCAAAAACTCTAAGACAGTATTCACACTACTATAACGTTTTCTCTTTTCTCTTTTCCACGTTACACATACGTATATATATCGTTACGTTAAACATAATCTTTATTTTTTGCAGACACTTCCCTAATATTGGGGGGAAAGTAAAGGGGAAAAGGGGGTACAGGGGGAGAAGGGGAGAAGGAAGGGGGGAATTTAACATTTTTGTTTAAAATTTAAAAATAAAACCAAATAAAATTAAATAAAACTTGATAATCCCATCCACCGAAAACTTTATATATTCCCTTTCCGATATTACTAGGTTGGACATAGTAAAACAAAAAAAGGAGGGGATAAAAAAATGGGTAATCTAATTACCGTAACGGTAAAAATTCCCCAAGAATTGAACGAAAAGATAGAACGTAAGATGCGTAAGGATGGGTATGCAACTACAAGCGAGTTGATACGTGATTTACTGAGGGAATATGTGAAAGAATACGTGGAGGTGAAAGGATAGATGGTTCTCATACATAACGGGGTAGAAATATATGTACATCTAGGTAATATGCGTATCTTCTACCTTTCAGATGGTAAATGTGATGTTGAGGTAACTGACGGTAAAAGAATAATGTATGTTACGTTGGATAAAAGAAACCGTGTAACGTTGGCTAAATATCTTCTTAACGGAAAATTTGAGGAAGTAGTTAAAGAGGAAATTGAGGATTGTAAAGACAGTTATGAGAGTAAAAGACAGGAGTTAAAAGATGTAATAAATACGAAAGATAGCTTGTTTTATAATAAGGAAGCGAAAATCCGAGAATTAAAAAATGATATGGAGTTTTACCGTAAACGTTACGAATACTGGAAAAAAGTTTTAAATATCGTAAAACTGTTAAAGGAGGTGGAAGACTAAATGACCGAGAATCTATGTAGACACGTTATAGACGGTAAAGAAGTATATTTTCCTAAAGACCGTTGCCCGATATGTAACCCACAAACATCGCCTAGCGTTACGAAAACTGTTAATGTTTACCGTAAAGGTGGAACGATTGTTATTAAAGGTCAAAAAGACACTATAAGTACTGTTACATGGTGGAAGGATGGAGAAAAGTTTCTTGTAAGCGTTAAACATTTAGACCGTGATGAAAACGGTAGGATAACGATGGGTGAAGACGGTAAACCGTTATGGAATCAGCAAACAATAAGACTAACGTTAGAACAGGTTAAAGAACTGTTAAAATTGTGGAGTGAAATGGTAACAGAAATTGAGGTAGGTAGAAATGTACCCAGTAGAGGATGAAGTGTTACGTAAATATCTTGTAAACGTTAATATTCCACGTGATATGAGTGTACCATTAGAAGTATATATTGCGTTTCCAAAATCGTTAGAGGATGAAAATACACGTGAAACTTTACGTAAACAGTGGCTATACGGAAACGATAGACAAATCGTGAGTATGGATTTAATGTTTAACAAGAGATTAACGGCTATCTTCCGACCCGTAGGGTTAATGATAGATTGGAAAACAGTTAACATCTACATATATACGCCGAGTGGACTTGAAATATATATCCCAAGTGAAGTGTTACAATTGTTAGGTTCAACAACTGAGCAACGTATCGCAAACCTTAACGATTACCTATACGTAACATTCAAGAAAGATGGGAATACACTTATAGCTGAAACTGTTATACCTCTACGTGGAAAAATTGAAAACGATACGGCAACAGAAATTATTGATAAAAGTACGCTTTCACCTATTGAAGTTTTACTGTATGGTTTAGGTTTAAAGCCTACAAAGGAAACGATACGGCTATATCTTCCACGTATCCTCACATGGTTTAAAGGGTTTGACGGTAAACCGTTGCATATAGCACAGTTTACGCCACCTGAATCGGGTAAAACAAGTTTCGGTTTACGATGTGAAACACTGTTTAACTGGCGTTATATTGCTGAACCTCCAACGTTAGCGAGGTTAGTGTTGGATGCTAGAACTGGAGTGTTAGGTGAAGTATTCTTACGTAACGGTATAGTGTTTGATGAGTTAGATAAATGGGATATTAGTACAGCGGAAAGACAGCATACGTTTTACACTATCTTAACGGGTATGGAACAGGGTAAATGGACACGTGGAGTTTCAGCGATGGGTGTACGTGCACCCGATATTCCACGTTTCATTCCGATACTGTTTTACGGTAATATCGGTGATTTCCGTAAATATAAAGGTATATTGCCTTTCGTTAGCCGTGCAGTTTTCAACGACATATTTAGTAAACGTTTCGGTCAAGATGTTTCAGCTTTATGCGACCGACTAGCGATTGTTGATGTATGTTACGAGGAAATCAAGGTGATGGATTATTTAACGTATAGTGTTTTACCCGATGGTGTTATACGTGGTATCGTAAACCATCTTCAACAAAACGTTAAACCTTGTAGTGTTTCAAGCCTAAAAGGGAGACTTAAAAGACATAGTGATAACGTGTATAGTGTAGTATCAACGATGTTTAAAGACGTTAAACCTGAAATTATGGATGGTATAGTGGCAGGTGTTACAAGTATGGATGAATGGTTAAGTAAAGGTGTTACAAAACCTAAGGAGGAGATACCTGAAGATATGATTGAAAGGAGGTAGAAACATGGAAACGAATAGATGTCCTAAATGTGGTGGTGAATTAATACCGTTAAATCCACTTAACGATGAGGAAACAGACTATATCTGTGTATCATGTAAATATATTGTGAATCGTAAAGTTAAAACTAAGGTTATCGGGTGTATCAGGGGGTTTGGATGCTGTTGAATGTTATAACGATGTATTCATTTTTCAGCGAATACTATTATAGCCGTGTATACGATATTTCTAACCCTAACATTATCCATGTTTACGAAGCTGTAAGATGTTTACGTAAAAGCTATTACACACGTAGGTATATGAGAAGACTATACGATGAGAAGGTTGTAACATTAACGATTGGTGATGCTATACATAAAATCATTCAACCTGTACTTAAAAATCACGGTTACGAAATTGAAAAGGAGGTTTCGTTTCCAATACTTGGTATAACGTTGATTGGACATATTGACGCATATAAACCTAACCATGTGTTAGAGATTAAAAGTATATCACGTACACCGAAAGAACCCTTGTTTGAGCATAAGGTTCAATGTAACGCTTATGTTAAAATGGCTAACGCTGATAAAGGATATATCGTATATATTAATAAGCGTAACGGTAAAATTAAGATTTTTGAGGTTAAACCTGACGATGGACTATTCCATTACGTTTATACACGTGCAAGATATTTGGCGGAACATATACATCTTAAAACTCCACCACTACCCGAAAGAGGCGATAACTGTAAGTATTGTGAATATACGGATTTATGTGGGGGTGTGTAACGTTATGGTTGATGTGGATTGGAATAGTGTATATATGTGTGCTATGTTTTTCTTCGGTATGTTGGTAGGTTTCAGTATCATGGGTATAGTGTGGTTAATATCTAAATAATGGTGGTGTGCATGACCGATGAAACGGAAATGTTGATTGATATGCTATGTGAGAAACTAAACTTAAAGGTGTTGGTACTGGTGGGTTTCAAAGATGAACATAGAGTATATGGTGGTATCGTTGTCAAAGATGAGCATTTTACCACTAACGTTGCACCTAAAACTGTCGCTAAATATACGTATAAGATGGTGTTGAAAGTGTTACGTAAAGCACAGAGGGAGGGTTACGGTAATGCTTAAAAAATATGTTATGGGTAGAAAAGCAGAATATGAGTTGATGGATTTTTTACGTAAACACTATAATATGGTTTGCGTTAGAAGTGCTGGAAGCCATACACCATGTGATTTGATATGTGGTAACGGTTTAGAGGTTTGGGTTGTACAAGTAAAGTATGGTGAAAATCCACGTATAAGTAAAGGTGAAGTGCAAAAGCTTATAGATTACGCTTATATGTTTATGGCTAAACCAATAGTAGCGTTAAGAAAGAAACGTGGAAAATGGGAGTTTAAAGATGCTTATATGATACCCCTTTAAATTTTTTGGTTTCAAGGACTAAGAGATTAATTTTCGCAGTAGAACCGTAACGGTTAAAACTTAAACTGTTTTTTTTCTGTTACACCGAAAAGTTTATATACCCTTTCCCCGATATATTAGGGTGAACCCGATGAGAAATAGTTGCAGTTCAAGGGTTACGGAAAAAGGGGGTTGATATAAAAATGAGTGAAAAAGAAAAAGTTGAAGAAAAAGAGGAAACAGAACGTTCTGATTGGAGGGAAACATTCGGTGTACGTTCTGACGTGCTTATAGATGTTGTTGATAGGCTAGAAATAAGGGTAGGCGTAAACTACTATAAAAACCAATATCAATTGTTTATTGCTAAGGTTACCGATAAAGGCTTTTTAAGGCAATTCTACGCTTTACCTTCTTGGATATGGGAAAAAATAATTCCGACGTTAGAGTTAAAACTTGAAGAGATAAAGGATATTGAACGTGAAGATATGACTAAGAAGGTCTTAAGTGAAATTGAGAAACTTAAAGCTATGGGTGTTGATGTAGAGGAATTACTACGTAAAGTTAAAAGTTAAACCTTAAACCTAAAACCCTATTTTTTTGTGGTAAAGGGTGATAAATATGGGTATAGATGTAAATATGTTCAACCCAACAAAACATACGTTTAAACGTTACATAGATAAAGATAGAGAATGGTATGTATTAGAGTTTTGGAGTAACGAAATAACGGTAAGCATCTTTTACGATAAACATAGTCTTGAAACAGTAAAAAGCCTTATAACGTTAGCATTAGAAAACCCAGAAACAATAAACGTAACGGAAAAAACCTAAACCAAATTTTTTACATTTTTTTGTTAAAAAATTGGATTTTTTACATTTTTTTGTTAAAAAAGTTTATATACCCCCGTATTACTAAATATTACATAGTAAAACAAAAAAAGGGGGGGATAAAAAAGTGCGTTACGAAATAAAACCTTTTGAAATTTTCGTAAAAAGAGAGAAA
>Ga0190309_1000346_pt1 | contig 13213 bp, 35 predicted proteins | sample 48700767_MG_FD_161656 | JGI IMG/M metagenome (GOLD analysis project Ga0190309, IMG submission 161656) | Hydrothermal vent sediment bacterial communities from Southern Trench, Guaymas Basin, Mexico - 4870-07-6-7_MG | ecosystem: Environmental > Aquatic > Marine > Hydrothermal vents > Sediment ... | reverse complement strand
GTGGATGGGAGGTGAAAAAGTGGCAAGTCATCTTTCTTTCAATCCTACATTAGTCTGATTTTAATCACCCATCCACTTTTAGGTTAAAAATTTATTAGCTAACTGAAATATTAAATTTTTGTTTATTCTAAAGCATCTTAATACCTTTACCTCTATCCTATCTTCATATTCTCTAAACTCATAATCACATAACTTCTTATCTACAAAGCTAACTAGAGCTTTTGTGTAAACCTTCTTAGGTACTTCTTCTACTTCCATAGTTCTAGGTTTAGGTCTTAAAGTAATTCCTATAAGAAAACCAATCAGTAGTGAAATTGCTATATAGAGAGCAAAGAGCTTATCTTCATCTAACATGCTTTAAATATTCTTTTTCTCTTTTAATCATCTCTAAGAAGATATTTATTAGCCTTATCTCTAGATCCACTAACATCTCTGCACTCTTTAAGAATTCGAGCTTTTCTTCTACTGAAATACTTTTAAACTTGCTTACATATTCTGCCATTTCAAGTAGATTCATTTTTTCTTCCTCCTGTAACTTTCTTTAATTGCCATCTTCATAGACTCTCTAAAGTATACAGTACATAAAGGTTTATGGAAATAATAGATGAAAGCTAACCATCCTAGAAACCATATAATTGATAGTGGTAATGAGATAGATGTAAGAATTATAGTAACCCATCCTGTTATAAGGTAGATGATTCCTACTATCATCCCTGTATCAAACATCGCCCACTCTCTTAAGGTGTTAAACTTAAAATTAAGTCTTCTTATCTTGAGTAATCTATTGTAACAACTATTACATAGATCCTTGTATCTACTATACCTCTCCTTTCCACATAGTTTACACTTTACCTTGTGCTCCCACATTTCTGACACCTAGAAACTTCTTTATTCTTCTAATCTGATATGGTGAAAATTCAGAAACATGTACTAATATACCTTTTTTATAGATACAGATAGACATAGTACCATCATCAAACTTTATGAACCTAACCACCTTTCCTCCTTCTACCTTTAGATTTATGGCTTCTGTCATAGATATCTACCCATAATTTACATAACCTTTGAATAACACCATCGAAAGAAATTATCTTCTTCTCCTTAGCTTCATACTGACTTTTTATAAAAATTAAGGTGTCATAAGTATTCTTCTTTATCTTTATCCATTTATACATAATTATTATAAAACAGTAAAAAATTTAAACCTTATTTACTTTTCCTACAAACGCTAGTATAGTTCTGCTTCCAATCCACCCTTTTTTTAACTTGCTTCCACATATAGGACAATTAGTTATACCCATAACATCATCTATATCTAGATGACATTTCGGACAATGTTTCTTCATCCTTCCTCCCTCACGATTTTTCTAATGTCTTTAACATACTCCTCATATCTAAAAATTCCACCATCCTCTTCTGCGAACTCGAGGAGTTTTTGTTTAACTTCTTTATAAGCTTTTAATTTACCTAATTGAACAAGAGGATTTAAAATAGTTAATGGGTCTTTCTTAGTATTCTCTATCTCCTCGTTCAACCAATCCCACAACTTCTTTATTAGAGTCATCCTACCACCGGATAATAACATTCACAAATTAGATACTCATTATATTTTTCACATTCACAATCCTCTCCAACATCTATCGATTGGATTTTTTCAACTTCTATTGTTACACGGGAACGAGAAATAAAGTAAAGTAAAACTCCTGTTGAACCTTTAAATTTTATTCTTCTGTTGAAAAAGGCTATATAAACATCCTCTTCTACTAATAAACGATACCATTTTGTTGATGGATCTACTCTTAAAAGCATTACAACATTAACTCCTCTCTTACTTTCTTCGATAGCTTTCTTAACCCAAGCTAAAGGATTACTGTAAGGAGGATTTACATATGCTGGATTTTTCCAACTTATCTTTAAACCATCGAACGTTGGATTTACTGGACAGGGATCGAAGTGATTTTTAAAATGTTCCATTAACCAATCTGGTGTCTGCCAGTTATCTTTTCTCATTCTTCCACCACATCAAATTACACTCCAAGCATGTTTTTTGAATATTCTACTTGCTTCTTTTTTTCTCCCCTTTTTAATTAACTCCACATACTTATCATACCACTTATCTGGCAATATAAAACACATTAAATAACGAGAGGGGTTTTTTTCAAATTCACTCTCTTTGACAATTCCCCCGCATATTGCTCCTGTCATTCCACCACATCAGCGAACCATTTTTTGATAAATTTTTTAGAGTATAGTAAAGCATCAGCAAATCCAATTACATAGTCTTTGTTTATGTTCTTTTTCTTATTCACTTCAATTCTTAACTTAAAAGAAGTTTCTTCAATTTCTTCAAGCAAACCTTGAACTGCTAACTTGATATCTGATTTTTCAAATGATGTGAAACATTCTTTCATATTTCCATTACTTTTTATCTTCAAATCAAGCAATCCTTTGTTATTATAAAATTCTACTTCTGCAACAAGTTTTTCTTTCTCTTCAGTTAAAGGTTCTGGCTTACTCATCTATCACACCATTTTCTTATGAATTCAATCCATTCATCTAAATACTCGCTCATTCTTTAACCCTCTTAAACGCTTTTAGAAGTTTTTTGGCGATGAGTATTGTTTGATTGAGATGAATTTTGCAAAGATTTAAAACTTCCTTCTCCTTATTTCCCTTACCATACCTAATTATCACTCTAAACCTTGCATTTCTATTCCAGCACTCTTCACATGAAGGGTAAGGTGGTTTTAGCCTTTCAATCCTTACTTTCATCTATCACACCCTTTACATCTCTTTTATGAACCAGTTTCATTAGCTCCCCGAAGCTTACTCTCTTTACAGACAGTATTTCGATTCTACCTTCCTTCTCCCCATCTTTTAGCTCGTTGAATAACTCCTCATCAAAACCTCTCTCCAAAATCCATCCAGTCCTTCTTTCTCTGTATTTTACCCAATAATACTTCTCACTCATCTATCACACCTTCAAAAGCTTTCTTAATTTTTCATAACAATCTGGACATAGATGAAATTCCATATCTTTTGCTAAACTTCCATCCCAATATTCATAAATTTTAACTTCTGCATAATCACCTTTTATTTCCTTGCCACACAAATCGCAAAATAATTTAAACATCTTCAACCACCTCAACATTCCAATCCATTTCATCTATATCATATTCACCAAACAAATCTTCAGCAAATCCTTCTAAATTCGCCTCAAAGATATCCTTTAGTTCATCCTTCCAAGTCCAATTCTTTTTGAAATTTCTCTCTTTAAATTCTTTCTTGAATTTCTCCAAATCAAATTCAAAATCAACTATAAATCTTATCTTGCCCATTTTTCTTTCACCTCTAAGAGTTTTAAATATATTTCATTCAGCAATTTCAGAGCAATAGCATATTTTTCTAACAATTCTGATTTTAGCTTTGAGTCTTCAAGATTGTTAATCATATCGCTCAACTCCTTGATATCAATAACTGCTTTCATTCCTCAATCACCCCGCTGAAAGCTTGTTTGATTGCTTTCAGCAGTTTACGTTTAAGTTTTTTATCATTCACATAAGCATATAATACCATTCCATTCCATAGTGGTATTTCTATCTCTTCCTTCATTTTTCAATCACCATCCTTCTATCAAACCTATAAGTAAGAGTAAGCTCATTATAAGTCCTAATACATCGCCAATCACTTCTGCCTCCCAACTTATTATCTTGTCTTTTTGTGTTATCACTCTATAACATATCTCTATAAAATAAAAAATGATGTTTAATATCAAAAATATTTTTATAATAGTTAAGGTTATCATTTTTCTATCACACCTTCAAAAGCTTTTTTGTTGTTAAGATTAGTCTTCTTGCTAATGTTTTTTCTCTCATCAATCTAATCGTAAAGTTTTTATCTCTTTTAGCAATTTCCAAGAAATCTTTATGATATGTTGTATACCAAGTTCCACGAGAAACTACTACAAGATCATATTCTGATTCAAACGCAATTATATAACCATCTCCTAAATATTTTCCATAAACCTTTATTTTAACTCTATCTCCCACTCTAAATCCCCAACATTCTAATCTTTCTAAATCAGCAAATGTTTTTCTCATTCCTCAACCATCCCACTAAAAGCTTTTTTGATTCCCTTCAAAAACACACGTTTAAGTTTTTTATCATCTACATAAGCATATAATACCATTGCGTTCCATAGTGGCATTTCTATCTCATTCATTCTCTCAACACATCTTCAAAAGCTTTTTTGATTAAGTCTTTACAAAATTTTAAAGCATCATAAAAACCTTCTCCATACTTATGAATAAAAAGAGTTTCTTCTTGTTTTTTCTCAATTTCTTTCAAAAGCCATTTTAATCTGTTTTCAATTTGTCTTTTCAGTATTAAGAATTTCAAACGCTCTGTGCTTTCTTTTTCCTTAACAAATGCTAAAGTTTTTTTGATGATGTTTATTTCGTCTTCAAGCAATTCCTTTGAAAAATGTTCATATTCTTTGTCTGGATAAATGTAATCCAAAGCTTCTTTTACTGTTTTGTCTATTTCTATTTCTTTGAATGTTCCGTTTTCTAAGTATTTAATTTTCTCTTTTGTTAAAGGTTCTGGTTTCATTCTATCCCTCTCAACTCCTTTTCCATATCATCTAAAGTATCTAAATAAGCTAACTCTCTTGAAATTTCAAGAAGTCTATTGCTTGCAAACCAGAATCGTCCCTCTTTCAACTCTTCTCTAAACTCCTTCAGATCCTCCCTCAAATACTTTTTCCACCTTTTCCTTTCTTTTTTTATCCACTCCTTTATCTCTTTAACATTCTTCTTTTCCATTCTCTCCACTTTCTTTATCAACCTCTACAAACTTAATTGTAAAAGTTCTTCCACATTCAACACAATAAACTAAATTAGTTACTCTAATCCATTTCTTTCCTTTATAATTGTAATAATAACAAAACTTCAATCTACCTTTACATTTTGGACATATTAAACTAGCTCCTCTTGTCATTTTCTCAACCCAAATATGTAGCCATAACAAAATCCAAGTCTTCAACAGATTTTTTAAACTTTTCATAAGCTTTTTCAAACTCCACACTAAATCTTAAACCAGCTAAATGTCTTGCATGTATTTTTATGCGATTTAAAAACCTATCAACTTCCCTTATTTTCTCCCAAAACTCCTCTCTTATCTCTGGTCTCATCCTCTCCATTCCTCCTTCAACAAAACTATATTTTCTTCACTATCTTCACAAGCTTGTTTGAAAAGCTTCTCTATTTGACTTAGAAACCCTTGAACGCTTCTAAGCTTTCTAATTAAAAATCCTTCTTTACCTTCTTTTTGCAGATAGCTTATTATCTCTCCTAAATCTTCTATATTCCTTCTTAAATTCTTTTGAAAGATTTCTAAATTCATTTTATCATCTCCTCTTTCATTACAACTCACCGCACAAAAAATTTATCATAGCCCCGAAATTTTCGGTAAGCTTAAACTCAGCTCCCGTTTTCTCCTTAACTTCCTTAAGGAACTCTTCAATAACCTTAGCCCTTTCCTTATTATCCTTAGCTAACAAATACCTCTTCTCATACTTCTTAGCTATTTTTAAAGCCTTAGCCATCCTCTCACATTCTCTCTTCAACCATTCTATATCCTTTAATTCAGGCTTTTTCTCATCACCTGCATGAGCGCAATCAAACCCATAAACCATGCTTCCATCTTCCCTTTCCTCAGCAAAAGTTATACCACCATGAACAGGAACATAAGTTACTATACCATCATATTTCCTCTCTATAAGAAATCTCTTAGGAAATATGCAATACCCGCAATAATACTCTCCAAAACCAATTATTTTTTGCTTAACTAAAGCAAACTTTACATTCCCTTTCTTCCAAACAATCTCTGCCATATCTTCAGGATACATTCTATCTCCCACAATCTAACTCACATCTTAAACATTCTTCTCCTTTACACATACATACTCCCCAGTGGTCTGGATTGTTTGAGTAGTATCCTAGATAAGTAAAGTAATGACCATAGTGCCATGATCCCTCTTCTATGTTGTTACATATCATTGTTTCCTTATCACAGTATTTTTCAAATGCTAGGTTGTTATTCTTTACTGTTACTATAGGAATGTAAATCATAGATATTATAAATATTAGAGTAAATGGTAGATATACCCAATAATTTATTTTAATATCCTTTTTCACTAGATCTAGGAAAAAAGAAAAGATGAGTACAGGCAAAGCGTTTGTTACGAACTTTGGTGTCATAAAGATGAAAACTAGAAGTAGTAAAGTTACCATTTCTTTATACATTCTGTTTTCAAAAAGTAAAAATATTGATGGTAAGATGTATGCAAATGTTATAGGAGTTCTCCATAATTCTGCTATATAATTACTTCCAAAGAAGAAAGCAGTCTTATGAACTGTTACATAGAATAAGACTATAAGTATTGAGAAAACCTTTCTAAACTTACTTCCAAAGAACTTATCACAGAAAAGTATTATTGTGAAAGATAGAAGATAGAACACATAGTCATCAAATTCTACCTCTAAAAATCTTAGAGAGAAGAGGTTTATAAGAAATAAAGATGCTATCAGTATTTTACTTGTTAATTTACCTTCTGATAGCATGAAATACATATAAACTGAAAACCACATTAGAATACTTAATGTATAAAAGTGAAATGGTTCCAGATGGGTTACCTTTAACCAGTACCATGAATCTACACCATATACCTGATCGTGATACATAAAGTAGGAAACAAAGAAGAGTGGTAGAATTATTGGAGATAGAACTATTATTCCTTCTAAGATGTCTCTATAATTCATAAATATTACTATACCACAAAGTTTAAATCTTTTACCTCTTAAAATCAAGTATGATCGGTTTTGTGATAAGTGAAAAAAGGGGTATGGAATTGTTTATAAGAGGTGAAAAGATATACTTAGAGGATCTCTCTGAAAAACTTAAGAAGCATATATGGATTATAGATGGAGAACCACCTGAAAATGCTAAGTTTTTCTCACTTAAAGAAGTTATAGAAAAAGGACTAGAGGATCTCTCCAAGCTTTCTGATTAGATTTTCAATTCTATTCAACTCGTCTCCAGAAATGTAACGACCTGTTAAAGAATAATAATCTCTATAGAAGATTAAAGCGGTGTGTATGGTATCTATGTCTTTTTTACTTAATTCTACTTTCATAATACTTCCTTTAACTTCTTTTTGTGTTTTTTCCAGAACTTCTTTGCCTCCTCGAAAGCTTCGTCTGGCTTAAATCCGTAGTTTACTAATAGATCTGTCATATCTAGTATAGCTTCATGTAACAAATTCATAATAGGAACCCCTACCCGTTCCTATAACCTTCCCCTAACCCATCATACTGCTTCCTTAAGTTTTTCTTGTAACATCTCGTAAATGTCTTTTGCTATATCCCTAGCATAACCCCAGTCTTCTACATCTATCTTACTTTCTAGCTCTCTTACTAACTTCTTTAATTTTTCCTTCATAATAAAACCCCCGAACCCTATAATACCTCTTTTAACTTTTGTTTTAAAAAAGCTTTACTGTATCCTTTCTTCCATTCCTCTGCTAATCTTCTTAGGATCTCTTTTCTCTCTTCTATCATCCTTTCTATCTGTTCATCTGTAAACCCTAAAGACTTGAAGAAAGAATATGCGTAGTTTCTTACAAACTTTTCAGCAAATTCTTCTAGAGTGATACTGCCTCACCCAATTTAGCTTTTTTAACAGGAACAAATACTTCTGTTATTCCTTTTACCCATTTTTCTGCCATAGAGATAGCATCATCTAGCATTAACATTTGAACTTCTTTAAGTTTTTCAGGCTTAGTGGCTAATTCAGAAAAATATCTAGAAGTAAATCCTTGAATGTAATCGTCAGCAAACTCCTTAGCTTTTTCAACCAAACGAGGAGAATAACCTTGTCTAATCAACTCCTTAGCCTTCTTAGACCAAAGTCTATCAAACTCCTTTCTTACTTCTGGAAGCATACTGACCACTAAAAAAAGTTAAAAGGAGAGCTAGTTTTTTTGTTTACTCCACCGCGAGAGTAAACTTCTCAATGTATCTTGATTTCCACTTATCTGCTAATTCTGGTTTAACTTTAGCTTCATAAGATTCTTCCATTAGTGGAATAACTTCTCTGTAATTACCAACTATAGCATCGTTTATCTTGTCTGGAGTAACACCGATAGCTCTGGCAACTCCTTTTCTAAATTCTTCTGCTTTCTCTGGTTTCATTACTGCTTTATAGTTCTTGACCATTCTCGGAGCTTTCCTTCTCCACTTTTCAGCTCCAATATCAACTTTAGTCTTTTCAGCCATGTTCTCAAATATAAATTGAAGTAACGGCATATATTTTTTTGTGGGAAAAAATGCGGTGGTGGTCTAGCTAGGTAGGATGCTGGTCTTCCAAGCCAGAGACGAGGGTTCAAATCCCTCCCACCGCATATGCCTAGACCCAGAACCATAGGAGGAAATAAGTTCGTAAAGTTTAGAGTAAGTGAGAAGTTTTATACATTAATAAAGGAGCTAGCAGAAAGAAGTGGTCTTACTATCTCAGAAACATGCAGAAGTGCTTTAGAGATCTTCTTTATGGGATTAGTAACTGGTAAGTTTAAGCATATAGAAGAAGAGTTTAATAGATTACTAAAGGAAAAAAGAAACTACAAGAATTAAGATAGCTAGAAATATTATAATTGCAGAGACCAAACCATAAGGATTGTAAACAGTTGGGATCTGTACAGATAGAAGTATAAATAAGAAAAACAGTACAAACCCTATAAATATTTTTACTGGTTTATCTATTTCCATATTTATCTCCTAAGCATAGGTAGTATAAAGATGTATGTAAATATTATCATACCCACAATTACTGCTATAACTATACCTAATCTCATGTAAGGTGGTGGATTACATTTATTTAGTTCTGGATCACATCCGTAAGTACATTTTATATATTCTGTCTTATTGTAATCAGTACATTTTTTATCCTCACAAAACGTAAAGCTTACCTCCTTTACTAAAGTAGTATTATCCAGACAATAATATCTTGTCGAAGGCATTAAAGGAGGTGTACCCATCTTTAGAAAAGTCTTCCATGTTTCTATAGGTACATCTTCGAGAACTATTGAAACATTTAATGTGACATTGGTTACATTAGCTAAACTTTCTGCTAGACTATCATAGAATGATGTAATGTTATCCTGCATTTCATAAAGTTTGTCTATTACTGTATCATTGTGCGAAAGCAAATCACCATGTATCGAGTTAAGCTTTATGTGAACCGTTGAATTATGAGCTAAAAGCAGGCTTTTTACATTTTCTACTGTGTCATGCACGTCCGATATGTTTCCTTCAATTGTTATTATCATAGTGGACAGGCTTTGGTTTGTGCTTTTCACAGTTTCATTAACTGATTTTATAGCTTCCTTAATCTCTGCTAAGTGATTAGTAACATGCAACTCTCCCCCTCCCCTTATAATTTCTATTGCCCCATAAATGGCGTAGTTTAGCCTAACTTCTAGCAAGTCAGTTCTTAGAGTTGAACTTGGAACTATCCCTCTAGTATCTCTAAACCTTATTCTTACCTTACCTCCTTGAATGTAAGGAGAGAAATCTTCTATAGTATTGGAAACCATGTGAGTATAATAGGCTATTCTGTTTGGCAAATCGTCCCAAGATGAGCTATCCCAATTCCACAATGAAATTATAACTTCCTCGTTGGTTGCATCCCAGCTCCCTTTCCAAAATATAACCATATCTGTTGCGTTGTCGGGTAAAGTTATATCGGTAAATTCGTAATAGAAATCCAACCTATCCCCAGCAAAATAGCTTGTTTCTCTAATTGAGTGGAAAACACCATCCTCACTCCAAGTGTTTTGATAGCTTCCTTCAACCTCGCTTCCGCTAGTTAGAGTAAAGCTATCCGCATGGTCTTGAGTATGATTAACAAGATACAAGCATTTAACATTCATCATGTATATACCTGTTTGATTAGGAGTAAGCATATCAAAGTAGTAAAGCCCTTCACTATCTTCCAAATATTCCATGCACACATCTTCGAACATCTTCGTCTTATCTGGATAGTATAAGTCGAGCAAGCACTCGGCATGGTTCACGGGCTGGTCGTTTTCCAAAAGTTGCAGGAAAATGGTTGCTGTATCGTTTACCTGATACTCGGTTCCGAAAAACCTAATGGATTTTTTAACCCTTTTCCACACATTCTCCACCCTAGCTTTGACATCCTTTAAATCAACTTCTGGATTGTTTAGGTAAGTTATCTCTATCTCCGCATAAACGTTGTAGATGTCGCTAGTGGTTTTTAATATCGCCTCATACCTTCCTTCCCCTCTCCAATTTTTAGTGCAATCGAATTCCATAGTGTATCTCTTCACAGAGGAAACTCTATAGTATTTCGGTCTGCAAGCTTCTCCCATTAGCTCTAAAGAAACTTCGGTGTCTCCCGGTATGTCTGCAGTAATTCTAACCTTCAAATAGTAAATTTCAGATACTCCGTCAGGAGAGTAAAACCTGAAAGGAATTTCGTATTTAGTTTCGGGAGAAACCCTTTCAAAAAATCCACCGAACATTCTAACTATCTTAACTTCTTTCATGGCATAGACATTAGGTACTAGTAACAAGAGTAATAATATTGAAACTACTTTCTTCATCCTCCACCCCTTAGTAATCTTATTACCACGTATCCTAGACCTATTGATAGTATTAAAAGGATAGTTCCCAGAATGAAATACTCACTGCTTACTGTCATTAGATTAAAGAAGTAACCTATCATCTTGCCGAAGCATATTATAGCATCTATGAGTGCATCCGCTCCAGATATATCACATGTTGGTGGAGTTATCTTTGATACACTTCCAGATATTAAAGTCATACCTAGTAAACTTCCTAGCATTCCAACTACTATTATGAATGTTACAGTGGGAATAAGAAATTCTAAAGTCATTTAACCACCTCAAGACCCCCGAACCCGGTCTTGAAATCTCCCCCTCACCCTTAACCACCTGTGAATATCTTTTTCATCTGGTATGCAACTATAAACCCTGCAATAATTATAATTGGTATTCCTATCCCTAACGGATAGTAACCTCTAACTACATATACTAATGAAAGTACAACTGTAATTAAACCAAATGCTACTCCATGAGCTTTTGTATAATATTCTGCCACTATTCCTAGTGCTATCATCACTATTGTCAATATTCCAAACGGAGTAACGAATACCTCTAGGAATCTATAATTTCCCCATGTTGTTGTATTAACTACTGGTGTAAATGGATCTTGAACTGGAGGAGTTATTGTATAGTTTGGTGGATATACCGCACATGTAGGATCTTCTACATACCATATCTCGTTAGCACATCCCGGTGGATTACATGTTCTGGTATAATAAGCATGAGTTGAGTTATAGCATCCTACCTTAACCCATGAAGTACAATTACAGTATGGTCCTACATATATGTCTTGAATTGCATAAAGACTTACATTTTCTGTATTGTTGTATACCTTTAGATAAGTTCTATGCCACCTATCTAGTTCATCTAAAGGTAATCCTGTCATTCCCTCACAACCTGTTGGACCTACTCCACTTGGACTCCATGTTACCGCTATATCGAAAGTTGTACCTGCGGGAACGAATACAGTTACTGGTTCTGTATGAAACTCTTGGGTTTGTTGATCCTTAACACACATCCATCTATAATCACTAGCTCTTATAGTTAACCAGTGGTCTCTTGTATCATTGTTGTATAGTCTGAATAACCATGAATAACTTTCAGTATAACTCATGTTCCATGTTAAGTAAGAAGGTTCTAAAGTAAAGTTCTTTAAAAGATTACAGTAAACATCCACATAACCTATAACTCTTGTTCTCTGATATGGATTTGGATTACTAACTATATGGAAATCGTATATTTTTCCTGCCACTCCTGAATCCAAGTAATACTTGTATGCATCAAAGAGATTTTCCGATGGTTCTATGATATTTACTATAAAGTCACCAACAGTACTCCAATAAGTAAAGTTGTTCCATTCATCAGGATAAGTAAAGTTGTACTTTATGAAAGGCTTAAAGCTTACATAACCATCTGGACAGAAATCTGGAACTTCTATTATGTCTATATCACAACTCATTTGAGTTCCTAGATCACCCCATCCTGAATCACAGGTGTAAGTATCTCTGTATAAATATTCAAAGTCATTTACCTTAAAGTATTCTCTGTATCCAAACCAGTCTAGAGCTTCACTTATATCTTGATATTCTTCTGTATATACCGCTACCACTAAATCATAGTACTTATCAACCTCGAATACAGTATCCTTGAAGTTAAATATTCTTTCCACACATGCTTCCTCTCCCGGAGCTATAGTTCCTGTATAGACATAATCTCCTAATCCATCTACATAACAGTTTGCAGAGCAATACTCTCCACTAAAGTATCCACTTGTTTGTAATCCATATCCAATAGTTAAGCCTATTGGAAAATTATAAGATACGTTTCCTGTGTTTCTCACACATATCTTTATGGTAACATTCTTGTTTTGAGTAACCATCTCGTCTGAAATCTCTAGGTTACTTATTTCTGCATCTACCCATCCAACAGGAGCGGTATATCCTTTAATTAATGTATAGGTTGGGTCTTCATAGTAAGTTTTTGTGACAAAGGTATGACCATCGAAATATTTGGAAGAGGATATGTTATCATCTAAAGTTACTGAAATATTAAAGTAACCTGAAATACTTGATTGAATACCTCCATTATATGTAATATGAGTTATAGGACATTTGGTATCAATCCATATATAAGTAGATGATTCAATATAAGTTACTAACGATTTTTGTATATTTAATACATCTGTTACATAAGTTCCATTACTACATATATAAGTTATATTATCAAGCTTAAGGGTAACAGTCGTACTTCCACCAATATATATGTCAAATCTAAGTCTAAGACTATTATCTGCATTTAAATCATGAGAAACATTCCAATATTTAAAACCTCCCGGGAAGTCTACCTTATCTATTTGCTCAAAAAATATAGGTCTATACATTTCTCTATAAGAAGATGCATGGAAATGACACACATCATCTAAGAACAAGCCTTCTAAAGTAAACCAATTGTTTCCTGTCTCGTTGTAGATTAGCAAGTTTATATGACCATTAGCCCAATAGGGAATAA
>Ga0190309_1000344_pt1 | contig 13219 bp, 13 predicted proteins | sample 48700767_MG_FD_161656 | JGI IMG/M metagenome (GOLD analysis project Ga0190309, IMG submission 161656) | Hydrothermal vent sediment bacterial communities from Southern Trench, Guaymas Basin, Mexico - 4870-07-6-7_MG | ecosystem: Environmental > Aquatic > Marine > Hydrothermal vents > Sediment ... | reverse complement strand
TATCACCACATGACAGAGTATCATATGATGAATACAAGGACTTAATAGAGACTCTAACGGAGGCGAGTCAAGAGACAAAAATATTCTATATCCCCCGGTACATCAGCAAGAGCAGATGGATAACATCCATACTATATAAAATCTATCTAGAAGACGTTGACGCTATAAACGACAAGCTTAAAGTAATTGACGAGGCAGGGATACTAGAAAGGTTAACGAGACTCCTACTCACAGCTAAGAAGAAGATGGTTATAAAGAAATTAACATGGGACGAGCCATTCACAATAGAAGTATGGCTATATGGACCTACAGACGAGTCATTCGAGAAGGCAGTTGAAGAGATAAAGAAGATAAGGAAGGAACATGAATGGCTGATAACAAACTACATAAACAAGCCATACATCGACTATGAAGATAAAATAGCGACACCCGGGGAATGGCACCGGGAATGGGTTAGATACGAGGCCCCAGAGCCGGGGGCGATATACCTAACGACGGAGGGAGAAATAAAAATCATAAAACCATGAGGCGATTAAATGGGGCAGTATAAAGGAAGAAAAGAGAATGCAGTAGAATCAATGAAGATAGAGGCGGAGGCAAAAGTAGTGGGTGGATATCCAACAATTATCATAAAGAAATCGATACTCCAGGAGATCAAGGAGAAACTACATACCGACATAATAAAGATGAAGATCCACAACCATATTGAGACGACATACTACTGGAGCCTACAAAACATCGACAGGGCAGCTGTCATAACATTCAGAGGATTAAAACCAGGGAAATACACACTAGAGATAGAGCCATATAACTTATACACATTTATAAAAGACTACAATAGAATGATAAAGCCAGAATACAATTTTAAATTAGCTGTATGGAATGAAAAGTTACATACGATTATAGGCGATAGAATATTATCGACCTCTATTTGGAAATTTGAAAAGGAGCATGGAGGCGCCATACATATAATAGCAGAGTATCCAAGTATAACGCGTATAGAAGGAAAACTAAAATTAAAATATCAAATAAAGAATGAGAAAGCATATGTATATGTGCAAGAATACAGGACTGGAAGAAAAAGAGACATACCGCATGAAGTAAAAGAATTGAAATGTACACGATCGGGTGTTATAATTAAATATAAACATGGAAATAAAACTAAAACAACTATAATCATTACTGCAAATTTCCTACCAGACTTTAAGAAAGATATCGATATAAAAAGCACAGATATAGCATTTGAGCCTGTAAAAAAACTACTGATTAAAAATTTTTATTTAAAAGGTTATCAGTTTCGCTTTCTTAATCCTGATATACAAGATGAATTTGATCTAAGAATGGTCGTCAGCTATTACTATATGTCACACCCATCTGAAAGACTACCAGAAACTGGTAGAAGTATCAGAGATAAGCTGGGAAAATATATAGCTATCGCATTTTTAAAGAAATTGGGATATGACGATTTCTATAAAGATCTTGAAAATATCCTCCAATTTAAGGTTATGTTTCCTAACATAAAGCCTGATCTATTGGCTGGTAAAAATGGAAAATATACAGTTATTGAGGTCAAATTTAGATTTAACCAAAAGGGCGTCTCAGCAGCATTTAATCATGCATTTAAAGAGGTTTTAAAACATTATAGAGTACTCAAGGCACATAGCCCCTTTAAATTGAAAAGTGGTGTCGATATTGTAAATTATGGTATTGTGATCACAGGATACAATCATAAGCAGAAAAGGGGGTATTTATATTTCTTTTTAGGAAACTTACGTTAATAGGGACTGAATATGTTGCAGACAAGTAAGATAATAGACCTAAGTTTCGGCGCTGTTGAAATATTTGAGAATTATAAAACCTTTTCTCATCATATTACGTTATCTGCAGATAAAAGATATAGTATATGGTATCTAGCTATTCATGATGACCTATGTATAGGTGGAATTGAAATCAATTGGTTAAACTCCACCTTGAGTATACGTACTAATGAATATTCTATTATGGAAATAATATCAGAAATATATAATACATTTCTACCAGATAAATACCCAAATTACACCCCTGAGAAATGGCTTGATGGAAACTTTGTAAAAGAAGTTACGAAGGATTATCCTAAAGCATTTGTCTCCTACAACCTCGCCTCAAAAATCTCAAAGGAATTATCAGAAAAATATGGTATAAATATGAGGCCAGTGATTGATCGTGATGGATATACATGTACAAAAATAGAATGGAGCATATCTGAAGAAGATGTCAAGAGTCTTCAAATATTAATTAAGAAAGGATTAGATGCAATGCGTGAATATTGTACAAAAGCAACTGGATTACCGTATAATGAAGAGATAGTAGCTATAAAAGAAGACCCTTTAAATCTAATTTTTACATGGCTAAATGTCTGGAGAGAAGTCTATAATTTATTCTTAAAGAACAATAACCTAGAACCTATACATACAACCTTAACTAATTATAGTTTTTCAGTAAGCGGAAAACCATACATGACGATCGAATACCCATACAAAAATACAGATAACTTCACCATAACAATAACAAAAGAAGACAGCAAATACACCCTAGAATACACGTTCCCTAAAGACAAGAAAATATTTCCAATTTTAGAAGAAAATCTCCGCAAAGATAACTTTAATATAGAAATCACCCAGCTAAGTAGAATATACAGAAACAACTTTGAAACTTTAGGGGATTTACTAGATTACATAAAAGCTAAATCTCATTTAATGAAATAAAAAGTTTCTTAGAGAGATTATTTTAAGATGCAGAAGAAGACATTATGCTGAAGAAATTATCCAGATAAGAAGGTTCTAAGTATAATTAATAAACTCGTTCTAAGAAACTACATAACATATTATATCTTACGTTTCAAATGGTAATAAAAACTGGTAACATCAAAAACTATAGTATAATACTACCATCGCGTAAATTGTGGGTATTTATATTACTATTCAGGTTAGGTAAAGTTAGATGGAGACTGGGCTAGAAATGGAGTTAAACGTAAGTAACATGTTAAACTTAAGTAGTATAGTGATTGAATCTTTAAAGAATCAGTCCCTATACTCTAGGTATGTCTCTATATATATGTCTGAAAATAATTTCTGGAGTTTAAACATGCCCACTGATTTATGCTTAAGAGAAATCGCTATATATGATAAAGATAAGATATTAAAATTTGAGTCTCCAGCAATATCGCTGGTTGAATTGATTGAAGAGTTCTATAATATATCAACTGAGAGTATAATTAACGAGATCTATACAGAGCAGTTCGTAGAAAAATTATTAAACCTAATGAAAGATAAGACGCCAGAATTGTATAAAAGGTATATGGCTGATATAGAATTAATAAACGACTTATCTGCCAAATATAATGTAGATTTAGAAAAGGTATTAGATCCTGGAGGGAACACATACATAACTTTAAAATCCAGTGTTAAAGACAAGGATATGAAGGAAGTAGCCAACATAATAAAGGAAGGCTTGAAAGCATTTGAAGAATATTGTACCCGTAAAAAAGGTAAATTCTTCCAGAACGTCATCACGGATCTTGAAGACCCACTAGAACAGATTGAGAAGTGGCTAATACTAGTAAAAAACATATATCTCAATAATAAGCAGTACAATTACCCATACATCGAACTATCTAATACATATGATAATCTATATAAAGCTCCATACATCTACTTCACACTAGAGAATAAAAGAGATATCAATACGACCATTATACTAAAGAATAAGTCCTACATACTAAGTATCCTGGCTAAGGAAGAAAAGTTTGATGAGCATATAATCAAAACGATTAAATCAAATAACTTCGAGATATCTATTGAAAACTCCCAATTAAAATTTGAAAGAAAGTTTACCCAGCTACACGATATAATATCATGGCTAAATAAGGCACTACCGAGTATCCTATTATGAAACATAATTAAAACTAGCCAAAATGTTAATATAACCTTTAAAACTGGATATTCTAAGTATGACAGGATAGGAAGAAGAGAGTTAAGATTGAGTTTTAAAATAAAAAATAAAGAGAGTAAGATCCATATTTGGGGAACAACGAATGAAGAAAAGGAGAGATATTTTATATAGAATATTAAGAAGATAATCCTAACAAATGTAGGATTATTTAATTATAAAATGAAAGAGGATGATTGCTGGAAATTAGCGGTTGCAATAGTAGGATGTGACCGTGGAAGAAAAAGTGGGTATTTATATTGCCATATGAGAGATGAAGAATTATAGAAAGTAATGTGGAACGTTGCTAAGTTTTTAGACTTTAGTGAAGCTTTAGCTGAGACATTTAAACGATACGATGTTTTTTCAAATTATGTAACGTTATCTATTGTCGATGGTCTAATGGTAAGATTTTATATCCATAATGATTTAATAATTAGAGAGCTGGAGCTGGATATCAAAAATGGGATTCTGGCTATAAATCTAACTGGTTTTTCACTTCCCGATGAAATAACAGAGATTTATAATATTGTGCTTTCTTATGAATATAAAGATTACAGCCCTGAAAAGTGGCTAAACAAGGATTTTGTGGCTGATCTTATGAAAAAGTATCCTAAAGCTTTTAAAACCTATCATGTATTTAAAAAAATAGCAGAAGAACTAAAGAAAAATTATGGATTAAATGCTGAAATTAAGATAATTGAAGATGGTTTTACTTATATAAGTATTGTAGAAAATATCGTCAATAAATCACTTAAAGATATTTTAATTCTTGTAGATAAGGTACTTCATGCTTTAAATAGTTACTATTCAAAGAAGCTGATGTTATCAGACTATGCAGACATAAAGTCGCTTAAGGAGGATCCCAGCGACATCTTAATCGGATTAATACATATTGCAAAAAATATTACTAAAAATATTTTAACAGAATATAATGGGCCCTCGTTTATCACAATATCTAACTATCGACTACCTCCCGACGAGTATGAATATCTATCCATCGAATATCTACATACTAAAGATAAATTAGTAAGTATAGATCTTAGTAAAGAAAATACTAAGTATAAATTAGAAGTCAGATTAACAACTTTAAAGAAAAGTATCAAACCAGAAGAATTACTTTATTTATCTCTAAGTAACATCTCGAGACAGGATATTATTCATCAAGAAGAAATAGACCCGTCATATGCCATAGAGAAAATAAAGAAAATCATAAGCAGGATAAAATAATTCAGTTTTGTTTAGATAAAAGAAACTCCACGCTTTTGATGTAGGTTATGAGACTATAATATATGAAATAAAACGCCTACATAATAACATAACACAACAATATAAAGTAGCATAAAATTTAAAAAGCGATATACTACCAATATAATTGATAGAGCCCCCGGTAGCTCAGTGGTTAGATGAGGGGATAAACCCCCTCAAACCGAGAGCGGCTGGCTGTAGTCGATTGCGCCTATTAATATAAGGTTGGCGCTGGTTGGCGGCCGTCGCTCGTACAGATACCAGCAGGTCGGCGGTTCGAATCCGCCCCGGGGGATATTTTTCTTTTGTTTGTTGTTTTAATGTGGTATTTTTGGTGTTTCTTGTTTTTTGTTCGTGCTATATTGTTTATTTTTCTAACTATTTTTTGGAGATGAGTATGTTTCGTGTTTGTTGAGGTATTATATTGTTTTGTTGTTTGTTGTGTCTTTAGTTGGTGTGGTGTTTGCCAGTGTATTTGTCTGCTATCCTATTAAGGTTGAAGTGTTTCCGGTAGGTCCGCCCGTGTATTTTTGAGTCTGGTGCTTCGTGGAGTGTCGGCTTCTTCTTTGAGGCTTCAGAGGGTTCTCCGCTTCCTCAGAGTGATGAAGCTAGGGTGTAGTTGATTTATAGTCCGAGTCGAGAGACGTCTCCTGAGGAGCCTGATGTCTGGAAGCTGGTATGGTGGTTTGATGTGGTCAAGTAGTTTTCTTTTTATTTTGATCCTGTTTTTTTGCTAGGGTTGTTTATGATAGTGTGTTTGTTTATTATTCTGTTTCTGTAGAAGTTTATCCTGTTGAGCCTTCTGTTATCTTTGTCGATCCGAGGCGTGATGATGTTGAGGTTTTTAGGCCCTAATTCTGTGTCTGCTGATGTGACTGTGTATGCGTCTAACGTGGTTGATATGCTTAATAATCCTGTTTTCTATAGTAGCACTGATTACTGGTATTGTAATATTTTCAGGGTCAGCTTCTGGATACGTATACTTACACATATCAAATGCATGTCATGGGGTTTGAGGTACATAGTGAATTATATGATGCACTACCAATATATTCTACTCCAACATTGTTAAGTGCGGTATTCTCAATACTTATATTCATACTACATATTAAAAGATATCGTCTTGAGTCACCGAAAATTAGTGTCATACTCTCTATAGCCATCTTAAATATAGTGGTTCTAGGGTATGAGTATGGATTGATAAATCTCATCTATAAAGAAGCCGGTCTACCGAGTCTCCCACGCATCAATACCTTATCAGCTGGTAAAATAATATATCAGCCTATCAATGTTATATATCCGCCTTATATATAACTTTCCCTTAACTTAATAATTATTTTAACGGCTATAGCGTATTCTCGATGATAGTACATCATTGTCAAAGAATAAAATAATTGCTGTATAACAATATTTTTAAGCATGACGGAAGAAGCCTCATTAAGCTACCTTAAGAGTAGGGTATCGGAGTTTATTGAGGAGCGTGAATGGGGTAAATACCATACTCCAAAGAATATTGCAGAGTCGATAGTTATCGAGGCATCTGAACTACTTCAAATCTTTCAATGGATAAATAATGTAGATTCACTAAACTATGGATTAGAAAATAGAGATAAGGTTGAGGAGGAGTTAGCTGATATAATAATCTACTGTCTAAGTATGGCGAATGTACTTAACATTAACCTAACGAGAGCCGTATTAAATAAGCTTGAGAAAAATAGGAGGAAGTATCCGGTTGAGAAGTTTAAGGGAGTATATTATAAGCCAGATTCAAAATAATTGGATGGAAGGGTATAGGAGATATGGTGTTGATACTTCCCTAGATAAGATTGTATTGGTAGGCTCTAAAAAGAGTCTAGCGAGATTATTAGCATACCTGGTTAAGCTGGTCAGGGAGAATGATGGGGAGTTATATAAGATGTTTCTAGACGAGTTTATACCAACGGACTACACGGAATATGAAATATTCTATGAAACATACCCTAGAGAATAAGAGGATGAATAAAAACTTTACATAGTTAAACTGTCGTAGTACGACATATTAAATCATTTATAAAAGATGTTGTAAAATACTCCCAAACCTTTTAAATATCTATATTTTATTGGATGAAACTACACATCGAATTAAGATGGTGTGTAGTAGATTGGTTCACGGTAAGCCAGGTGTTTACCGTGGGCCACCCTAACCCCCTGCATGAGAGCCAGGTGTTCCATAGATTGTCTGGAGGGGGGAGTAAGGGTTTGGAGGCTTAGGGAATGGAGAATACATTATACATAGCTATGGGAGTGGCTACCCAATTGGATAGTCTGAGAAAGCCCTCTATACATGGGCCTCTCCCCGAGATTGGATGGGAGGATGACTCTACAAGAGTATTCTTGAGGGTTTTCCACGGGCTATCTCTTGGGTAGCCGCGTCATCTCTCTAGCGGAGGTGATATAATGGGGTATAGAAGTTATTCATATGAGGATTATATTAGGGCTATGGAGCTTTTGAATAGGAGATTTGGGATTACAAAGGTATCTAGGAAGTTAAATATTCCTAAGTCTACATTGCATTACTGGAGGCGTGGAATCTATAGGCCGCCGTCAGTCAGATGGATGCCGAAGCCTAGCAAGGAGCTAGCGTATGTAATAGGGGTAATGCTTGGAGACGGATATATAGTTAGGGAGCATCACTACGATTATGATATTGAGCTAAAGGTAAAGGACTATGAATTTGCAGAGGCGTTTAGTAGAAATATTGCTAAGGTATTGAATAAGAGGTTTAGAAAGCCGCATTGGAGTGAGTCGCATAATAGGTGGAGAATATACTATAGCTCTAAGGCATTCTACACATGGTATAGGAGACAGGATCTAGATACATTAAAACAATATATCGAGTATGATGGGGATACTGTAAAATACTTTCTGAGAGGAATATATGACTCAGAAGGCACGAATTATAGATGTAGAATAATATCTCTGGCTAATAGTGATTTAGAGCTACTACAATACGTACAATATCTACTGAAGAAGTACTTCAATATCAGGGCTACAGGACCATATCTGAATAAAAAGGCTAGAAGCATACATATCAAGAAAAATGGTGAGAGGATCAGGACAAGTCACAATACTTATTGTATAGAGATTTCCAGAAAGAGAGACGTACAGGCCTTCTTAAGTAAAATAGGATTCTCAATAAAGGAGAAGCAGTTAGGACTACCTAGGAGAAGGAGATAATCCACATCCCTAAGCCCTATCCCCTACTCCCCTTTTTACCAGCTCCATTATAAATATATCTTTCATGGGGCCGGTGGGATTTGAACCCACGACCGACGGGTATCCCGAAGCTCCAGACTCCAATCATCCCAGAGGTCTTCATACCCGTCTTAATATAGTCTGGAGCCCGCCGCGCTACCTGGCTGCGCCACGGCCCCTACAATTCAATATAAAATAATTCTGTTTTTATAATTTTGTATCTTTTTAATGATTGATGCGAAACCGGGTTGAAGCACTCGCGGAAATAATTAAAGGATATCAATATGTTGATGATCCATATTTTCTCGCGGAGGTACTTAGTGAAAGGCCTCTGAAGTCAGCTATATTAAATAAGCGTCTAATAACTAACCGTGATTTAATTTCAAATATACTCAAAGAATCTTATCCAGATTTAAAATGTATATCCTGCAACCGACAAGATATATGTGTGACAAGATATAATATCGGCTCCCATCCATTCCATCATATGGGTCTATACTATATAACAAACTATGTAAATTCCCTCTATCCTATTCTAATAAACTTGGATAGAGTCAATGGCATTATACTGGATATATCGGCAGCACCAGGAGGAAAAACCTTTCTAATATCCAACTACTTATACCCGGATAAACCGCTGATAATCGCGAATGACCCATATAAAAGGAGGTTAAGTAAGTTGATCTCGAATATTAATAGGCTCGGGCTCGATAACGTTATAGTCACAAGTTATATGGGCGAGGATTTCCCCCTAATAGATGATATTAAGCTCATAATATTTGATGCCCCATGCACCTCCATCGACCAATTCTACAAGAATCCCGACGATGTACTGAAGAATCTCAGGAATATAAACAAATACGTAAGGATTCAAAGGAGTATTTTAAAGAGGATGTATGAAGTATTATCGGTTGATGGAATACTAGTGTACTCGACATGCACACTGACTATAGAGGAGTGTGAAGAAGTAGCCGACTACGGTATGAAATTAGGTTTAAAGGTGTTGAAGCCTAAAAATATTCCAGCTAAATACTATGGGGGAGTTATTGAATGGAATAATAAAAAATACGATTCTTCAATATCCAATACGGTTAAAATACTACCTGATTTAAATTACAAGCAATATAATGGAAATATAGGTCTACTATATATTGCAGTGTTTAAAAAGGTTTAAGGAGAATGTCTATAATTGATGGAATTATCAGGCTATATGGGTTAAAGAAATCTAAAATCAAGGGTAGATTCTTTAAAGTAGGATCTAAATACTATTATGTCGATATCGACAATCTTAATTATTTATTTAATACTCTAAGTAGGTTAGATGCGAATCTAATTAATTCAATCGGGTTGAATATAGTGGATTCAAGGGGGAGAGCGACGATACAGTTCGCAAAGTTAGTTGGACGTGAAGCAAAAACAAATTTTGTTATTGTAGACTACAGTGAATTTATCAGATTTTTGAAGAAAGGTTTTATACCGAAGGGAGATGAATTAGAAAGCCGCGGCAGCCACGATATAAAGATCCTTCTTGTAAGACTACATGAAGATATATATCCTATAGGGTTTGTAAGGGAATGTATAGATAGATACATCTTTATAATTCCTAAGGAGTTTGATACACTAATTTAATCATATATCTTTTATTAAATGGGCCCGCCGGGATTTGAACCCGGGACCACTGGCTCCCAAGGCCAGCATCCTAGCCAAGCTAGACCACGGGCCCATCAACCAACTTTATTATTTTCAATATAAGGTTATAAGGTTTTTATCATTAATTTATGGTGCGGCCGCCGGGATTTGAACCCGGGATCTCGGGCGTTCTGCTATATATTGGCAGGCCCGCGTGCTTCCAGGCTACACCACGGCCGCGAAACTTATTAGATTATAATCTTCAAGTTTATTTTTAAAATTTTTATATTAGATAGATAACATCTTCTAGAACCACTGATCTAGTCCCCTTATACTCAAGCTCTCTTTCAACTCTTTCAAGGCTTTAGATACTCTATCGACACTAAAATCATGTTCGTCACACAAGAATTTGATGATGCCATCATAATCAGGGTCTCTAAACTCCAATTTATAATTATCTGTAATCTCTGGATTTAGGAACAGCTCCCTAATCTCCTGTATCTCCTCAGGGGAAAACGCCCTTCTGACCTCAGGTATCTTATCCGCCGATCCATACATCTTAATAAGTTCATACGCTTTCTTCGGTCCTATACCCTTGACCCCCTCATTATAATCGGTGCCAATTATTATTGCAATGTCAATCAACTGCTCACGAGTTATCTTTAAATTATCTAGTACATTCTTCAAAATTATTAGTTCAGGTTCTAGCTTAATCTCGATACCCTTACTAGGATACTTCTGCTTCCCTGTTAATGTAATGTTTCTAACGATTCTCGTGGCCCCGAACAATAGAGAGTCATAGTCTTGCGACCCTACAGCCCATCCATCTCCCTTCTTAACAATGTAACTAGCCTGCGCCTCACCCTCAGAAGGTGCCTGTACAACTGGTATACCAAGTAGCTCCAGCAACTTCTTAGCGTCATTCACCATATATTCCTCTAGAGTAGCTGCTAATGCAGCATATTTCCTCGCCTCCTCCCAATCCTTTCTTTCTATAGCTTCAAGATATTTCTGATAACTCTCGCTTTTTATGACTTTCCTCTTCTCAAGCTCCTTCATCTTTCTAAGAGGAGGCTTACCGTCAAACACATATACTAACTTAATTTTCTCCTTAAGTAAATTGACGTTTCTATAGAATAATCCACTTAAATGGCTAGTTACCCTACCATATTTATCTCTCAACGGCTTGCCAGTCTGGTCCCTTATAGTGGTTAAAAATTGGTATATTGCATTATAGGCGTCTATAACAATAATCTTATTCCTGAAATCTGGAAAAGACTTCTTTATTTTAAACTCGGAGATGAGTGGTCCTATATTAACTCCCATTCAAGCCCCCTCCCTCAGCCTTATCTCCAGTGTCGCTCCATTATTAGTTACATTTATATATTCCCACATCTCAAGCTTTAACAAATTACTTAGTATTTCATCAATATCTATCTCGAGTCTACTTTCCCTTATCTCATGAACGATCTCATCTAGAGTTATGAAATCCGCCTTACCCTTGACCCTCTTTTTACTAATTAAATTCTTAATTAACTGGTATAGGAAATTATGTAGGGGGCGTATTATCCAACGTTCCTCCATATTCTCAATCCTCATGCAAATGCTGCGGGTAATCCTATCTTTCTCACCTGCATCTTCTTACCATAATTCTCATACCATTCTATTATCGCGTCATTTAACGAGGGTTTTATCTTCTCCATCGCCATAAGAAAGTCCTCAAATGAAACAGCTTCTCTATCAATTCTTAAGGCGTTCATCGCTGCTTCCCTAACTAAAGCCTTTAAATCGGCTCCAGTATAATATTCAGTTAATTCAGCTAACTTCTTTAAATCGACTGTATCATCGAGTGGAATATTTCGTGTATGAATCTTTAATATGCTGTACCGGGCACTTATGTCAGGAGGCGGTACATATATAAGTAGATCCATACGCCCCGGTCTTAGCAACGCTTTATCAACCATATCAGGCCTATTCGTCGCACCAATTACAATAACATCCTCAAGCCTCGTTATACCATCGAATTCAGTTAGGAACTGGCTGATAACCCTGTTTGTCACCCCTGAACTTAGATCCATACCTCTTTCAGGTACTAAAGCCTCTATCTCATCAAAGAATATTATGGATGGGGCTACTTCGCGGGCGCGTTTAAAGACTCTTCTTATACCTTTCTCAGATTCACCCACCCATTTACTCAGTAGCTCGGGGCCCTTAACTACAATAAAATTCATATTAGTCTCATTCGCTATCGCCTGTGCTAACAAGGTCTTTCCAGTACCTGGTGGACCATATAACAATATTCCCTTTGGAGGATCTATTCCAAATTTCTTAAATTTATCTGGTTTCTTGAGAGGCCATTCAATATTCTCCATTAAAATCCTCTTTACATCGTCTAATCCTCCGATGTCGTCCCAGGTGACTCTCGGTATCGATATATCAACTTCTCTCATGGCGGTGGGTACAATCTCCCTATATGCATCCATGAAGTCTTTTATTGTAACCACGATCTGTGACAATATCTCATTCGGAATATCTCCAATTTCCTCATACTTCTCAATCATTGGGAGATATCTTCTCAATGCCTTCATAGCCGCTTCTCTACATACTGCTTGAATATCGGCTCCAGTATATCCATGGGTTATACTTGCAAGTTTATGTAAGTCGACATCATCAGCTAATGGCATTCCCCTCGTATGTATTTTAAAGATTTCATACCTCCCCTTCTCATCAGGTATCCTAATCTCAATCTCTCTATCGAATCTACCAGGCCTCCTCAATGCAGGGTCTATCGCATCTATCCTATTCGTCGCACCAATTACGATAACTTGACCACGACTCTTTAATCCATCCATTAATGTAAGTAGCTGAGCCACCACCCTCTTCTCAGCCTCGCCAGAAACCTCTTCTCTCCTAGGCGCTATTGAATCTAATTCATCTATGAATATTATGGATGGGGCGTTTTCCTCGGCCTTCCTAAATATCTCACGTAATTTAGCTTCAGATTCACCATAATATTTACTTGTTATTTCAGGTCCATTAATCGCAAAGAAGCTTGCTTCAGACTCATTAGCTACAGCTTTAGCCAGTAACGTCTTTCCACATCCTGGAGGCCCATGTAGAAGAACGCCTTTAGGAGGTTCTA
>Ga0190309_1000339_pt1 | contig 13375 bp, 9 predicted proteins | sample 48700767_MG_FD_161656 | JGI IMG/M metagenome (GOLD analysis project Ga0190309, IMG submission 161656) | Hydrothermal vent sediment bacterial communities from Southern Trench, Guaymas Basin, Mexico - 4870-07-6-7_MG | ecosystem: Environmental > Aquatic > Marine > Hydrothermal vents > Sediment ... | reverse complement strand
CCTTTTAGAACAAGCGGCTGCCCAAACTGCAACAGACCGTTTTACAACGAGTCTCCAAGAGGCCCCATCTACAATTACCCGTGGAAACCATCCAAAAAAGAGGTAGAAAAAATTAAGAAAGAACTAGATTCCCTGTGAACCCGAAGGCAAGTAGAGGTTTAAACATGGAAATTGCTCAACATGACTTGAAACTTGAGGAAATAGAGAGTTTGCTTAAAGAAGCAGCTGAGAAAGAAGTATTTGACCACCTCGTAAATACAGCTGGGAAAATATCAGATAGAAATTTTCAGAGGACTGTACACTGCTATTTTCCCGGCGGAAAGTTTCCACCCGTATCAATAACCGGTACTTGGTGTGCTTTAAACTGCAAACATTGCGAAAAACACTATTTAAAACACATGATACCCGCACCAACACCATCAAAGCTTCTTGAAATCTGTTTAAAACTACATGAAAAAGGTGCAAGAGGAGTTCTAATAAGTGGAGGATACACAAAAAACGGGTATGTTCCACTTGAAAATTTTGTAGACGTATTGAAACAGGTGAAACGTGAAACAAATCTAATAATAAATGTTCACACCGGGCTAATACCATTAAAGTTAGCGGAAAAACTTGCAAAAGCAGAAATAGACTACGTATCCATAGACATCGTCGGAAACACATCGACGATAAAAGAAATTTACCAAATTAATAAAACTCCAAAAGACTATCAAAAAGCACTCAAAAACCTGGAAAAAGCAGGAATAAAAAGAATAGCCCCACACATCTGCATAGGACTACACTACGGCAAAATAAAGCACGAATTAAATGCACTAAAAATAATATCAACAATAAAGCCTTCAACAATAGTTCTCATCGCCCTAAAACCAACACCAAAAACCCCCATACAAAACGTACAGCCACCAACACCACAAACAATAGCAGCAATAACAGCCATAACACGAATACTTTTCCCAAAAACACCAATAGCCCTCGGATGCATGATACCAGGAGGCAAACAAAAAACAAAAACACAAATATTAGCAGTAAAAGCAGGAGCAAACAAACTAACAACACCAACACACCAAACACAAAAACAACTCACAAAACAAAAATACAAACTAAAACATCACGAAACATGCTGCGTAGTACAATTTTAACAAGACAAATCGGAGCCGGGTGGGGCGAGTAGGCCCCCTTTTGTTTCAGCACCCCGTCACCGGGAAGCGCCCAAGCGGCATTAAACTAAGCGCCCAACCCGCCGGTCATCCGGCTCGGAGCAAACCTCCCGGCCTATTTGGGCTTGCTCCGCGGCGCCGGGCCGTTTCAACGATCCCACACGGCTCCTCAACGGGTTAACTCGGACCCCGTCACCGGGATCCTTCTCGAGCCACCAATTTGGTGACTCTCACCGCCTCATCGTCATCTGCACGTGTGGACGTGTCGTTTCTGTTCCCGGAGCAAGCCTCTCGGCTTGTGGTTTACACCACGCCGCAACTCCGAGGGAGGGGGGACCTTCCTCAGCACCTCGGGAACAACCCGAGACACCGACAGCCGCTCTGCCCCTCCCGGCTCCAAATAAAACATGATGAAATACCTATATTTAATCTTCGTTTACCTAACAACCAAAAGTTAAACATTGAGGCCGCACATAGGCGATATGCCAGCCAGCCGAGATTTCACCTAGGTAAGTCCCCTTTTCAGACCCGGCACGCTCGGGCGATTGGGACCCGCAGGCTGAACCGGTCGGCCGAAGCCTTCCGGCTTACACCCCGGGCCCATCAACCCCGTCTTCTACGGGAGCCCTCGTCTCCAGCCACTCGTTGCGGTCGCCCGCCCCGAGCGGGGGAGACAAGCCCCTACGGCTGGAGAATGGCCGCCTCTTTTCGGGTCCCGTTTCGGGCTTAGATGCTTTCAGCCCTTATCGGTTGGGGCGTGGCTGCCCGGCAGTGCCCTGTCGGACAACCGGTAGACTAGAGGCCCCGGCGCCCCGTTCCTCTCGTACTGAGGGCGCCTTACCCTCAGGCGGCCAACACCCCCAGCAGGTAGAATCCGACCTGTCTCACGACGGTCTAAACCCAGCTCACGTTCCCCTTTAATGGGCGAACAACCCCACCCTTGGGGGCTGCTGCACCCCCAGGATGGGAAGAGCCGACATCGAGGTACCAAGCCGCGGGGTCGATGTGGGCTCTTGCCCGCGACGAGCCTGTTACCCCCGGGGTAACTTTTCTGTCACCTCCGGCCCCCACCGAGGGGGACACGAAGGATCGCTAGGCCAGGCTTTCGCCCCTGGGCCCCTCGCTTTGCGGAGCCCAGTCAGGCCGGCTTTTGCCCTTGCACTCTACGGCGGAGTTCTGACCCGCCTGAGCCGACCTTTGGGCGCCCCCGATATCTTTTCGGGGGCGTGCCGCCCCAGCCAAACCGCCCACCTGGCCGTGTCCCGGGGCTTTCGCCCCGGTTAGGGTTACGTTCATAGGTGGGCGGTGTTCCATGGGCGTCTCCCCCGGTCCCCGAAGAGACCGGGATCGACGACTCCCGCCTACGCTATGCACCCACGAACGTAACCCAGGACCAGGCTGCGGTAAAGCTCCACGGGGTCTTCTCTCCCCGCTGGGGGTCCCCCGACTGTTCACGGGGTTGTGGGTTCGCCGGGCCCCGGGCCGGGACAGTGGGGACCTCGTTGATCCGTTCATGCACGCCGGTACTTATCCGGCAAGGCATTTGGCTACCTTTCTCCCGGGGAGTCCCGCCGCTTGGAACAATAATAATCTATTATGGAGAGTATTTCTTGAAGCCTCCTTTTTCTATAGGCTTTAGAACTTAAGTTTGAAAGTAGATAAGCCTTTTTTACAAGTTGCTTTAGGGTTTCAGGTTTCCGATGTTCTTTTCTTAGCATTTTTTCAACAATTTCTCTAAATAGTTCATAATTTCTTTTCTTAGCGGTTAATACATTTTCATATCTATTTTAAGAATGGGATTAGTTTTTCACGTAGGTCTTTCATGCTGTCTATTACTAAGAGGTATAGATGTCTTTGTCCTGGTTTTCTTATTATTCTTCCAACTCCTATTACTTGTCTGATTATCTCCAAGGGTGCTTTTTCTTGCTGTGTTATACTGAACACTGAATCCAAACGTATTCCGTAAGCTAACCCTTTCTGTAACTTTATACTTACTGAGAAACTTGCTTCCGCATCTATAAATCCAAGTACATAACCCATTAGTAATTTATTTTCCATTCCTAACCTCTCAATAACTACACATTTACCTGAGAGTTACATAAGCTTTACGTAATTTTAAACGGCGAGACTCTCCCGTTAAGAGAGTCACAGTTACTCCCGGCGTTTAGCGGCGCTTCACCCGGTTGTACCCGGGTTTCACGGACCGCCACTGGCCAGGATTCACCCCCCGTACACACCCTTTCGGGCTAGCGGGGAGCTATGTTTTTATTAAACAGTCAGGCCCCCCTAGTCACTGCGACCTGCGGTTCCAGCTTAACGCTAAAACCGCAGGCACCCCTTCTCCCGAAGTTACGGGGCTAATTTGCCGATTTCCCTAGCCCGGGTTCGACCCGACACGCCTGAGGCTTCTCACCTAGGGGCACCTGTGTCGGTTCTCGGTACGGACGCGGAGGCTCCTTCCCTTCTCCCTTTTCACGGGCCCCAGGGATCGGCCGAACCCGCCTAAAACGGCAGGCCATTCGCTCCTTCGCCCGGTTCTCACCATTACGGTACTCCCCGGGCTTCGGAAGCTTAGCTGGGGCGACGACCCCAGTCGGCCTACCCCGAGGCGTCAGGAGAAGGGCTTGCGTTGCCGCGAGCGTACCTCCGCGGTACAGGAATATAAACCTGTTTCCCTTTCGGCTGGTAGGTGTTACCCCCAGCCTTAGGACCGACTAACCCTCGGCTGACGACGCATTGCCGAGGAACCCTGGCCCCTTCGGCGGTCGGGATTCTCACCCGACTTTGCTGCTACTACCGCCGGGATCTGCATTCCCAACGGGTCCACCGGACCTCACGGCCCGGCTTCCGCCCCATCGGGACGCCCCCCTACCGGATCACAGCCGCATTGCGGCTGCGCCCCCGGGTCTCGGCGGCCGGCTTGAGCCCCGTCCATTTTCGGGGCCTCCAGCCTCGGCGGGTGAGCTGTTACGCACTCCTTAGAGGATGGCTGCTTCTAAGCCTACCTCCCCGCTGTCTAAGGCTGGAGACGCCCTTCAAGATTCACACTTAGCCGGCACTTTGGGGCCTTAACCCGGGTCTGGGTTGTTCCCCTCTCGGCCCAGTGGCTTACCCACCGGAACCCGTCTCCAGCCATCTACGGCGCCGACGGGTTCGGAGTTTGAAAGGGGGACGAGGCCTTTCGACCCCGTTACCCCCAATCAGTGCTCTACCCCGACGGCTACCTCCGGCTGGGCCTGGCTGTGACCAGCTTCGGGGGGAACCAGCTATCACCGGGCTAGATTGGTCTTTTGCCCCTAGACCGGGGTCATGGGAGCGAATTGCACGTCAGCACCCCTTCGGGCCTCCACCGGGCTTTCGCCCGGCTTCACCCTACCCCGGCCTAGATCGCCCGGTTTCTGGTCTCATCCGAGTGACTCCGGGCCCTTTCAGACCCCACCCCTCACCGGGAACCCGGAAACAACTACTTGCTTGGTGCGCAGCTAAGCTGCGCGAAGCACCCCGCTTAAAAGCGGGATGCAACCAAGCTTTCGTTGCTTCCAGGTCTACCCCGGCTGCGGGTCTGTCGGTTTCCCTACGCCTTCGGGGTTGAACCCCTTAGGCTCGCCACTCGGATGAACTCCCCGGCCCGTGTTTCTAGACGGACGGTGTGACCCTGGTCCCCTCCTCTCGTACTCCCGGGTCGCCCCGGTTTCCTTCGAGGAGGTTCTGCCCTTCCGGGCCACACCCGTCTGTAACCGCCCGGTTTCAGGCTCTTTTCACCCCCCTTCCGGGGTACTTTTCAGCTTTCCCTCACGGTACGTAGTACGCTATCGGTCTCGGGACGTATTTAGGCTTGGCGGTCGGTGCCCGCCAGCTTCCCGCGGGATATCCGACCCGCGGTACTCAGGGATCTTCGCCCATTCGCCTCCCGGGTTACGCCTACGGGGCTATCACCCTCTACGGCGGGCCTTTCCAGGCCACTTCGGCTTCCCCGGGGAGACGGCGGCGAAGCCCTACAACACCACATCTCCCTAGGGTTTCCCCTAGGGATTTGGTTTGGCCTCTCCCGGTTTCGGTCGCCCCTACTCCCGGGATCCCTATTGGTTTCTTTTCCTCCGCCTACTAAGATGTTTCAGTTCGGCGGGTTCCCGTCCCCATGTGGGGACGCTGGAGCTTATTAGGCTCCAGCAGGAAGTCCCATTCGGCCATCCCCGGTTCTACGGCTGCGTGCGCCTAACCGGGGCTTATCGCAGCTTGCCACGGCCTTCGTCGGCGCCCGAGCCAAGCCATCCACCGGGCGGCGTACGCGTGCCGGGCCCTACTTGGGAGACTTACCTAGCAGGTGTCCCAGCTGGCTAGCATATCGCCTATGCACGACCTTCATTGCGAGATATTCTCTCGCTCAAGTCCTTCACTCGCAAGCAAGAAGCTTGCGAGCTGCATATAAATGCCATATATTTTCATCCGCGAGAATACTAAAAGTTAATATTGCTCGTATAAAATTTACGGTTTAAAGAGGTTATAAACATGTCGTTTAGACATAAATAAAGTAAATGTAGAGTTCCCAACTAGCCATTATGCTACAATTTTGTAAATTTACTTTTATGTAAACATTTTAGATGTTCAAAATATGTTACCTTACAACCGAATTATTAGGGCTTAGAACACACCCAAATTAGTTGAATATACTCATAACTTTATATCAAATTAAAAACAGACAGATAGTTATACCATATCAAAAAAGAAGTACTAAAAGCCCAGCAAACCCATACGAAGCAAGCCGACCCCACCCCTCTTATTTCGTAGGAGGTGATCCAGCCGCAGGTTCCCCTACGGCTACCTTGTTACGACTTCTCCCCCCTTGCCCAGCCAAGGCTCGGTACGACCCCTTTCGGGACCGCACCTCACCCCGACTGGACTCGGGTGGAGCGACGGGCGGTCTACACAGAAACCGGCATAACACCGGTTCCTTGTGTGCAAGGAGCAGGGACGTATTCACCGCGCGATGATGACGCGCGGTTACTAGGGATTCCACGTTCACGAGGGCGAGTTGCAGCCCTCGATCCCAACTGCGGCGGGGTTTATGGGATTTCCTTCCCCTTTCGGGGTCGGAACCCATTGTCCCCGCCATTGCAGCCCGCGTGTAGCCCGGGGGATTCGGGGCTTCAGCAGGAGGCAGCCCGGATCTAGCAGAGATGCCGGAGGATGAGATTTAACTTTTTCCTTCTTTCTGGATGTTTAAATCCGATAATGTTTTTATAGCGGATTAGATTTGTACAATCGGCTATCTGAAATTCATAAAATCTCTTTCTAGCATAACTTTTAGTAGTTATGTTCCAAGTGTTGAGGCGTTTTGAGATGAAATCTCGAATTGGTTTACTTTTTGTTTTAAAGATGAGCTTAGGGTAGCTGTGAGTACCCCTTTTAATTATCTTTAAGTGAGCTTTAACGTCAAGCCATCCTTTTATGTAGGCTTTTTGAACTTTTATTGCGCCTTGCGAAATTATGCGTGGAACAACTAATATTTCCGATTTGTCACCTAGGGGAATTAAATATTCGACGTTTAACATCTTCCAGAAGTCTATTGACTCAACCACAACTCTCCACATTTTTGTACCTTTATCATAAGCTATTGAAGGGTCTCTACCTACAATTCTACGGATGTAGGGAACAATTGTATTAGCGATAAACTGTTCGTTCTTATCAATTATTACAATGTTAGGTCTATTAACTTCTAGTTTTCCACTCCCACTAACAACTCCCACTAGATAAGCTAAGATTTCTTTGCTTCCTTCCGGCACCTCTATAACCTCCGGGCTGACCTCCTTATACTGACCTGCCGTGGCCCCCACCTTCCTCCGGCTTCTCGCCGGCAGTCCCCCCAGTGTGCCCGGCGTCCCAACGGGACCCGCTGGCAACTGGGGGCGGGGGTCTCGCTCGTTGCCTGACTTAACAGGACACCTCACGGCACGAGCTGGCGACGGCCATGCACCTCCTCTCAGCTCGTCTGGCAAGGTCTTTAGCCTGGCCTTCATCCTGCTGTCGCCCCCGGTAAGATTCCCGGCGTTGAATCCAATTAAACCGCAGGCTTCACCCCTTGTGGTGCTCCCCCGCCAATTCCTTTAAGTTTCAGCCTTGCGGCCGTACTCCCCAGGCGGCGGGCTTAACGGCTTCCCTACGGCACTGGGCGGGCTCGAAGCCCGCCCAACACCTAGCCCGCATCGTTTACAGCCAGGACTACCCGGGTATCTAATCCGGTTCGCTCCCCTGGCTTTCGTCCCTCACCGTCGGGCGCGTTCCAGCCGGGCGCCTTCGCCACTGGTGGTCCCCCCGGGATTACAGGATTTCACCCCTACCCCGGGAGTACCCCCGGCCTCTCCCGCCCCCAAGCCCCGCAGTATCCCCGGCAGTCCCACGGTTAAGCCGTGGGATTTAACCGGGGACTTACGGGGCCGGCTACGGACGCTTTAGGCCCAATAATCGCCCCGACCACTCGAGGAGCTGGTTTTACCGCGGCGGCTGGCACCAGCCTTGCCCTCCCCTTTCTAAGCCCGGCTGTTTACACCGGGCCACAGCCACCCGTTAGGGCGGCACTCGGGGTGACCCCGTCGCGGTTTCCCGCATTGCGGAGGTTTCGCGCCTGCTGCGCCCCGTAGGGCCTGGGGCCTTGTCTCAGTCCCCATCTCCGGGCTCCCGCTCTCACGGCCCGTACCGATTATCGGCTTGGTGGGCCGTTACCCCACCAACTACCTAATCGGCCGTGGCCCCATCCTCGGGCGGTACCGGCGGGCATGGCGCCGGGACCTTTTCGGTGGAGAACCATTCCAGGCCTCTCCACCTATGGGGGATTAGCCTCAGTTTCGGGGTGCCACAGTTTTTTATTTAATTGCTGTGGCGCTTTCCCGAGGTTATCCCCCTCCCGAGGGTAGGTTAGCCACGTGTTACTGAGCCGTCCGCCGCGCCCCGCCGTAGCCCGGGGCGCTCGACTCGCATGGCTTAGTCCCACCCCGATAGCGGTCGGGTCCGGCAGGATCAACCGGTGTTGAGGGGTGGCCGCAAGGCCTTTTATGGGGTCGGCTCGCTTTTTCGGGGCTTGCTGGGCTTACATCAGATCTAAGCTTCCGGGTGTTTCCCCGGTTTGCTTAGATCTTCATTAAAAGTATTTTCCCGCAGCTGGAGGACGACCCTTCACTCATAACGGGTTTTACCCGCTGTCTGGGTCGACGCCATCGCCGGTTAGCTGCGGGGTTCCGCAAGATTAAGTAAGGTTTCTTGTCTTCGTATAAATATTTCGGTGTAAGGTAATTTATTTCTGTCGCTAATATATAGCTTTCCTATTAAATAGTAAATGGATGGGCTAAAAAATTTTCGGTAGTGTTTTTCATATAAGTATTTAGTTTCTAGATGATATGGGTAAGGAAGTAATTGTATTAAGAGCTTGATGTAAAAGGTGTTTGAGCAATCATGGTTGGTTTGTTGGTGGACCCGCCGGGATTTGAACCCGGGGCCTCCGCCTTGCGAAGGCGGCGCTCTACCAGACTGAGCTACGGGCCCGGGATATTGATGCCAATTTTAAACTGGTGGCTCTAAATAGTATCTGTTTTTCACTATTATGTTGATGTGGGGCCCGGGCCGGGAGTTTCGCACCTGGGTGAGGTGTATCGAACCCGGCTCAGGGGCTCCACAGGCCCCCAGGATGACCGCTACCCCACCCGGGCCATATACTTGTTGTACGGGGTAGTGTCAAGTGTGTTGGAATTTTCCTATTTTAAAATCTTTCTATCCTCATTGTTTTGTGTTGTGCATATTAATAATGTGAAATGTGTTATCCTATTAATTTTAACTTAGGTTTCATGATTTAAAGTGTTATGACAGTTTATGGAACCAAAATTATATTTTAAATTAAACTAATGTACGTCGAATGTCAACATGTCTAGTTGTTTTTGGGGCGGTTAGCGTAAGCTTTTAATGTTTTAAAGTTTGTTGAAGATATAACATTGAAAGTTTGTGGTCTTTTAAATACTTAGGCCTGACGGATTGAATTAAAAAATGATATAAAGGATAAGGGGTTAAGTGAAATAGCTGGCCTGTGCGGGGGTGGCCGAGGCCGTTGCTGAACGGCGGAAGCCAGGTCAAAGGCGGTGGGCTTAGGAGCTAGGACGCGAGGAGACCCACTGGCGTAGGCCTGCGTGGGTTCGAATCCCACCCCCCGCATCAAGTTTTCTGAATTTTGTAATTGGGGTTAGATGAAACTAAATAATTGGGATTTTGTTATATTATCGCTACTAATGGTGAAATATTTAGAAAAGATTAGCGTTTAAAACTAGTCTTAGGATTTGTGGTTGTGTTGTGTGTTTTAGCAGTTTATTATTTTGGGGAAAAAGTTTTTCCATTTAATTTCGGTTATCATCATTTTTAGTGTTTCACTGTAGATTTTTATAAGTAATGTTTCTCTGTCTATGTCTGTTTCCATATCTTCGTATTTTTCAGCGACAATAGCTACTCTTTTAGCGATTTCCTGTGCTAATCTTTCTACTTCTTCGGATCTAATTTCTATTTTTTGCCCTTGGTTTTCCGCTATTAAGTAGAAAACGCTGAGCATTCCTCTTACACGTTCCATGTGGCTGTGGAGGAAATATCTCTTCAACTCTGGGGGCACTTTTTCCCAGTCCTCAATGAAAAGCTTCGCTACGGGTTCGTAGTATTTTTCCAATATGCCGTGGGGGCCGACTCTGGTTTTTGTAATCTTTATTAATCCTGCTTTGAGCAGTGTTCGTAGATGATGGGACATAGATGGCTTAGTAAGTAGAACTTTTTCAGCTAGCTGGGTTTCCGTGAGTGGTTTGATTGCTGTTAATCTTAATATCTCTTTTCGAACTAGGTCGGCTAGTATTTTTATTGTTGTTGGGTCTCTGACCACTTTGACTGCTTTCATGTCTGATCGCCCTTTAGATACTTCAGATTGGTACCGTAAAACATTTAAGTTTATGCATTATATATTTATAATACCGATTAGATAAATTTTACCAGTAAGATGTATCATTTCTTCATAGCAATAGACTTTCACGTATTGTGAGATAAATTTTACGTTACTTAATAACTAAAAAGTGGGAAAGGTGAGAGTTTTCGATGAAAGCATTGATTTTAGCTGCGGGAAGGGGAAGCAGATTTGGAGAATTAACCAAAGAAAAGCATAAAACGTTACTTCCAGTTGCCGGTGTCCCCCTTCTAGAAAGGATACTTCAAGGTCTTAAGGAAGTAGGAATAAGAGAAGTATGGATAGTTGTAGGATATAAAGCAGATATGATTAAAAAAGGGATTGGAACAAGCTATGACGGTCTAAAAATAAACTATATATATGCTAAAGACTGGGAAAGGGGAAACTTATATTCATTACTGGCAGCAAAGAAATTTTTGAAGGACAAATTCATACTTTGTATGAGCGACCATCTTTTCGAACCAAAAATAGTAAAAAAACTGTTAAACACCAATTCAAATTGTGCGGTCACGTTGGCAGTTGACAGAACAAGATGTTCACCTGAAGACACGAAAGTCCTCGAACATGATGGTTTCATCATTAAAATTGGGAAGAAAATTAATCCATCAAACTGCGTAGATACGGGCTTCTTCCTATGTTCACCCAAAATATTCAAGTATGCAACCGAAGCAGCCAAGAAAGGTATGAACGAACTGTCAGATGCCATACAACTTGCAGCTATACATAGAGACGCACGTGTAGTCGATGTAAGTGGGTGTTTCTGGGCAGATATTGACACAAAACAAGACTTAGAGTACGTTGAAAGAATTTTACTCTATTCCCAAAGGGAGGAAGAATACCTTCCAATTGTTACTTACAAGATTTCAAAAATCTCCATGATGCTAAACGACAATATAGAGTCACAAATATCACTTAACCAACGAAAAGACTATACTATTTCTAGCTGATACCCACTATTCACAACCTAGATAATTACTAATTCATTCCCAGTTTTAATCTTCATTGGGTCACAAAGCCCTGAATCGCATTCATAGGAGTATTTTAAAAGAAGAGTATTGGTGCCCCGGCCGGGATTTGTTCACAGCAGAGCATATAGCTCTGCATGTTTTGAACCCGGGTCGCGGGCTCGAAAGGCCCGCATGCTTGGCCGGGCTACACCACCGGGGCCACCATGCTAGCGATTTTATGTTTCTATTTCTGTTTATTAACTTTTCCTTATTACACTTAAAAGACCTACAAAAATTCTTCAGAATTTAAAATGGTAATAAAACCTTTTAATTCTCACAGAGACTCGTTTTCTGAAATAAAATTACCTAGTAAACTTTACAATGTTTTATTTTGCAAATTTAAATAGAGATTGAATAATCCGTAAAGCACAAATTAAATTTATATGTCAACGTTTTCTTATTGCTTTCTTTTTCCTTATTCTTACCATTGTTTGAGCCTTTATTTGCATTTTAAGAGCTATAAGCACGACTAATATTGCGGCAATGTTAGCCGACAGTACATATTTGACCGGGTTTAGAATATGTGCAAGCGGGTCTAAGGGACCTAAATCTTTTAATAAACCTGCTATTCCGTAGGGCAGGTAATAAAAGGATAAAAACACCGCAAGTACTATGGCTGTCGATATTAAGGCTGGTTTTTCTATTTTTGAAGGTGGAATCCTCCACATTTTTGATAGAGAATCTATTAAAACTATTGTTGCTCCAGTTAAAGGAAACACCACACCGACGGAAGTTAGAATGAGAACGTATTCATGTAAAATAATTAATGCTTTTTGAGCGTGAATAAGTACGACACTTTGAACCAATAGAAAAAATCCAAATATTGCCACTATTAGATTTATCAAGGGTGGCCGAGACCATCTGTAAATAAAGCTCAACAACAATTCCCCTCGTTTCTTTAATAAAACAATGTAGTGGGCCCGCCGGGATTTGAACCCGGGACCTCTGCCTCGTCAGGACAGCGTCATAGCCAGGCTAGACCACGGGCCCTTTATTCCAAATTTAATTATGATATTTTGTTGGTGGACCCGCCGGGATTTGAACCCGGGGCCTCCGCCATGCCAAGGCGGCGCTCTACCAGACTGAGCTACGGGCCCACAAACATGAATTGTTAATTCTAGTATATTCTATATTTCTTTTATTTCTAACGTCTATTAAATTTAGTGAACCTTAAACTTGATGATTTTAAGTGATAATTGCAACACTAAATAATTTAATGGTACTTAACTCGTTTTTACATCTTGTAATTTGGTCAATTTTGAATAGTCGAAGGCTTTATGTAAATTCATCTATCGTGGGATGTTCTGTTGTTTCTGCTTTTTCTGATGTTTTAAGTTTTTTAGCTAATTTTATTGCTGCATGTGCAAGTCGCAATGCTTGAACTGCTAAATCTCGGCTTTTAGCTAATATATAGTTTTGTGCTGCTAATATGTCTGGCGCTAATTTTAATTCGTTTACAGCATCCTCAATGTTTTTTGGTAATTCTTCTGTTGGGAAATGTATTTTCCAGAGTTCTGATATTCTAAACGGTTTTAAACCTTTCTCCTCAGTCTTTTCTTTCAATTTTTCTATTTCCTGCTTAAGTTTCTTTATTTCTTCTTTTCTTTCAGCTAGTTCGTGTTTTAATTCCTGCAACATCTTAATTTGTTGAATTACTCTTAATCCTGCACGAATTATTGCGTTTTCAAGTTCTCTTACTATGAGCTCTATATTAACGTGTTCGAGATCATGTCCATATGGTAGTTTCATCCTTTCTACGTGACCTACTTTCCCTTTAAGTACTTCGATTAATTTTTCTGCAAGTTGTCTTCCAGGTTTATCTGCATCTGTTGCTATAAGTGCCAAATCCGCGCCTTCAACCGCCTTAAGTGCCAATTCTGGGTTTGTTGTTGGAATTATTGCTGAGATTGTTATATTATATTGAGAACCTAGAGCAAGTTTTTGTACAGCTTTTGAAAGAGCTTCTACATCTGATGCTCCTTCTACCACTATTCTTACATCTATTGGTTGGGAAGTTGCAAATGAAGAAGTTTTTTCCTCTCCCATTATTTGATCCTCACTTTGTTGACCTTTTTATTTTGCCAACTGTAGTTTCTGATCTTTTTTGATCTTCCAAAGCCACATGCTGCACAGTACTTTTTTCTTACGTGATATGATCTTCTGCCACATCTTCTGCATCTTATGTGCACTTTCTTGTTTCTTTTTCCCATGGACGGTGTACCCTTGCCCAA
>Ga0190309_1000337_pt1 | contig 13399 bp, 14 predicted proteins | sample 48700767_MG_FD_161656 | JGI IMG/M metagenome (GOLD analysis project Ga0190309, IMG submission 161656) | Hydrothermal vent sediment bacterial communities from Southern Trench, Guaymas Basin, Mexico - 4870-07-6-7_MG | ecosystem: Environmental > Aquatic > Marine > Hydrothermal vents > Sediment ... | reverse complement strand
GATAAGAAGATAAGCCTTTTCATGCTCCTAAAATTTAATTATTCCTTTTTTTCTTAAAATCTCTATCTCTGGTTGGGAGTATTTGTATACAATATCCCCCCTTTCCTTTGGCTGCAGTTCCCAAGGCTCAACAATAACCACATTATTTAAATCTATCCACATACTCCTTTTCAACCTTCCCGGAACCCTGCACAATCTTACCAAATCATCCTGACATACAACCCTAAACCTTGCTCCACCCAATTTTTCCTCAACAATTCCGATAACCTCATTTCCCTTAGGCAATCTGATTTTACCTTCTTCTTCCATATTTTACACTAAGCTCCAAAGATATAAATATATTGCAATCGGAAAGCCCTCTATTCTGGTTAGATAGGAGCATGAGATATAATTATCCGGAATTTTTTTGTCAAATACAAAATATTTTCTTTCTGAACTCCAAATCAAGCCAGCCTTAAATAAAGAGAGGAGATCTACCTTATCCTTCTCTAATATGTTCGGCATCCAGAAAACCTTTGAGTTGTTTTCCAAAGTTCTTGCAATTGCAAGGCAGTAATTGTTGCCATCCTTTACAATACAATAGGGACTCTTTACTTTTGCCGTCAAATTTGCAATAAACTCATACCTTAAAAAATCCGAAGAATTCTTTTTAAAAGAAAGGTCAGCCCAGTTTGGATGCTCCCCTATCGTCAAAGGGTCCACTTTATTTACCAGGATTGCAGAAAAATTATCCGAAGTGGTACAGGTATCTTCCTGTTTTAGCAAAGAAGGATTGCATTCGGAAATATTAATCCAGCTGGTATTTATGACATCCAAACTATGCTGATTTCCGTGAAGATAGAATTTTCCTTTATATACCCTAATCCAGGTATGTACGAACCTTTTGCCAACGCTATATCCTATCCCTTTCTCTTTAAATAAAAATTTTGAACTAAAGGCTGTGCTGCTGTGTTGGGTAATATTAAGCAGTGTTTCCGAATATGAATCTAAAGAGGTGAAGTTATTTAATATCACCAATCCCTTTCCCTTACTCAGAAAAGAGCTTATTTTATCTTTATACTTACTCAGATTTTTTTCAATCAGGATTATTACATCGCTGTCGCTCCAATTTTTAACCTCAGCCATTTGGTAATTAAATATACCGAACTCATTTATTGGGAAGGAGGGAGTACCTATGTACCTTCTTAAGAATTTTTTTTGCTTGGCCGAGCAATTCAAACAGGCTATTTTTAGCTTATTTTTTGCTATCCCGTCTATTCCAATTTCGTACTCCCTTAAATGTCCCGTCATCCTATCCAAAATTTCCTTTAATTCGGAACTGTTCTGCCAATTGGGGTTAGAGCCTTTATAAAAATACTCTCCGAAAAATCCTTCTATTTTTTTACTCTTATCTAAAGAGTATAATATGCTGTAACATAAAGGCGATAGGTAAACATTTGAGCTTTCCTTGGTCCCTACATTTCTAAAATTGGGAATCAGAAATCCGAATAGCAGGGACACAAATATAATCAGCTCTACAACCCTGATGAATCCCTTTCTACTCATAAATTTTTATAGAGACAATATTATTACCCATTCTTCCGTATCTGTAATCCGAGACTTTTGAAAAGTTTTTTTTACTGCAATTAAATACCGGCGAGTTATTAAGATATTTTATTTCTATGGAAGGAGCACTGAAATTGCAAACAAGCTTTGAGTGAGTTATGGAGTATGGACTATCTACAACTTCCAGCAGCAGATACTTTTCGATAAAATTCTGAAGTTCCAGCCTTTCCCTTTCCTTTACGATCTCTTCTTTAAATACACCGACATTTGCATTTATTGAAAAAAAGATGTAGAGAAAGAAGGTAAAAAATAGAAATATACTAACAAAGAAATCCCAGTTTATCTGTCCTTTTCTATCCATAATCAGAAGATTCCCAAAGCGTTTAAAATAGAGATTGATATAAGGGCTATAAGCACCAATATGAGGGCGTGCTTTGCGCTATCGCTCCAGTTAGAGGTTGAGATTTGGCCTGCTATAATTCCTGAGCAAGCTCCAACTACCAACAAACTAAGGGTGTATAGCGATTTATAATATGCTTCCATTGTGTTTGGCTCCCCAAAGTTGAACATCTCTGCAACAACATTGTAAAAACCGCAAATGCTCAATGATAAAGCGTCTTCAGCCGAAGCACAAGGCGATAGATTTTTTTTTGTTGGACCGGTTTCTCCAATTGAAAAAGTAAACCCTGAAAAGCCGGAGAAAAAAGGTAGCATGAACTTTACAATCGCAACGCTGAGGAATAGAAACATAAAGAATACTCCGTACATTACCAATAAATGCATGTGAACTACACTTTTTTTATAAGCTTGAGCTTCCAAAGTAGCCAAAACATTTTCTATAACCGAAGATAAAATTTTTTCTATGTCGCCGCCGGTTCTATAACACTCAGTAATTATAGAAATCGCCCTTGGTAGAATAGAGCTCTCCTTAACCCTTTCCCTCAGTTGTGCAAATGCTTCCTCTACACTAACCCCCCAGCTCAGCTGCTTTTGCATCTTTCTGACTTCCTTGGTAAAAGCTCCGTAATTTCCCTTGCACGACATTATGGCAAATGAGAAAGAAAGCCCGGACCTTTTAGCTTCCGCAATGTCTGACAAAAATACCGGGAAATAGCGTTCGTACTCCTTGATTGTCAGAAATTCTTTATATTTTAGTATAACAACGGGTATTACAAAGGATAAAATGGAAATGAGTATTGAGTTGAAAAATATTGTGGTTGAAGACAAAACGAGAGATATTATAATACCAACTATAAGTATTGCCAAGGAAATCAAGCCCAACTTTATCAAAATCTCCTTTTTCATGGTGTTGTGACATGAATATAATATGCCAGAAGTATCGAGATTGCAGGGATTATAACGAACATCAGGATGAACTGAAGGATTACTACACTAAACCCTACCCCTCCTATACCAACCATTACCGAGCTTAGTACTGTAAAGAAAATAGGACCTACTATCACAGCGGTTATGTAAATTTCCGAAAGCATTGAAAGATTGGCAGAAAATTCCCTAATCCTTCTTTTATACTCTAAGGTTGCATCCCTTGCCTTTGCCCTTAAAAATTCGGCCAAGCTTCCGCCACTTCTCACAACAGTTTCCATGCTGAGCAAAAGTTCCCTTAATTTTTTGGAAGGAGTCCTTTCAGCCTCTCTTTTTAAAGCTGATAGCAAATCCATCCCAAAAGCATCTATATCCCTTACCAACTTCTTCATTTCATTTGCCAGCTCAGGATAATCCTTCATTTCCGAAATTGTTTTGAAGATTAGAGAGGGAGGAGCGTCTGAGGCTGCTACAGCCGCCATATATGCTATTGAATAATGCAATCCCGTCTCTATCTTGTAGGATTTATTACTAATTATCGTTGTCGGATACGCTATAAAGAGAAAGAAGATTGCTGCAGTTAAAATTGCCGAAGATAAAATACCCAAAATTATTGCCAAAGCTATCGGAAAAAATGCAGAGAATATAAAAATTAGAATCGGAATTTCTATTATAAAATCCAGAATGCATATAAATATTGCTATGGATAAATATTCCTCTACCGTGCATTTTATCTCAGCCTTTTTCAACAAAGGGTCGAGCTGAGAAAAATACGGAGCTATTTTTTTGGCATATCTTCCAAAAGCGGGGTAGCATTTTTCTGCTAAATAGCTAAATATGTCCTGCATAAATTTAGTTTACCTTTATAATATTTTAGGTCCTTTGAAAAAACCCTTTTCCTTGTTTATTGTATTGCTTAGCAAATCCTTCTCCTCTTCAGATTCAACAGGCTCGTCTTCCCTAAAAATATTTTTTATTTCTATAGGATGAAGCATTATTTCTATGTTGGCTGTATCGACCTCATCAATCTTCTCGAAATTTTCAAATATCTCTTGCAAATCCTTTGCAAATTCCTTTGCCTCTTCCTTACTCAGCTTAATCCTTGCCAATTCGGAGACCTTTTTTATCTCCTCCTCGTTTATCATAATAAAAATTTTAATATTTTTTTTTATGGGGAGTATAAAGAGCTCCTGGGAAAAGTTAAAGCTTATTGCTTTAAGGAGAAAACCCGCTCCGAGATGGTGCGATATTAAAAAATTCGGTTTGAAGAGGGCAAGAACCAGAAGGATAAGGGTTAGCAGAAAGTTCTGGAGGAGGGGAAGGTTCAAGATTTAGAATGAAAGAATACAAAAGGGAGTTTATCGATTTTTTATTGAGAAAGGGAGCCTTGAAAATCGGGGAATTTAAATTGAAAAGCGGAAGAATCTCTCCGTATTTTATAAATACCGGGGTATTTGATGACGGTGAAAGCATAGCAAAGTTAGGATATTTTTATGCAAGTACAATAGTTGATAATTTTCGGGAGGAGAATTATGATGTTATCTTTGGTCCGGCATACAAAGGAATTCCCATTTCGGTAGCCACAGCAATTAACTTGTACGAGCATTTTAAGATAAATAAGGGTTATTCATTCAATAGAAAAGAACCGAAGAGTTACGGAGAGGCAACCGAACAAAAAAGCCGGATTGTTGGTAAGATTGAGGATGGCGATAGAATTCTGATGGTGGATGATGTGCTTACAACAGGCCATACAAAATATGAAGCCATTGATTTGTTAAAAAGTATTGCAGACAATCTTAAATTTGTTGGTTTGGTCATTGCGGTTGATAGAAAGGAAGTTGGAGTAAAGCAATTTGAACAAAGAACAGGGATTCCCGTCAAACCAATTGTTGACATATTTGAAATTAAAACCTATCTGGCAGAGGAAGGAAAAATTTCTGAATCGGAATTAAAGAGGATTGAGGATTATTTGGAGAAATATGGGATGAAAAGATTTAAATAAAATTTTTACCAACCAAAATTATGGCAAAGGCAAGACCTGGTAGATGTTACAGAAAACTGGAAAGACCCTGGACAAGACAGAGCAGGAAAAATCCTAAGCTATCCTATGTCAAAGGAGCACCTCCGGTAAGAATAAGAAGGTTTGAGGTAGGTGACAAAACTCTTAATTATGATGCGATAGCCTACATCATCTCAAAATCCGCTATTCAGGTTAGGGATATTGCCTTAGAGGCTGCGAGGGTTGCAATAGTTAATTACTTAGATAAGGTAATTGGAAAGAACTATTTTTTGAGGTTAAGGGTTTATCCCTTCCATGTGCTTAGGGAGCATAAGCAGGCAGCAGTTGCCCAAGCTGATAGATATTTTCAGGGAATGAGGAAGCCTTTTGGAAGACCTTGCGGCAATGCAGCTCAGGTAAGGAGAGGCACTATCCTTTTCGAACTCCATTTTTTTGAAAAAAATTCCGATTATATAAAGGAGGCTTTTAGGAGGGCTGTGCATAAGCTACCTGGGGATTATGAGATTAAGCTTGAATCAAATTAGCTGGCTCGGAATTTTAATAATTTTATTTATTTTGGCGGGTTATATTATTATGGTTCTGGGAGAGGAAAGGAGTTTTAATCTTGAGGGAAAGAAGATACTAATGATAATTGCTCCCGAGAATTTTAGGGATGAAGAGTACTTCCAACCAAAGGAGATTTTTTTAAGATCAGGAGCGGAAGTAACGACAGCCTCCTTAAAGACCGGCAAAATAAAGGGAATGCTCGGAGGGATAGCTGAGGCAGAGATAACCTTAGACGATGTAAATGTAGCTTATTACGATGCAATCGTCTTTTCCGGAGGTTCCGGAGCTACCGTTTATTTCGATAATGAGAAAGCCTTGAGAATTGCTAAGGAGGCATTTGAAAAGGGAAAGGTAGTAGGGGCTATTTGCATAGCCCCAGCCATCCTAGCAAATGCAGGAATTTTAAAGGGTAAAAATGCTACCGTTTGGAAGAGCGATGAAACCCTAAAAATTTTTGATGAGCAGGGAGTTAATTATACGGGAAAGGATGTTGAGGTGGCCGGGAACATTATAACTGCTAACGGCCCTCATGCAGCTAAAGAGTTTGCATATGAAATTGCTAGGCATTTAGAGTAGTTTTTTGTTTTTTAAATATTTAAAGAACATAAAACTATTATGACCCTAAGAAAATTCACCCTGACAATCCTCCTAACCTTCACCCTAACCATAGCCTACCAAGTCTTTGCAGCCTATCTAACCTCTCCAGAAGGTTTGCAATATCCAAATCCCGGCCATTACCCAGGAGAAATCGGACCGGGAACCTTTAACTGTTCCAACAACACAAATTGCTTCTGGAAATTTCCCAATGCCTTATTCATAAACTCAACCTCAGGAAAAGTCGGAATAGGAACAGAAAATCCAAAAGAAACTTTGGAAGTTAACGGCAGTGTCAAAATTCAGGGAAAAATTTCTGCCGATAATTATCCTCCAAAGGCCTGTGCGCCGGGTTATTCCATAAGACAAATTAATTCTGATGGAAGCGTTGTTTGTGAGAAGGACGATATTGGGATAACTTCAGAAAGCGATCCTCTATCATTACATAAAACTGGAGGCACGATAGCCGGAGATTTAAATGTAACTGGAGGAATAGTTGTAGGCAATCCTGCAGGAGGAAATAAAGGGCCAGGAACAATTAATGCTCAAAAGATTTATGTGAATGGGAGCGAGGTTAGTTTTGAAGGAAAAATTAAGGTATGGACCGCAAGTAAAAGCGATTACGATAGTGCTAGCTTAGGAGAAACTCTGAGTGTAAACTGTAGCATTTCTATACCGGATGGATACACCGTAATCTATGCTCACGGAGGTATGGGTGAGAGCTATCTTAACGAATACTGTAAATACCCTTCCTTTATAATAGCTCAACCATATGGAAGTTCACAATCGGCTTCATGTGAAGAATTGAATTGCCTTGGACAAACTGGCGGAGTGTGTAAGAACAGTTATAGTAAAACATGCCATTCCTCTACATGTAAACATAGGTGCGGCTCCTATGTCATTGCTATAAAAATAGAATAAAAAGTTATTTTTATGATTGCCGGCATAGCAGAGCTACCCTTACATTACGGAAAGTGCCCTGCCTGGCTGTTTAAAAGGATGAAGCTCCTTGCAAGGGAGATTTCCAAAGCAATTATAATGGAGTACGGAAAAAAGGAATTTTTGGAAAGGTTGAGCGACCCTTATTTCTTCCAGTCCTTCGGCTGCGTTTTGGGATTTGATTGGCATTCTTCAGGCTTAACAACCACGGTATGCGGAGCCCTGAAAGAGGCTAGCTTGGAAGATTACGGAATTGCTGTTTTGGGAGGTAAGGGAAAAACCTCTAGAAAGGTTCCTTCAGAGTTGGAAAAAGTGGCTGAGGAATTTGGTTTTTCCTATGAAAGAACGGAAAAGCTTAAAAGGATAAGTAGGTTGGTTGCAAAGGTAGATTCTTCCTGCCTTCAGGACAGTTTTGATTTGTACCATCATACCTTCATAGTGGATGAAAAAGGGAATTGGGCCGTTATCCAGCAGGGAATGAATGAAAGTACTCAGTACGCAAGGAGATATCATTGGATGAACTCATTTTCCTTTGATGAGCCCCATAAAGCCATATGCTGCGATAAAAAGGTAAAGCCTTTGAATTTGGTTGATAGAGAAGTTGGGGAAACAAGGAAAGCAATGGTGGAAATTGTGAGGGAAAAGCATACCTTACTTGCCAAATATATTAAAGGCTCATTATTCATGCCGAGGGACCATTATATTTCAAAAGAGGAGTACAAAAGGATTGAGGAGGCAAGCAAAAAGCAGCCGGAAAATTTCGAGGAATTGCTTTTGTCTCCTTTGGGCAAAAAAAGTTTGAGAGCTTTAGCTCTGATTTCAAATTTGATTTATGGCACAAAACTATCCTGGAAGGACCCTGTAAAATACTCTTTTGCCCACGGCGGAAAGGATAGGGTTCCTTACCCTTTGGATAAAAGAACTTACGATAGATCAATAAAAACCCTTAGGGAGGCTTTGGAAATGGCTGAGTTGGGAAGGAAAGAAAAGCTGAATGCATTAAAAAGATTAGTAAATCTATTTTAATTATGAGGGGCATTTATTTCTCCTTGGATGCCTTGATTGCTTTATCCATTTTCCTAATAGGCGCTTCAGCCCTTTTCTTTTACACTTATGTTCAGCCTAGCTCAAAGGCAATTGTCCAAATAAATCTTGCCCAGGATGTTTTAAAAGCTTTAAGCAATGCCAAGATGAAGGATTTTGAGAATAATTCCTGCTTTTCCAATTTGAGCGATGAACTGAGGAAAAAGATAGATTCCAACAACTCGGTTTTGGAGCAGCTTCTGGTATTTTGGAATGCTAATTATACCAAAGAAGCATCAAACATAACCGATTGCCTGCTCAAGGATTTGCTGCCTGAAAATGTTGGGTATGAATTTATATTCAGGGGAACAGAAAGAGCGGATATAATATCAAAAAGGGAATTATCATCCTACGAAAATGTTTTTGTCTCTAAAAGAGTGGTTTCAGGAATAGATAACTACCCAACTCCGATGAAAGGATATACTGCAAGGGTTTTTTTGACAAAGATTGCCGCTAAGGAAACCTGCTCCTACCTTTACTTTCCCGGCTTTTTAGGTCAGGGAAATTTCGTCAGGTATTTTTACCTGCCGAATTTTTCTCAGGTAAAAAAGGTTTATTTAGAGGTGGATACTTCCGGCTTGCCCTTTAAGGTTTGTGTTAATAACCTAAGCAACTGCTCAACCTATTTGCAGGAGCCTGATCCTTCTGAAGCGATGAAACCCTATTCCTGGAACCTTTCTTCTTTAGCCTATTCTTTTGTTCCTGGGAAAAATATCCTATACTTCCTCTTCAACAACTCGACCTCTTATACCCAAAGATGGTTCGCTGGCGGTTATTTGGAGGTTTGCTATGAGACCGACTCTTTTTCCAGGGAAAAGAAAAACCTTACCCGCTGGTTTTTCGGAATTTACGGAATGGTAAACCTTTACGACGGCTTTTACATTCCGGGAAGGCTGAAAAACATGTCTATATTTTTGCATTATGATCTGCCTTACGAGAACTCTACCCTTTATCTGAAAATAGGGAACTCAACCGTATACCAAAGTAATTCAACCGGAACCAATATTTCAGTTTTTTTAAACAGCTCAGAACTCTCAAAAAAGCTCAACTTTTCCCAGATAAGTTTGAAGACAATTCCTCTAAGGTTGGGAACCATAGCTAATGAGATAAAAAAGGTTTCCGGTTTTGGGAATGCTGATGTTATTTTAATTACGGATGTTTCAGGGTCAATGAGAAAAAGGTTGGATAGCAATAGCGATGGAGTAAATAGAGATTGTTGTAATGGAAATCCTTGCTCTAGCGAAGAGGAGCTAGTAAAATGGATGGAAAATGATAATAATATTATATATAATCCTTCCACAAGTAGAATTTCCTTAGCAAAATGTTTGGATAAGTATTTTATTTACAAAATTTTGAATTTGACAGGGAATAGAGTTGGTTTGGTAGCTTTTCATGGTGGTATATATAGTTGGCATTCTTTAAGTGACAATATGGCGGAATTATTTGGCGAAGTTAATAATTATACAGCAGGTGGGGCAACTTGCATATGCTGTGCTGAGAATAAAGCTTATGAGATTTTACTTCAAGATATTTTGCTCAATGGAAGTAGCGGGTCTAGAAAGAAATTTGTTATTGTGATGACAGACGGTATTACAAATCTTGTCTGTAGACCAATAAATGCTAATTGCAGAGGAACTTCATACCACTCGTGGGCACAGTGGGGTGATTGTTCTGGTTCTAGTACATGTTGTAATTGTCCGGTTAATCCGGAGGCTAGTGGAGGGTGGTGCGGCCTTTTTTGTGCTTGCGACTGCGAAATCCAAAATGCCAATTTCTCTGCTTGCAGGTTGCATAATGATTTAAATGCAACTGTTTTCTCTATTGGGTTTGGACCTGTAGCAAATTGTGCGATGTCAAATTATACCTTAAGGGCAATCGCTAACTGCGGGAACGGTACTTACTACGCTTCCCAAGAAGGAACAAGGTTAAGGGAGATTTATGAAAATATCTCAGAGCAGATAAATAAGGTTTCCTATGTTAATGAGACCCAGATTTTGAACATAACCTTTACTCCTAACGCAACTTTGTATGAGGATTCCTATATTTACTTTGAATTTGAGCCTGAAGTTTTTGTCGAGCCTTATTCCTATATTTCTGTCAGGCTTTCCTCTAAGGAATTCGGAGGAAATGTAACATCTCCAAAAAACTTTACCTTCTTCCTTGCAAACAGTACCTTAATATCAAATGCTGTTGTAACATCCTACTCAAGTGCTTATTGGACTTCCTTCCTTTCTGTAAACAATCAATCAGCCTTTTTGCTTTCCGATTACGGAGATGATTTTAGAACTTTAGGAGACCCTTTCATAGTTCACGCACCTTCAAATTATTTTAATTACGGAAACAATTTAATTCAGGTGGATACAGCGATAGGTCCTGATAAAAATGATACTACCGGGGGCTCTCCTTGGGATAGGCTAATTTATACCCTTTCTGTTCCCGCCTCTATAGCATACACAAGGACCTATCCCAAGGCTGATGGAAGTACAATTATCGTTTATTATGATTTGGACCATGATGGTGTGAAAGATGGAAACGATACTATAGCGATAGGAGACAATTCGAGCGATGTGTTTGATCCAGAGCAGGATGCAATAGATTACGCATTCTGCAAGTTGCTGGATTTGCTTAATTTCATAGATGACAAAAATGAAAAGGAGAACTGCAATTTAAGCGATGTGCAGAGGGATGGGGGGCAGAGCAATCCTATAGACATAAGAATAATTTCTCCCGGAATAAGGTTGAATATAATTGAGATTCAGGGTTTGCCGATGCTTGTAGGTCCGGCAATAGCTGAGATAAGGATATACTCCTAAATTTCAAAGTTTTTTCTTAATCGGGAAACTTTCGAAGTTCAGGCTAGATTTTGGTAGGTAAGTTATTGAAATTAAAGAAAATTTAATATCTACTTTATTGTTTTGCTTCTTTTATAAGAAGTTATTATTTCTGCAATTTTTTTCAGATTTTTTACATTTTGGTAAATTTTTGTTATTGGTGTTAGATTGGCATTATGGTAATGAATGGCGTCTTGAATAATATCTTCAATAAGGTTGATAGAAAAAAGAGCATATCTTGTCTCTTCTAATGGGCTTTCTTCAATTGAAGACCTGTAAAGACTTTCTTTATTATCGTAATAAGAGTCAATCAACTTTATTAATTTTCTCAATTTTCCTTCTAGCTCTCTTAATTCATTTTGTTTAATTTGACCAGGGGGAATTTTAGCATAGAGAAAATCAAGCGAATAAGTTAACATTGCGATGTCTCTCAAGGTTAATTTATTGTTCACATAACTCAAAAGATAAACAAGCCACAAGCTTATATTTTCTGGAATTTTATCAAGATGATCTAATATGAAACAAACTTTGAAAAATCCTTCTAATGTTTTTGGTACGATTTTCACTAACTTTTCTTCATCAACTACCTTTTGCAATTCCTTAGATAACTCATCTTCCCATATTGAGATTAGTTGATGTTGAAAATCTAAAATAGTTATTTTGGCATCTATGGTTTCAATAAAGGGTTTTAAAGATTCATCACTTTTTAGTATGCTCTCAAAATCCTCTTTTGGAACACGGTAAGCTGGGCGACTTCCCCAGGCATCTACTACACCAATTTCTCCATGTTCCACTATCCATTTCGGTTCTATAAACGCATATCTCAATGAATTTTTGAGAATATAAAGAAAAATTCTATCATCGTAAGGAATTCTCTCTCCTCCCTTTTTCTTAGCAACTTTTGAAATTTTAAAATCAAAATATTGCAAATCTTCCTTATCAGCATATTGAAACTCTACAAATAACTTTTCCTTCTCGCCGACATAGGCAATAAAATCAGGCTCTCTTGTTATTCCTCCTTCCTTAAAAACCATAAAAATTTATCTCCTCCATATTTCTTAACAACTATGTCTTTTCTTCTCAACTTTTCCTTTAACTTGTTCTCCAGCCACTTTTTTATCTCCAACTCTGCTATTGCTTTCTTTTTCATATCTTTTCTATACTCTATGTATGTTCTCGCTTTTATATCGCTTGATTGTGCATATATTAACTTTGCATCTTTTTTCTTGCTCATGTTTCCTTCAAATCAATTTTTGTTGAAAGTTTTTGATTTTTTGTATTGCCACTTTAGCGATTTCGGGATTGATTTCGTATCCTATCCCGTTTCTTTTTAAATCTCTCGCTACAACCAATGTAGTTCCTGAACCTAAAAAAGGATCAAGCACAGTTTCACCAACAAAGCTATATGCCTTTATTAATCTATACGGTAATTCATAAGGAAACGGTGCAGGATGATCTCTATTGTCTCCACTTCCTTCGGGTTTAATCAGCCATACATCCGATTTTTTAATCTCTATCCAAAAATCCTTTTCAAGTTTAGATGCTTCTTTTTGTTCCTCTGTTAGATGTTCATATTTTTTATAGTTTTTAGGCGCTGGTTTTTCAAATTCTAATATAAATTCATGGGCATAATTTATAAGTATATTCCCAGGATACGGATATGTTCCAAAATGTGCTCTTACAGAATTTGTCTTATGCCATATAATTTCTCGCCTGAAAATAAAACCGATGCTTTCGCAGAGGTCAATAGTTCTACCAACAATGTTCAGACTTTTAAATCCATCTTCGGTTCTTATGGGCAAATTCATGATGTTTATAAACGCCTTCCTCCCAGGTTGTAAAACCCTAAAAACCTCTTTCCAAACTTTTCCTATTTCGTTAAACCATTCATCCAAGTCATGTATGTTTCCTAAATCGCCTTCTATTGTGGAATAAAGCTTAGCATTAAAATATGGAGGCGAGGTAATCATCAAATGAACAGAATTATCCTCTATTTCTTTCATATCTCTTGCATCTTTAATATAAACTGTTTGTGTTGTTCCATTGATTGATATAATATTTTTTGTTTCAGTTGGTATTTCTGCTTTTATTTTATTTGGACCGTAAATGTAGTCTTCTATTTCTTTTACATCTCTTAGATTAAATCTATACTGCCCGCTTGCTGCTTTAAAACCTTTAAGTTTCCCCGATTTTAATAAACTGTGGACTTGTCTTACTGTAATTCCTAGATATTTGGCTACTTCTATTGCAGATAAATATGTTCTTTCTTTATATTCATTCATAAAATTTACTTATTTTAATTTTTTATTCCGGATAAATGAGCCAAAGGATGCTTTAAAAGAATTTGTGACTTATTAAAACCCTTCAGGGAGAACAAATACATAGCTTTTAGGCAGAATAATTTCCCTTCCCTCGACCTCTACCAGAACTTTCTGCTTTTCCAACCTCCTTCTCTTTATCGGTTTGAGAATCCTACCTAATTTTCCTATGTTCGCTCCTCTTATCACAACAACCCTCG
>Ga0190309_1000336_pt1 | contig 13420 bp, 18 predicted proteins | sample 48700767_MG_FD_161656 | JGI IMG/M metagenome (GOLD analysis project Ga0190309, IMG submission 161656) | Hydrothermal vent sediment bacterial communities from Southern Trench, Guaymas Basin, Mexico - 4870-07-6-7_MG | ecosystem: Environmental > Aquatic > Marine > Hydrothermal vents > Sediment ... | reverse complement strand
GGTTTGCACGGAACAGTAAAAAAAAGATTGTTGTTGAGCAGAGGGGTTGGGTATAAACCGAAAGGAAGCAAGAAAAAGGTAAGAAAAAAGAAGATGGTTAGGGGAGAGGTGATAGCTGATGACATAGCTCAGGTTAATACGAAAGTGATAAAAGAAGGGGCTAAAAAATTGGAGGAAATTTTTGGTGAGAAAAAGGAAGAGGCGAAGTAATGTTGAGAAAAAATTAATTTAAAGATACAATTATGCTACTAAGTATATTGGAGGAAATAAAAAAATCGTTCAGAGAAATTGGGGTAGAGGTTGAAGATAGATTCCTTGAAGTTGATAAGGAGGAAGCGGATATTGCCTGCAACATTGCATACAAGCTGTCAAAGGAAAGGAAAAGCCAACCCGGAAAAATAGCTAAAGAAATTCTGGAAAAAATAGGGAAGAGAAAAATTAAAGGAATCGAAAAAATAGAGGAAAAAAAGGGATATCTGAACTTTTTCCTTGATGCAGAAGAATTGCTGAAGTATTTGATAAAAAATTCAAAAGGCAGAAAAATTGAAAAAACCGAAAAATGGGTGATCGATTTTTCCTCTCCTAACCCCGGGAAGCCTATGCATTTAGGTCATATAAGGTCTACCATCCTCGGAGAAAGTTTGGCAAGGGTGCTGGAAAAAATGGGAAAAAGGGTAATAAGGAGCAATTATATGAACGATAGAGGATTGCACATAGGCAAATTGATTGCAGCTTTGGAGATTTTCGGATGCAAGGATATTGACAAAATTTCCGAGCCGGAAAAATATTTGCTTGACCTTTATGTTAGGATAAATAAAGAAATTGAGAAAAATCCGGAGTTGGAAAAGCTTGCAAGGGAATGGATAAGGAGGATTGATGAAGGCGATAAAAAGGCAAGGGAATGGTTGGAAAAGATATATAGGATAAGTATGAAGGAATTTAAGGAAATTTATGACTTGCTCGGGGTGAGGTTTGATGAGGTAATTAGGGAAACAGAAGTTGTTGAAATAGGTAAGGAGATTGTAAGGGAGGCTTTGGAAAAAGGGATTGCGAGAAAAGAGGAGAGCGGAGAGGTTATAGGCTTGCTTGAGAGTTACGGATTACCTAACTGCGTTATACTGAGGAGCGACGGCTCCCCTTTGTACATAACCAGCGATTTCGGTTTGATGAAATACAGATATGAAAGACATAAGTTTGACCGATGTATTTATATTACCGCAGCAGAGCAGGAACTCCATTTCAAGCAGCTTTTCAAACTAATGGAAGCTTTAGGCTATGAATTTGCTAAAAAATGTAGGCATATCGGTTTTGGGTACATTCATTTGAAAGAAGGAAAGATGAGCACAAGGGAGGGAAAGGTTGTTTTATTAAAGGATATTCTTGAGGAGGGAATAAAGGTGGCTGAGGAGGAATTGAAGAAAAGGGGAGGAAAAAGGCATAGAGAAATAGCAAAGAAGATTGGGATCAGCGCAATAAAATTTGCTGTTTTAAGTACGAACCCTCAAAGGGACATTAGATTTGACTGGAAAAAGTTCATAAACTTTGATGGTTACTCTAGCGCTTACCTGCAATATTCATTGGTAAGGGCAAAAAGCGTGCTAAGAAAAGCCGGGTTTAAAATTAAGAAAGAAATATCCTTTAATAAGTTGGAAGAGGAGGAAAAGAAATTGATAAAGAAGATGGCTTACTTTGATTATTACCTGAGGAAGGCTTATGAAAGGTTGGATGTAAGCGAGCTTGCAAATTATAGTTACGAGCTTGCAAAAACCTTTACCGAGTTTTATATGAAGCTACCCATCTTAAAAGCTGAAGAAGAGGTTAGAAACCTAAGGTTGCTCCTCACAAAATTGTTTGAAGGAATTATGGAAGAATGCCTGTACCTTTTAAACATAGATATGGTTGAAGAGATGTAGGTAAGATGATAGAGGAAATTATCGGAATAAGCAAATATTACTATCGGCATAGAGGAATAGGAGGAATTATCAAGACAAACTTAAAGGATTTTATTGTAGTTGAAAGATATTCCGATGAATTAAAAAAGGAGGGCAACTTTGCGGTATATTTTCTAAAGAAAAAAAGAAGGAATACTATAGAGGTAATAGAGGAAATTGCCGAAAAGTTGGGGATAGATGTTAGGGAAATAGGATTTGCTGGCATAAAGGATAAATCCAGCATTTCCTTCCAGAGAATTTCTTTTCCCGCCAAATACAAAGGAGAGGTTGATAATCTAAGCATTAAAAAGGCAAAGCTCTTCTTTTTAGGATTCAGAAGGGAAAAGATAAGGAAAGGTTGTTTGTTAGGAAATCTTTTTGTCGTTACCATAAGGCATTCAAAAGGAGATATAGAGGAGTGGTTAGCAAAGGTAGAAAAATCTGGGGGTTTGGAAAGGGGACGGAGCCCCCTTCCCCTATTCATCAACTACTTTGGTCCCCAAAGATTTGGGAATTTAAGACCTATAATGCACATAGTGGGAAAATGCTTAGTAAAAAATAAGATAGAGGAAGGCATTAAATTATTTCTAGGATTATCCTTTCCTTTGGAGCCTGAAAAAACAAAAGAGGCAAGGGATTATTTTTACCGGTATGAAGTTATTGACAATTCCCTCAAAATGTTTCCGAAAGAGCTGCATTATGAAAGGAAAATTCTGGAGTACCTTTCAAAAAAGGGCAAAAAATATAAAGACTCTCTAAAGGTTTTGCCGAAGAGTTTGCAGAGATTGTTTGTTGATGCTTACCAAAGCTATCTTTTCAACAGATTTGCGTCAAAACTAATAGGAAAAAGAAAGTACGCGTGCTTGCCAGGATATAAAATAAAGGATTTATCTGAAGAGGAGAAAGAGGTGCTCGAGGAGGAGGGAATTTCCTTGCGTGATTTTAGAATGCCTCACCTCCCTTACCTCAAAGCTAAAGGAACATTCCGGAAAATTCTGGAAAGTGTAGAAAACCTTTCAATTCTATCTAAGGACCCCATAAGAATAAGATTTTTTCTGAAAAAGGGATGCTATGCTACATCCTTTTTAAGGGAAGTTATGAAAAAGGATGCTTTCCTTCTGGAATTTAAAGCATCCCTGGCAGATTATTCAAAAAGCGAGCTGGAAAGGAAAATAAGGGAATTCAAAAAAATACTTATGGAATTGTAAAAAGATGATATTTTTCGGATTTGCCTTTTTCCAATTCTATTAAAATCCTCTTGACAACAGCCTTTTTTATATCCGGAATAGCGCTTACCCTATTATTTATATCCTGAAATGACTCAAAAGGCTTTTTTGCCCTTTCCTTAAGAAAATGCTGAATGTTCTTCTTTCCCACCCCTGGCAGCAATTCCAATTTGTGCATTCTTATTGTTATCTTTCCCGCACTATTTATAATTTTTATAATATCTTCCTCATTTTTCTCTACTAATTCTTCAACCACCTCTTTCAAATTGTTTTTTGCAAAATTTGTAAGTTGATTTGCTGCTAACCTTCTCCTTATCCTGAAGGATTTATCCTCTAAGTTTATAACTTCCTTTATCTTTACTGGCTTTTGGCCCGTCAATTCTAACAAAGTATATTTTTTAGTGCCTATTCCTTGAATAATGGGCTCTATCTTTTTCATGCCCGGATAACCCCGAGATAAGTAATCCAGAACTACAATTTCTTTTTCTCTGAACATAATATTTTTAACCAATCATTTATATTTAGCCAGAATTTCCAGGATTTTATTAATCTCTTCCTGTTTTAATGAAATTTCTTTTTTTGGAAAGAAATTTTCCAGCTCTTCCTTTAGGCTCGGCATTATATTTATAATCTGGACTATATGCTCCTCTTTTAAAATTGGCACAGCTTCCTTTATTTCCTGGAATAATTTGTTTGCGGCAGATGAAGAAACCTTGGTAACTTTGGTTAAATATTCATAGGTTTGTACCTGCTCGAAGCTCGCCTTTTCTTCCTTCACCTTTTTGTGAAGCAACTCTTTTGCTTCCGCCCAGGTTATAGGCTTCTTATTTATTACCTTCATAGTTCAGCTTAACTAAATGTTCCGGAGTAACAAAAAAGGTTTTTATTTTATTTCCGTCTTTCATTTCCAAAATATAGGCTCTTCCCCTTTTCCCCACAACTTTGCAAACCCTTCCGTGATACCTGGGATGAGGAAAATTATGGGAGGAAGGATCTATGACTATTGCAACTAACTCTCCCGGCTCGAATTTTCTCAAATATTTTGTTATTCCCATATTTTTTCTTTTATCCTTTTGCAGCTTGTGCCTTGTTTTTGATCTAGGGCCATGGCCGAATCTTGCCATAATTAATAATAAAAATTTTTTATTAATAAAAATTTTTTCCATAGCTCCGAATTTTATTTGATTAGCTTATAAAATTGATAAAATTTCTGGTTATTTTTAAGTAAAGTATGGATATCAATAATTTCAGCAAAGCTAGGTAGCATATACTTCTCATACTCGACCTGTTTTGTCCGTTGTAGATAATTATCGAGGCATTCAACAGGATGCTGCCCTCTCCATTTTATATTCATTCCTTCGCAAATCCATTCTTCTATGCAATAATCAAAAATTATACAGTGAACTGATTTTTGAAGAGAACGAGGAATATGCTTTCGGATTAAGATTTCAGCACTCTTTATCCCTTTTCCTTCTGCATCAGCAAAAATTATGCATTTTTGGAATTGATTCGATTTAACGGTTAAAGCCAGTAATATTCTGCTAAGTTTAGGCCTACATTTTCCCGGAAACCATTTAATTTTAATTTGCTTTGATTTCTGTATCATGCTCAATTCTTTCATTCTGTTTACCAATTTTTTAAAGAATTCTTTCCCGTATCTATCTTCAGTTAATATCCAGATCATGAGAGTTCACCATAAAGCCAACCTTCGCTCAAAGTTATACCACGCTCCGATAACCATTTTTTAACTTTTTCGGGTTCTGCAACCCTCCTAACTATTGTTGCCCCTTCTTCATTTTTATCAACTAATATTAAATCTTCGGGATTTACTATATCAACGACGGCAGGTGAGTGAGTAGTTGCAATTACAGCAGAGTTTGAGTTCTTAAGCTCATTAACAATGTACTCTATAGCTTCCGGATGTAATGAATTTTCAAGCTCATCAATTAGGATTAATGTTGGTTCGGTCTCGATGGCTATCATTATTGCTAGTAATTTCCAAAGTCCATCAGCCACCATAGTTGGCCTCAACTCAAAGTCTTTTTCCGAAACTTTGATATAGGTTCTGCCGTCTTCGGTTAATTCAGGTTTTACTGTAATATTTTCTCCAAACACACTCTCTAATGCTGTTTGGATGCGGTTAGGAACTCCATTTTTTTCCATATAAAGGGTATGGAATACATTTGCTAAGTTACTTCCATCTTCTGAGAGCTTTCTTTCTTTCCTTATTGGCTGTGGCGAACGAATAGCTTTATAATCAAAGTGCTTGAGAGTTACAATATCAAAAGGTTTTAGTATAAGAGCTACTAAAGGCATAACGAATGAAGATGTTATATTTTTATTTCCAGTATTTTTAATTTGAAATTCTACCGGAGAAATAATTTTAAAAATTCTTTGCTCTGGTATTATACCTAAGGTCATTACAGCAATATCCTTTGAATATGTAGCGGACCAACCCATCCGGTATAATGGCCCTTGACCTTCTTTAATTTCGGCTGTTTGGGTTATTAGCTCCTCTTTTTTAAGCTTGGTAAAATCATATCCAAAAGCATGAGGGATTTCTTTTAATTTTTCCCAAATTTCGTCAATAAAATTAGGATCATGATTAACAGTAACTTTCGAACCTTCCCGCTCAAGTTTAACAACCTCCGGAACATTAACTGATTCCCGCAAAATTTCGAATCTGCCTCCAGTTCCACTTATTCCAATTTCAAATTGGGCTTTATACTTGGAAACCTGAATTTCATATCCTATTATTATTGGTAAATTTTCCGCTCCACGCCAAGCAACATTCTGATAACCCCACCATTCCAAAAATGGATTGATATGGGGATCAGAGGAATATATCTTAGTAAGAAGCTTAAAGGCTTCAATAATGTTAGTTTTGCCAGAAGCATTTGGTCCTATAAGTAAATTAAAATCTTTAAGTTGCATGTCAATATCCTTTAGACTTTTAAAATTTTTGACCCAAAATCTTGTAATTTTTGGTCTCATTAAAAAATTAGTTTTTAAATAAAAAAGAATTAGGCCCCCATAGTTTAGCCTGGACAGAATGTGGGCTTGCGGAGCCCATGGCCCCGGTTCAAAATAAGGGCGCCTTCCCCGCCCTTATCAACCCTTCCGAACCAGTGGGGAAATCCTTCCCTGCACCCTGAGAATAATCTTACCTTATCACCATTCCGAACCAAAGGAAGGGGGCGAAGCCACCTTTCCAAACCCCAGCTATCTTTGGTTCCTTTATGCCCCTCTACCTTCTATAACTAAATGAAATTTGAAAATCCGGGTGGGGGCGCTGGTTATATTCGAACCTAAAAACGAAAAAACAAAATTAAGAATAACTTTCATAGAAATATTTATGCAGAAGAAGACTCACATTATCTTTGGGATTTTTCTGGCTTCGATTCTTTTCTATCTCGGAATGCCAATAGAGTACATAATTCTTGTAGGCTTTATCTCGTTTTTTCCAGATATAGATTGGGTAATTGACAAGGTATGGTTAAAAGAAAATAGTTTAGCAAAAAGAATTTGGAAAAAGATATTCGGAGTTGGTTCTATGCATAGAAGATTGCTCCATAATGTGTGGGTGATGATTATCCTGATGCTTATTTTTGGATATTTTTCGAGTTGGGATCTATTCACAATACTTGGCACATTTGTTGGATTTTTAAGTCATCTTATAATGGATAGTCTGACAATTACCGGAATATACTGGCTTTGGCCGTATGGTGATGAAAGAATTTTTGGAAAAAGAAAATTTTACAAAAACGGTAATTTTCGTACTGGAAGTTTAGCAGAAAAAGGAATTCAAACCTTTTTTCTTATAGGCGGTGGCATATTTTTCGGGTTTGGTTTCTATAAACTCGGTTTCTTTAGAGAAGGCAACATTTTTCAGGTAATTATGGTGATAATGCTTCTCATTGCTTTGGGAATTGTGTTTATGGATAGAATTGTACGAGAACTTTCGAGAGCAACTTCAAGAATATTTTCATAAAACCAGGAATGAAAGGGTTTAAGGTTTAAGAAAAAATAGATGGGAAAAGCAGGAGCAATCGCTAGAACCAAAATTTGGAATTGGTTTTAACTTTTTGGAAAGCTCTTTAGCTACCTTGCACTCAACCCTTTCCTTAGAAACAAAAATTTCCTCTATCCTTCCGAAATCTAGTAAATAATCGATATGCCAATGCTTACTTTTTTCTTTTGATAGATGGCGTAGAATTCTAGATTTTAGGTTCAAACTATTTCCGAAAGCCGAGCCAACATAGAAGTAAAACCCTTTTTTAAAAAACCTGCTTTTCCTTCCATAGCTTATTTTCCTTCCTTTTCCCAGCCTTATTTTCAAAATGTACGTACCCTTTTCCTCAGGTATTTCGCTTTTCCTAACTTTTTCAAATTTATACTTATTCAGAACCTTGCTTATTCTCTTTAGCCTTTCAAAATAAGGACATATTTGCTTAGCTTCCTTAAAACAAATTCCACATCTTGGTTTTACCCAGCAAATTTCCCTACCGAAGAGGACGAGATTTCTGTTTATTTTTCGCCAGTACTTTTTCGGCAATTTTTTCTTTAACTGCTTTTCTGTTTGTTCCGGCGTTTCCGTATCAACATAATCCCAACGATTGGCTATTCTGTGCACATGCGTATCGACCGCTATTCCTTCTTTTCCGAAACCTAAAGTTAAAACAAGGTTCGCAACCTTTCTTCCGACTCCGGGCAATTCCAAAAGCTCCTCCATTTTTTCCGGAATTTTTCCTCCGCAGTTTTCTATTAGCACCTTTGCAAGTTTTTTCAGGGTCTTTGCCTTTGTTTTGTAAAAGCCGACCGGATATATCAAATTCTCAAGCTCTTTTTCTGGTATTTTTGAAAGGTCAGCCGGGTTTTTAACTTTCCTGAACAGTTTTTTACAAACCTCTTCCGTTATCTCATCTTTTGTTCTTGCGCTCAGTATTCCGGAAACCAAAACATAAAATGGCTCTTTTAAATAAAAGGGAACATTCTTATTTTCCTTTTCCAATAGGGATAGCAGGGTTTCAAAGGGATGCATAAATTTTACTTCTCTAAAAATTTTATGGAGGTTCTGATAGCGGGAGACTTTCACATCCCCGAAAGAGCCAAAGAAATACCAAAAAAGCTTAAGGAGCTTGCTAAAGAAGTTGAGCTATTTTTATGCACCGGAGACTTTACGGGTAAGGAGGTTTTTGAAGAATTGAAAAATTTAGCTAAAATTTTTGTAGCAGTTAGAGGAAATTGCGACTTTTTGGATTTACCGAGCTATGCAGAATTTTATCTCTCGGGAAGGAAAATAGGTTTAATCCACGGAGATATTTTCGGAAGGGGGAATAAAGAAAAGATGCTGGAATTTGCAAAGGAAAAAAGGTTGGATATTTTAATTTCCGGTCATACCCATAAGCATGAGGTTTGGAAGAAAGAAGGGATTTTGTTTTTGAATCCCGGCTCAGCTACTTCAGCACTTTCAGGCAATTTAGAAGCCTTCGGAAGGACAGCAATTCTTCTTAAGATTAAAAGAAAGGAATGGAAGATCGAGAAAATAACCTTATAACTTTATCCTTTTCTTTTTGTTTTCAGCCATTCCAATATTTCGACGGGTATTGGAAAGATTATGGTGCTGTTTTTCTCTACCGAAACCTCTTGCAAAGTTTGAAGCATTCTTAATTGCAAAGCCTGAGGGGTTTCGGATATTATGTTTGCGGCCTCTTTTAATTTTTGGGCGGCTTGCAATTCGGCTTCTGCCAGAATAATCCTTGCCCTTCTATCCCTCTCTGCCTCTGCCTGCGATGCCATTGCCCTTTTCATGTTTTCGGGAAGCTCGATATCCTTTATCTTCACATCGGTAACCTCTATTCCCCACTGATCAGTTTCTTTATCAACATAATCCTTTATCTCTTTTCCCAATTCCTCCCTTTTTGCAAGAACAACATCGAGCTCGTTCTTCCCTATGATATCCCTTAAAGCTGCCTGAGAAAGCTGGGCAACAGCAAACTTATAATTTTCAACCTCCAGGACAGCCTTGTCAGCTTCCGAAACTTTGAAAAAGACAACACCGTTTACCCTAACCGGAACATTATCCTTTGTCATTACTTCCTGAGAAGGAATATCTATAGCGAGCACCCTTAAGTCAACTTTCTGAATCCACTCTATTACAGGAATTATCCACCTTATTCCAGGCTCCAAAATTCCCACAAACCTTCCGAACCTAAACTTCACACCTTTTTCGTACTGATTTATTATCCTTATTCCGGAAAGGAAAAACGCTATGCCCAAAACAAGTAAATACAGCAGCATAAAAATCATTATTTTAATTTTAAAAATTTATTTCTTCCTCAGGCAAAGCTGAGCAAGAAAGGCTTCCAACTGAACCAAAGGATTGCTCCCTTCCGTTAACCTAAATTCGTAATCTCCCAAAAGCTGCATGATTTCAGCCTTTTCCTTATCGCTCAAATTTTCAAATTCGAAAATTCTGTTATAAATCTGTCTTATCACTTCATCCGGATCAATCCCCTGGTCTAAAAGAATAAACAGAAGCTTTTCTCTAGCCTTTGCAAAATCGCCTTGTAAGGCAAATTTGAGCATTTTCTCTACATCCTCAATTTTAGCCTTTCCGGTAACCTCCAAAACGGTTTTTAAGGTTATGTGTTTATTTATGGAGGCGCATGCCTGCAGTATATTTATAGCCTTCCTCAGATCTCCCATAGATTCCTTTGCTATCTCCTCCATAGCCTCCTTATCATATTTTAGCTTTTCCTTCTGGCATATCATATCCAAAAATTTGATTGTGTCTTCTTTCGATATAGGTTTGAATCTGAAAACTACGCATCTTGATTGGATAGGCTCGATAAGTTTTGAAGAGTAATTGCACGCCAAAATAAACTTGCAAATCTCGGAATACATTTCCATAGTTCTTCTTAAAGCCTGCTGGGCATCCCTTGTTAGGGCATCTGCCTCATCCAAATAAATAATTTTGAAAGGAACCTCTCCTATCGGCCTTGTCCTTGCAAAATCCTTAATCTTTATCCTGATCGTATCTATCCCTCGTTCATCGCTCGCATTAAGTTCCAAAAAATTGCTCCTCCTATTTTCCCTCCCGAAAAGCTCGTTTGCCAAGCATAAAGCTGCTGTTGTTTTTCCAACCCCCTGCTTTCCTGCAAAAAGCAAATGCGGCAAATGCTTGCTCTCAACAAAACTTTTCAGCCTTTTAATTACGGGCTCTTGCCCGACTATTTCATCCAATTTTTGAGGTCTGTACTTTTCGGTCCAAATATCGAGCATAATCTATTAGAAATTTTAAAAATAAAAAAGCGATTCTTATTATGCCGTGCGGTAGAAAAAGGAAAAGGGCGAAGATAAAAAAGCATAAGTTAAAAAAGAGGAGGAAGAAGATGAGGCACAAGAAGAAGTAACTAACCCAAAAATATTCCCAAAAGCAGAAGGGTTAGAAGGATGGCACCGAAAAGGATTACTTTTTTTATGTTATCGAAAAATACTTTGCCTATCAAATACAGAAATGGAAAAAAGATGGCAAGGATTGTTAGCATACCCCAAATTCCCATTTCCCTTACACTCCCGAAAAATTCGATGAAAAAATCTATAAAAAGGGAGCCTAGAGTGAGAATAATTCTCACACCTTCGGAAATTATGAAATAAAGCATTTGGATGATGATTGAAAGCAAGGTTTCTAGTGCCATAATCTTAAATGAATAAAAACAAAAAAAGAAGGAAGAGGAGGAGCAAAAGAAATGCAAGGATTGCCTGCTTGATGGTTGAGAAAATAAATTTCCAAAAAATGAAAAATAAAACCGCCAAAGTAACGACAACAACAAACATTCCCAGAATTCCCCCAACCTTTAAAATGTAGGAGAGGGACTGAAAAAGGGCGAAAAGCAATGAACCCAAGGAAATTAAAAATTTTATAGCACTTGAAACTATGAGAAAGAGGATGGCAATTATAATTTCCAAGGGAGACTGAACCATAATAGAAATTAGTTAGATAATAAATAGGATTTATGGGGGTGTTTGAATGGCTTGCAAGGCTATTTGAAGTGATTAAAATAAAGATTGAGAAAAAGAAGGTTAGGATAGAGGTGTCTCCCGGAATGGTTGAAATTTCTCCTGGAAGCTGCATCTACGATTCGGAAAGGAGGAAGATAATTTGCAGAAGCCAGGACGGAAAAATCCTTATAATTTTGGATAATAGGGGAAAGAAGAAGGTAATATCTCTGGAATAACTTTTTATTTATTTGGGAAGAATATTTTTATGGGAAAGGGAGGAAAGATAATAGCAATGCTCAGGCCGGGAGCCTGCATATACGATACTCAAACTGGAAGAATAATCTATCGGGCCGAAAAAAATTTGGTAATCCTGGATAAAAAAGGGAGAAAGAAGGTAATATCCTTAGAGTAATTCCTTTACCTCCCGCAAATTTACCATTGGTAAAGAAAAATGGTCAACTATTCTGGGACATGCTGTATTCAGATAACAATCAAAATCAAAACCCAGAAGCTTTTCCTCCTTTATTTCGTCCATAACCAAAACCTTTGCATCCTTTCCCAAATCCTCAAGCTTTTTCTTAAGTTCGAAAAAATTCGGATAAAACTGGCCCTTCTTTGTTGAAACGAGAACTCCTATTTTCTTGGCTTCCTTAAACTTCTCAATTCTGGCAAGCTTTTTCATCTCAAATTTTTTTAGAAGCTCTGTTATTTCCTCTATCCTGTTTTTTTCCAAATCTAAAAAGAACAGTTTTTCTGCATTTAAGGCTAAGGCATGGAACCTTCCATCTCCAACAAATAGAGCGCATTTCTCCTTTTCTTCAAACTCGGAACATCCCAAAATGGCTCCCAGATTTTTAACCTTTATCCCTTTCCCTTCCAAAAAATCTTTTATCCCTGGCAAGCAGTACTCGAATTGAGGGTTTGATGCTATCGCAATTTCCTTTTCGCCCTTCAACTTCCAAAAATTTTTTTCCAAAACCGAGAGGATTTCATTCAAGCTTTTTCCAGCCTTGATTTCCAAATATTCAACTGGAACTTCACTTTTTATCCCAAAATCTCTATGACCCAAATGCAAAATTTTTTGGCAATCCAAAAGTTTAGCCTCTCTATCCCTCAAATCGCAAGCCCCATAGCAAGGCTCGCAAAACAAAATTACCTCGTTCCCATTTTTTTCCAATTCCTTAGCCTTCTTAAGTGCAAATTTCCTAAGCCCTTCGGGAAATTGGATAAGAATTCTCATAATTTTCGGTAAAAATTCCTGAGCTTATCTACAATTCTTTCTAACTGCAGATAAGTTAAAGCTAAAGGTATTTTCTCTGATTTTGCTATTGCAAGCGCTATTTCATCGACCTTTTCTATTCCGTGAAGAACAACCAACCCCGGTCTTAAAGAGGTTACCTTTATCGCTACCAAAGGACTCCTCCCTCTCGATATGTTGGTAAAGATTAGAGCTCTGTTAGTCGTTTCTCCGTAAATCTTTACGAGCTCTTGAGGGGTAAAATTGATTATAGCCCTTTTGCTGTCTATGATGGTATATCCGTATATATCCCTATTTTCAAAGGAATAGGCAGGTTTTGCTCCCAAGACCCTCAAAAATCTTTTAATGCTTACGGGCACACTAAATTCCTTTATATCTACTATGAAAGGTTCTAATTTTGATGAATAGAGGGCTTCAAACTGCTTTAATACATTACCTCCTCTTTCCATATCTATACTAACCAGAGATTCAACAAACCTGTGAATTACCTTAACTCCGGGCGAGGACCTTCTGTCGCTCTCATAATCGCTAATAACGGAAGGTGAAATTCCCATTCTTTTGGCTAGCTCCTTTTGCTGAACATTAAACAATTCCCTCCACTTTTTTAAAGTTTGGCCGGGTTTTGGGGATAAAGCAATCTCTCCAGCAATCTTATTTTTCAGCAACTCTAAAGATAGCTTCCACTTTTCCTCCATAAAAGAATTATTAAAAATTATAATTATGAATGCAGTGTTAGAGGTTTTGGTAGGGATTGTATTAGTGATAGCAGGGATAGTATGGTATGGACTAAATTACCTAGGAATAAACATAGGAGTAAATACCTTGGGAGCGTTAGTAACTGTTGTTGCAGGCTCTTTAGGACTTTGCCTGATTTTCATAGGAGCCCTTTTCCTCCTAATAGGGATAAGCGACTTAAAGGAATGAGTTTTGATTTTTTTGTTTTAATTTTTAATTGTTAATTATATTTAAAATGGGCCCGTGGTGTAGCCTGGCTAGCATCG
>Ga0190309_1000335_pt1 | contig 13462 bp, 13 predicted proteins | sample 48700767_MG_FD_161656 | JGI IMG/M metagenome (GOLD analysis project Ga0190309, IMG submission 161656) | Hydrothermal vent sediment bacterial communities from Southern Trench, Guaymas Basin, Mexico - 4870-07-6-7_MG | ecosystem: Environmental > Aquatic > Marine > Hydrothermal vents > Sediment ... | reverse complement strand
AGATGCGAAGGCATGTGGCACACTCACCGAGGAAGAGGAGCGAGAGATTGAGCGCATCCTTGCGGAAATTGAGCGAATGGTGAAAGGTGAAATACCTAACAGGAGACCCATCTGCCGAAAATGCACTTGAACCCCGCCTCTCTTAGGTGTCTGGAATATGACATAAATAATTTCAGCGTGGGAATTTAATACCTCGTTTCTTGAAAAAGGCGAATGAAATCGCTTAAAATCCGTCGGAGGCTTATGCGAGCGTCTGGAATACTTATATATGGATGCCTTTACTTCCGATTCCAGACAGATATATTTAAATAGGGCAACGCATATATCTCTAAACGGTGAAAGAGCAGTGAATCCACGCCTGTTAAAATCAGACCAAGATGGGATTGAAAGTATTCAATATATGTGAAGAATACGGGTTCAATAGGGGTTAAAATCAGACCAAGATGGGATTGAAAGTATTGAGAGTGGAAGAGCAAAGATAAGGACGATGCCGTTAAAATCAGACCAAGATGGGATTGAAAGTATATATGTATGCTTCCACATCATTATCTTGACGACGTTAAAATCAGACCAAGATGGGATTGAAAGATTTCGGTAAGCCAACCGCTTCACCCATCTTCTTAAGTTAAAATCAGACCAAGATGGGATTGAAAGAGACAACCGAAGAGGTTGTGAGTGAGAGTGAGCGAGTTAAAATCAGACCAAGATGGGATTGAAAGTAACACTGTCCGCTCCTCAACCAATAGCAAACCAACTTGTTAAAATCAGACCAAGATGGGATTGAAAGTCCACGAAGAGAAAATTATGCTTTATATCGTATGTGTTAAAATCAGACCAAGATGGGATTGAAAGGATTTCTATATACTTCTTCTATCTTTGAACCGAAACTCTCGTTAAAATCAGACCAAGATGGGATTGAAAGAGAATTGACAGCGGATAGTGCGGTAAAGAGTGCGTGGAGTTAAAATCAGACCAAGATGGGATTGAAAGGTCCTGCAAATTAAATATGATGTCCTCTCGTGCTTTTACTGTTAAAATCAGACCAAGATGGGATTGAAAGGACAACACACCAAGCAGCATTAAGCGATATTCTCGTGTTAAAATCAGACCAAGATGGGATTGAAAGCCGTATAGTTTATCGGCATAACAGAAGAATTCCTTTGTTAAAATCAGACCAAGATGGGATTGAAAGTCTTGATAATGATTTCATCTATGAGATACCTTGCTTGCCAAGTTAAAATCAGACCAAGATGGGATTGAAAGGTTGTCCAGGGCATCCACTCACTCTTTATCTTTGCCATGTGTTAAAATCAGACCAAGATGGGATTGAAAGGAAGACACTAAATATGTTATTGCGTTCTATATAGAAAATGGTTAAAATCAGACCAAGATGGGATTGAAAGAACGAAGAGCGGTTTGGAAAGGGTGTCATACTTCCTGTAGTTAAAATCAGACCAAGATGGGATTGAAAGCCTATTGCGGTTTTCCCATGCTAAAACTTTCTACTATTGTTAAAATCAGACCAAGATGGGATTGAAAGTTTCACATTACTCACCCTTTTCCATACTCCGCTAATAGTTAAAATCAGACCAAGATGGGATTGAAAGTATTCCGTATGTTTCATTCTCAATATAAACAATAGCAGTTAAAATCAGACCAAGATGGGATTGAAAGTATTTCAGTCGTCAAGCAAATTCGGTTGAGGCGTATTTATGTTAAAATCAGACCAAGATGGGATTGAAAGTTTCACAATATACTTGAACAGCCATACGAACATCGTGAAGTTAAAATCAGACCAAGATGGGATTGAAAGTATTAGCACAGATATAAAATGGATAAAGAAGTTGATGTTAAAATCAGACCAAGATGGGATTGAAAGTCTATTGTCATCACTAACGGCATTGCTTGAAGCGAGTTAAAATCAGACCAAGATGGGATTGAAAGAATTGCTTATGTCTTTGACGGCTGCTAAATACTTTCCGTTAAAATCAGACCAAGATGGGATTGAAAGTTTTCACCACCACCGAAAAAATAAGGAGGGGAAAACGTTAAAATCAGACCAAGATGGGATTGAAAGTAAAATTCTGGTTCTGAAAATTTGACTTCTGGCTTTCTGTTAAAATCAGACCAAGATGGGATTGAAAGACAACAGGATATGTCTTAGTCTTTATGTCTTAGTCTTGCAAAACTCCGGGGTTGAAATCAGACCAAGATGGGATTGAAAGTGCCATTCCAATGCCTGCATAGCTCACAGAATTTCATGTTAAAATCAGACCAAGATGGGATTGAAAGTTAAAAAGCGTTGTGACAGGATGACCTTCTGTAATGTTAAAATCAGACCAAGATGGGATTGAAATTCACCATGCTCGCAACATCACGAGCAATCTGCTCTAATGTTAAAATCAGACCAAGATGGGATTGAAATTTCCTTTCCATTTCTGGTAATTCCATTATGCGCCAAAGTTAAAATCAGACCAAGATGGGATTGAAAGCACCCTCTTCGGGATTCTCCACTCTGATTCTATATGGTTAAAATCAGACCAAGATGGGATTGAAAGTTAATATAATCTTTCGTAGGGACTTCAAATCCCAAATGTTAAAATCAGACCAAGATGGGATTGAAAGCACACCCTCAGAACAGGTTTTCCTCTTCTATCTCGGTTAAAATCAGACCAAGATGGGATTGAAAGTCACATAGATGCTTCATTTTCTCACCACCTAAAATTCAAGTTAAAATCAGACCAAGATGGGATTGAAAGTCAACTTATCATCCGCAACGATTTCTTCAACATTCGTGTTAAAATCAGACCAAGATGGGATTGAAATTTCCTTTCCATTTCTGGTAATTCCATTATGCGCCAAAGTTAAAATCAGACCAAGATGGGATTGAAAGCACATCCCTCATTTTCCCTTTCACATCCTTTCCTTGGTTAAAATCAGACCAAGATGGGATTGAAAGAACACTGGATCTCTGGATCTGTAATGCCAAATTGAGTAGAATTTAGTTAAAATCAGACCAAGATGGGATTGAAAGAAGCGCTTCTTCAAATAATCAACTCGGTCATCCTCAGTGTTAAAATCAGACCAAGATGGGATTGAAAGCCCTTCGGCGGTCATCCTCATCCTGCTCCCCTTCAATATGTTAAAATCAGACCAAGATGGGATTGAAAGGCAGCAGGTTAATGGGTCTGTATAGGAGAATATAAGTTAAAATCAGACCAAGATGGGATTGAAAGTATATCTTCTGAATCCCTCACTGAAGAAAGATATGTTTTTGTTAAAATCAGACCAAGATGGGATTGAAAGCACAGAAAACAAATCATCATTTCAGGGGTGCTCTCCAAATTGTTAAAATCAGACCAAGATGGGATTGAAAGACTCCTCATCCATTTCTTCATCACCTCCCACATATCACATAGTTAAAATCAGACCAAGATGGGATTGAAAGTCTAAGATGCTACGAGCTCTCTTTTCTATTCTATCCGTTAAAATCAGACCAAGATGGGATTGAAAGGTAAAAAAGAAATGCATATCACTGGCTAAGGAATGTGTTAAAATCAGACCAAGATGGGATTGAAAGACAAATACAAGAAGATTTAAATAAAGCCTTTAAAATTAGGTTAAAATCAGACCAAGATGGGATTGAAAGAACACTGGATCTGTAATGCCAAATTGAGTAGAATTTAGTTAAAATCAGACCAAGATGGGATTGAAAGCGCACACCGCATCCTTGAGCTCTTCTTCAAGCATCTCAGTTAAAATCAGACCAAGATGGGATTGAAAGTTGAAGAGGATGAAGTTCGTTGCCTCGTTTGAAATCATGTTAAAATCAGACCAAGATGGGATTGAAAGTGAGTTTTAACTCAAGGGTCGTTCCCCACACCCCTTCGGCGTTAAAATCAGACCAAGATGGGATTGAAAGGACTGCATAAATCGAACATTGCCAGCAGATTCAACAGGGTTAAAATCAGACCAAGATGGGATTGAAAGAGCGCACCTACCACACCCGCTCCAATAGAGGTAACAGGTTAAAATCAGACCAAGATGGGATTGAAATACATCAGAAAGAATAACAAAGAGAAACCTATTATTGAGTTAAAATCAGACCAAGATGGGATTGAAATTCCCTCATAGAAATGAATGAGATTATGCTCATTTCGCCTCGTTAAAATCAGACCAAGATGGGATTGAAATTTTTCGTTGCGTATTTTGCGATAAGGCATTTTCGCAGTTAAAATCAGACCAAGATGGGATTGAAATTCGCTAAATATCCTTTTGTTAATAATTGCCATCTGCGTGTTAAAATCAGACCAAGATGGGATTGAAATTTCACGGTGTCTGGATACCACTTTGTAATCGCTTGAGTTAAAATCAGACCAAGATGGGATTGAAACGCTTCTCCCGACGCTATGGTTTTTCCCGAAGCATCTGGTTAAAATCAGACCAAGATGGGATTGAAATCCCTGCATGTCGTAAGTGATGTCTCTCACCAAGATTGTTGAAATCAGACCAAGATAAGATTTAAATAATAAAGGGGGAAAGATAGGAGAGTTTATAGAGGGAGGAAGGGAGATGAATAAGGCTTTAGAATATACGGTTTTGGGGGCGTTGCTTCATGATATTGGAAAGGTATTACATCGTGGAGAGGCGATTCTTCGTGGTTACAGGGAGAGTCATAAGGAAGCGGGGTATAGGTTTTTGAGGGATTTGTCGCTGCCGTTGCTTGCCGAATTTGCGAAGTATCATCATGAGGAGGATTTGAGGGGATTAAGGGAGGAGGATTTCAGAGCGTTTAGAGAGGTCGGGGAGGAGGGTGTAGGGGATATATTGAGGAATTTGCTATGGATAGTATGCGAGGCGGACACGCTTTCTGCGAGGGAGAGAGGGGAGGAGGAAAGAGCTTTCCGTCCGAGCAACCCACTGATTTCTGTATTTTCGGAAGTGCGAGGTATTAAGAGCGAGGAAGTAGGAGCGATTGAAAGCGTTGCATTCCCTTTAAATGAGTTTGGTATGCATCTTCTCTTTCCTAAAGAGGACTATTCAGTGAGCGGAAAGGAATATGAGAAGATAGAAGAGCGTTTTAAAAGGGAATTTAAGCAGTTAGTAGATGAAAAAATGCTTCATCCCGATAAAGTTTTAATGCTTTTAGAGCGATATACAAGTTTTGTCCCTTCATTCACAACTAAAGACAATGATATTTCGCTATTTGACCACTTGAAAATGACTGCTGCAATCGCTTCTTGCCTTTATTTATATCATGAGGATGAAATTTTCACTGTAAATCTGATAAATAAGATAAAAAACAGGAATGAGATGAAATTTTTACTCATCGGTGGTGATATTTCAGGAATTCAACGCTTTATATACACAATAACATCAAAATATGCATTAAAATATCTGCGTTCCCGCTCTTTTTATCTTGAGATTTTAGTGGAGGACATCGTTGAGGAGATTATTGAGCGGTTAAATCTGACGAGGTGCAACATTCTATATGCGGGTGGTGGTCATTTCTACATAATAGCGCCGAATACAGAGCGAGTGAAAGAGGAAATTCGCAAGGTGAGAGAAGAGGCGAACGAGTGGCTACTTCAAAAATTCGGCGGCGACCTCTTCCTCGCTCTTGACTATGTGGCGTTCAATGGGGATGCGCTGAAAAATTTTGAGATGAACGGAGAATCGCTGTGGAAGCTTATAAGCGAGCGTCTCGGAACTCTAAAGAGGCGTAAATTTGCGGATATTCTGGCGAAAGAACCGGAAAAAGTGCTTTTAGAGCGAGGTTACGAGCATAACAAGAAGGAATGCGATGTTTGTAAGCGAGCGGTAAGGAAAGTATTAAATGTGAGAAAGGGGGAAGAGATTGTAGAAGTTTGCGAGGTATGCGAGCGTCTTTGGCATCTTGGCGATAAACTCCCGAAAATTGAAGGATTTTTGAGGACAAAAGAGAGAGGGGGGATGAGAGAGGTTCCTGAGGCGTTTCTTGAGGAAATAGAGATGCCTTTTTCACATTTTATATTCATTCAGGGCTTAAAATTGCCCGAAATAAGAAAGAGATTGATGGAAATTCTCCCTGAAGGTTCTATATTCATTAAAAACTCGCTTGATATTCATAAAGAGTTCAGAAGATTTAAAGTGATTCCGCTGTTTATTGCGGATTATGCGGTGAAAGGAGTTGGAGAGGAAAGAGGAGTGGAAGAAAAAATTTCGGACCTTGACGAGATTGCGAGGAGGAGTGTTGGAGCTGCGAAAGTGGGAGTATTGAGGATGGATGTGGACGACCTCGGTAAGATTTTCAGCAGGGGACTGCAAGAAAACAAGCGGACAATTTCAAGGATAGCGACACTTTCAAGACTGCTCAATTACTTCTTCAAAGTTGCGGTGAATCTTGTTGCGTCAGGTGCGGTTGAAGGAGACGAGGCGGAGGAATTTGCGGAAGTCGTGAGAGATTGCCCGAGATTAAGGGATAAGAGGGAGAATATTGTTGTCGTTTATTCGGGCGGTGATGACTTATTCGTGGTAGGTGCGTGGAGTGATGTGTTTCAGTTCGCATTTGAACTGCAAAAATGCTTTTCCGCATTCACAAGAAACCCACATATCACGCTATCAGCAGGATTCGCTGTGTTTGATGCGAAGTTTCCCGTATATAAATCGGCGGAAATCGCAAAAGAAAGGTTAGAATGTGCGAAGAATGAGGGGAAGAACAGAATTTCACTCGCAGAACTCCCGAAATGGAGCAAAATCGGCGTGGGTGCGTGTGAATGGGAGGAATTCATGCGAGTTTGGAACGAATATGTGGCTGTCCTTTACGAGAAAGACGAGGAAGGGCAGGTCAAACTGAGCGTGCGAAGGGCGTTCCTCTGGAAAATCCTCTCGGCGAGCAGGGCGTATGCGAGAGAGCCGGAGAGAGTGAATTGGCTTATTGACCTCTACTATTACTTCGGAAGAATGGAGAAACATATTGGGGAGCGAGTTCTGAAACGCTTCAAGAGACTGCTTTCGCTGAAAGTGCGTGAAGAACCTCAAGAAATTTATCGCTTGTGGCAGCCCTTACAGGTATTGGACATGGCTGTGAGGAGGTGAAGAATGTGAATAAAGCACGCAATCCGATGCGAAAAGGGGGCGAAAATTTAAGTATGGAGCAAAGTGATGTAGTGCGTGAGTTAAGACAAGAATTGGAGGCGGGATACCCAGATTCCGTGAAGATTTTAGACATTCTGAACGACATCAGAAGTAGAGAGCAGAAAAAACGGACGGCAGAAGAGCGGAAGAAAGCAGAAAAAGCAAAAAGGGAGAAAAAGGAGATAAAGAATGTTGTTAGTGAGCATTTCAGGCAGATAGAGGAGGAATTTAAGGAAAGAGCAGACGAGTTTTTCAGCATTTCAGAAGAGAAAAGGCAGAAAAAAGCGTTCATTATCTCATTACATCTCGTCTTAAATGGTTTGAAAACGAATCAAATAAGGCGATTTCTGAGTGTGTTACAGGAAATACGAGCAAAGCAGAGGAAGGGGGCAAGTGCGGATGAACTGAATGCGAGCATTCTCAGAATCCGCCCAGTGCTGATTTATGCCGCCAGAAACAAGCAAGTTGAGCCACTTTTGAGGATTGTTGACAGGATTTTGCCGTTTTTGAACGATAAGAACTTTGAGGACTTCTACTATTTCGTTCAGGCGATAGTAGCATACCACAAATTTCTGGGAGGTGGAGATTAATGGGCGGTAAAATAAAGGGAAAAGTGATAATAAGAGGGATTTTGAGGCTGAAAACTGGCTTGCACATCGGTGCATCTCCAGAAGTGGCGGAAATAGGCGGGTTAGATTCTCCTGTCGTGAAAGACACGCTCACAAACGAGCCTTACATTCCGGGAAGTTCGCTGAAAGGGAAGATGCGTTCGCTGTTTGAGCGTGTGAAGAACGCAGCGGAGGGGCAGGGAGATGGCAAGTTTTACAACAGAGAGATGAAAGTTGGGGGGACGAGTTTGTGGATGCATGCTTGCGAGAATTACGAAGAGGCGAAGAAGTGTGAAGTCTGCCGTTTATTTGGAAGCACAGGCAAAGACGGAGGCGGGAACTTCCCTTCAAGAATAATTGTGCGTGATTGCTTTTTGACAGAGGACTCACGGCGGAGAATAGAGGAGGAAGGGACGGAGTTGAAGTTTGAGAATTTCATTGACAGAATCACATCGGCGGCGAATCCGAGACAAATAGAGCGAGTGCCTGCGGGTTGCGAGTTCAACTTTGAAATCATTTACAACATTGAAGACGAGAATGAGAAGGAAGAAGACCTGAAGAATATTTGCAGAGCGATGAAAATGCTGGAAGACGACTACTTGGGCGGTTCAGGCTCAAGGGGCTACGGAAAGGTTGAGATGCTCGTGCAGGAGATTTTGGAACGCCCCCTCGAGTTCTACTTGAAAGAAGGTGCAGAGAAAGCGATCTTCCGCTCCGAAAATTCTGAAAACGGCTGGAAGAGACCGCAAGAAGTGCTAGAAGATGAGGTAATATGGTCGCATTTAAGGGGAGATGAATGAATATCTCGCAGTTCAATTGGCATTCAAAACCCCTGTTCACATCGGTGAAGTGGGCATAGGCATGGAAGAAGTCTCGGAGATTTTGCATTCTGACACAATTTTCAGTGCATTAGTGAATGCTCTCTCCACTATGGACGAGGATGTTGAGCGTTTTATTCTGAAAGTAAAAAACGGAGAAATCAGATTCTCGTCAGGCTTCCCGTTCAAAAATTCTGATTTTTACTTTCCTAAACCGCTTTTGAGGCCGAACATGGACGAGGAGTGCGAGAGGAAGTGGAGAAAGAAGTTGAAAGAGGCGAAGTTTCTGCCGAAGTGGCTCTTTGAGAAGTGGATTAATTACGAAAAGATTGCGGAAGAGGAAATAGAGCGACTGGCTTCTCCAGAATTTTACCGAAAATCGTGCATTCCGAAGGTGTTTTTGGACAGGGAAGGGCGAAGTTCCGCAATTTACCATGTGGGCGTGTTGGAGTTTGAGCGACAGACACCCGACGACACTTCAGGTTTTTTCTTCCTGTTAATTTCAGATGAAGAGGGCAGAGCAATTCTGAAGAAAGCACTGAAATTCCTGCAGGATGAAGGTATAGGCGGGAAAAGAACATGGGGTCTCGGTCTTTTTGAGTATGAAATTGGCAAATTTGAACTGAGAATTCCCGAAATTGTTGAGGGTTATGTGCTACTTTCGCTGTTTTATCCCTCAAGAGAGGAATTGACCCTGTTCAAAGAACCGTCAGCACAGTGGGATTTCGTCAAAAGAGGGGGCTGGGTCTTCTCAAGAGTCGGGAGAGGCGGGAAAAGGAAGCCGAAGATGCGCATGATTTCAGAAGGCTCGGTGTTCAGCGGAAGGAGGAAGCCCGAAGGCATTTTGTTAGACCTTGACGAAATCGGCAATTTCACCACTGAAGTGGGGCATAAGGTTCTCCAGAACGGAAAGGCGTTTTCAATTCCTGTGAGGAGGCTGGATGCCGAATGAATTTGAGGATGGAATTGAGGACGCTGACGCCTGTCCATGTGGGTTCGGGCAACAAACTCACAAGCACCGCTGACTTCGTCGTCGCAGGAAATCGTGTGATTGTCGTGCATTTTGAACGCATTATAGCGAATTTACCCCGTGATATGCCGTATTCAGAGATTTTAAGTGGGGGAGTGGGCGAAGTTTTGAGCAAATATAGACTGAATGCGGAGGATTTCAAGCGGTATGAGATGGAACTGTTCGGACAGCGAAGGAGAATTTCGGCGATTTCTGAACACATAAAGCAGGGAAATAAGCCATATATTCCAGGAAGTTCCGTAAAAGGGGCTATTAGAACGGCAGTTCTATGGTATTTTCTGCGAGATAACCGTGAAATACTGCGTAGAACACTTGGAAATTTACTGCAAAAAGCCAGCAGGATGCATGGTGGCAGGAAAAAGGAGTTAAAGAAGCAAGCAGATGACGAAATTCAATACGAAATTTTTGGAAAAACGCCTCATGAGGACATATTCAGAGCGCTGAAAGTAAGTGACTCTTCAAATTTCAGGCGGTTGCAGTGTATCTCTGTCAGCGTATTGAACGCTCCTCGCCTTCCGCCAATGTTTGTGGAGGGAATTCCCGCAGGAGAAACTGCAAGTTTGGATATTTCCCTTGACGAATGCTTAATGAAAGAGAACATGAAGAAGTGGAGCGGAAAAGTGCGGGAATTGGAGTTTGGGGAAGTGCAAGAGCAGGTGAATGAGTTTTCAAAAGAGATGCTTTCTGCGATTGAGAGGCGGTTTTCTTCACTGTCAAATAGGACGAGAAACTGCATAAGAATGTTGAGGCGGGAGGTGAAAGAGGCGGAGGAAAGCGGAGGAATGGTCTTAAACATCGGCTGGGGTGGCGGATTCCTCTCTAAAACGCTTGGCAGACTGCTTCTGCATGAAGAAATGTTTGAGCGACTTCGCCAAAGCCTCGGCATCGGAAGAAGTCCAAGAACAAGGAGGATTTCTGAAAACTTCCCAAAAACGCTCCGAGTGACAGAACGGGGGGATTTGCTCGGCTGGGTGAGATTAAAGGGAGGGGATTGAGGATGATTTTTCTGTTTGCAAATGTGGGAAACAGCGATTTGGGAAAGGGAGGAAAGCCCGTGTTTTTAGGCGAGAGAAATCCTTACAAGAGGAGCAAGGAGAGCTACTTGCGGAGAGATTTTGAATACGAGGCGTTGATTCTGGAACCTACTCTTGAATATTTACGCAATATTCACGATGAGGTTCAAATAGAGCTGTTCGCTACCGAGCAGGAGCCACCGCATCCGCAGGATACATTATATATGGCTTACATTCTCAGAGAATTGCTGAGAAGAAAATACGGAATAGAGCCGAGAATACATAAGATAAAGGGAAATCCTGCGGATTACGATGAAATGGATGTATATTTCTCCTCCTTCTTTTCCTCCTTTTCGGAGGAGATGCGTGAAGAAGAGAACCTCTGCTTTGTTTCGTTGACAGGAGGGACACCTGCGGAGAATTTATGCTTGCTTTTCAACGCAATTCAGAGATATGAGAGTAGAGTAGTCGCAATTTACCTCCCAAAAGGGCGTGAAGAGGTGAAAAGGCTGGAAATAGGGAGCAGAATATTCAAGAGCGTGATGAAGAGCAGGATAGAGGCACTGAAAGAGAAGCATTTGTATTGCGAGGCTGCCGAGCTTGCGGAGAGCTTCGGTGTGCTTGAGCGTAAGGAGGTGCTTGTGTTGAAGGGAAAGGGAGAGCGTGAGCTATTTAATTTTGAGCGGGCGAAGAGGTATTTTAAGGATGCGATTCGGCTCGGTTCTGAGGAGGCTCTTCGTGAGTTGAATGAGCTGAAAAATCTGTGGGAAGGAGAGGAATGCGAAAAGAAGAGGGCTTTGCTCGCTGAGATTTACCGAAGTGCGGTTGCGAAATGGCATCAAGGTGCTTTCGTAGACTTCCTCGGCAGAATATTCAGACTGAGCGAGGCAGCTTTACAAACAATCTTTGAGAAGGAAACAGGAATAGATATTTCAAAAAGGGAGAATTACGATGCTTTTTGGGAATATGTGAGAAATGAAAATAATTTGCGAAAATTTTTAGAGGAGAGGAAAATAACATTGGAGGGTGACCCTTCAAGGCATATTTTGCTTGTTATTTTAAAATATTGGATAGAGAAATGTGGAAAGTGGAAAGAATATGGGGAAGTTTATAATGCTTTAAAGTGTTTAGAGTGTCTGATAGAATTAAGACATCGCACTATTATTGGGCATGGCGTTGAAGGAGTCTCAAAAGAGAAAATTTTAGATGTTTGTAGAGTGCATAAAGAATGCAATAGATATAATATAAAGGGGGAAAGAGAGGTTTTTGATTTATTGAGGAGGGTAGTGAATATATAGGATGTATAGAAGGAAGAAAAGGAAAACATGAGCACTATACTGCATGTTAAAGAATAAAATACGATTTATCAGTTCAGAACAAAGGGAAGAAAAAGAGGATGAGGTATAAAGGAAAATATAAAGGTGAATATTGAGATGAGAGTGGAGGTGAAATTGGCGGCAAAGGAAATACAGAAGATACCTATAAACTACAATTATTTCCTTTCAGGCGTGATATATAGGAAGATAGGGATAGGAGATGAGGATTTGGCATCAGAGTTGCACAAATCTCGTTCTTTCAAGTTTTTCACATTCTCACGAATACTCGCAGAAGAAAGGCGGATAGAGGGGGACACTATGCTCATAAAGAATGCGAGATTTCTGCTGTCTTCGCCGAGAGAAGAGATAGTGAAGGCATTCATAGAGGGTATTTTGAGCGAGCCTGCGGTGAAAGTAGCGAGTGCGAGATTTGAAGTTATGTCGGTGGAAGTGAAGGAGAAACCCGCTCTCTCAAGCCCGCAGGCGTTTAAGACGCTCTCTCCTATTGTCGTTAGGACGGTGCGCGAGCAATTCGGAAAGATGCGAACTTGGGAATTGTATCCCAAAGATGGCGATTTCTACACGCATTTGAAGGCGAACCTTTTGAAGAAATATGAGACTTTTTATGGCAAAGAAGCGGAAGATTTGTTTGAAATTGTCAAAATTTATGCGGTGAAGCCAGTGAGAATAGATTTAAAAGGGATAAAACATAGGGCATCTCTCATGCATTTCTGCGTTGAAGCGTCAAGAGAACTCCTAAATTTCGCATACGATGCGGGTCTCGGTGAGAAAAATGCAATGGGTTTCGGAATGGTCGAAACTGCTCCGCATGCAGCGAATAAGTAGCGTCTGAAAATTCGTTAAATCCTGATTCCCGCTTAAGATGGAGAAAGAGGGCGAGATGAGATCAAAAGGGGGAGAAAAAGAATGGAGTTGTCGAAGGTGTTAGTGACAGGCGGGGCGGGCTTCATGGGTTCGCATGTCGTTGACGCATTAATTGAGCGAGGCTACGAAGTTGTTGTGATTGACAATTTGAGTGCAGGCTCTCTTTCCTTCCTTGAGGAGCATTTCGGCAACAAAAGATTCCGCTTCCACAGAGCAGACCTGCTTAACGACCCTTTACGCAATTTTTTTGAGGGTTGCGATGCTGTTTGGCATCTCGCAGCGAACCCTGAGGTGCGGATTGGCGCCGAAAACCCTAAAATTCACATAGAGCAGAATGTCCTTGCTACGCATAAGGTCTTGGAGGAAATGCGAAAAGCAGGCATTAAAACACTCGTATTCACCTCAACATCAACAATCTACGGCGAAGCTGAGCAGATTCCCACGCCTGAAAATTACGGACCCCTGCTCCCTATTTCTCTCTACGGAGCTTCAAAACTCGCCTGCGAGGCATTAATTTCGGCATATTGCCACACTTTTGGCATGAACGCAGTCATTTACAGGTTCGCAAATGTCGTCGGAAAAAGATTAAGGCATGGCGTTATATACGATTTCATCATGAAATTGAAGAGAAATCCGAATGAGTTGGAGATTTTGGGTGATGGGACGCAAACAAAAT
>Ga0190309_1000334_pt1 | contig 13518 bp, 15 predicted proteins | sample 48700767_MG_FD_161656 | JGI IMG/M metagenome (GOLD analysis project Ga0190309, IMG submission 161656) | Hydrothermal vent sediment bacterial communities from Southern Trench, Guaymas Basin, Mexico - 4870-07-6-7_MG | ecosystem: Environmental > Aquatic > Marine > Hydrothermal vents > Sediment ... | reverse complement strand
ATATGGAACAAAAATAAATTCAGGTACTTCCATATTTCGCCTGTTTTTGACCTGCATTTCTATTTGGATGAGAAATATGGTTACATAGAGAATGACATTCCGGAAAATTTTATAGAAAGGGTAATGGAGATTAAAATTCCCTTCCATGTGGAGCAATTTTTCAGAAATTTGCTTTCAAAGCTGTTCGGAATGAAAAAGGTTATAATAGAAGAGCCGGAAATAGATATTGCTCTAACCGATTTTAAAAAACTTAAGGTAATTGCTGAGGTAAAATGGAAGAATAGGGTAAATAAAAAAGAGATTGAGAAAATAGAGGAGATGTTTTCCAATTTTGATTGTAGGAAGATTTTGATTGTTCCGGATAGGAAAGCTTTGGAAAAAGAACCAAAGGGAATAGAGGTGTGGGATGTGGAAAGGGTAATGAAGGAATTGAAAGCATTTTGGAGGTAATGATGCAAGAAAATATCTTAAGATAAGAAAGGATGTAGTTTACGGTGTAAACTGAAATCAATTAATCTACTTGAAGAGTTCTTGTAAATATTTTGAAAGGAAAATACTTTATATAGATGAAAAATGCGTCAATAGTAGTATTATTGAAGATATTCCTTTGCACTCTTGGGCTATTTCCGTTAGTTGGAGTTTATCTAAATTGCTAATTTCTTTATCACAAAACCTTTTACTACATCAAAATCAGGTAATTCCTCCAGGACAAAAGGTTTTAGCTCAGCCTTCCATATCGGCTTTATTTCATTGATTCGCCTTTTTATTAAATTGAGATTAAACCTCATCCCAAATATCTCTAATTTTTCTTCTACAAGTTTTTTGTCGAACTCTGAAATTCTCAGCAGGAAAAATAAATCGTAAAGATCTCTTGCATTTTTCCTTGCCAATAATGAATGAATCTTTTCTGCCACCATTTCTTTTAATTTCAAAATCTTAAGGGTGAAAGGTTTAATATCTATATAATCCGGAACATAGCTTTTCAAATCAAAGCCTAATAAGGCTTTATTTTTCAAGCTTACATCTATCCTTACTGCATTATAGGAAGTTAGAATTCCCTTAAACCTTAACTTGAAAAGCAGACTTGTTTTAAATCTTTTTGTGTTTACCTCAGCATTCAACTTTCCAGCTATTTTCAAAATCTTATCTTCTATTCTTTCTTTCGGATCAAGCAGAGTAAAATCCAAATCTTCGGAAAATCTCGGCATGTTATAAAGCTTGTATAATGCTGTACCTCCTTTAAAAATAAGGTTGTTGGTGAGCTTAAAAATCCAATAGAGCAACTTGTCCTGAAAATAGTCCTTTTCTATATGCTCCCTATTTTTCAATCCTTTTTTCTTCCCTATTTCTAAAAGTATTTCCTTATCCATTTTCAATCAGCCACCACTTCTTATTTTTCTTTCCCCTTTTTGCTTTTAACGGGTCGAGAAAGATATATCTATTATTGATAAATGCCTTTAACTCATCATAAATTTCAAATCCATTTCTTTCTGCAAGAAAGCCTATGCGCTTTATTATCGAGCTCTTTTTAATTTTCTTTAGGTAAGAGATAAGTCTATTTAAATTCACTTCGGAAAATGCTTCCTCAATTACCGATAAAGGGACAATACCTATTGAATCTATTATTGCCTTTTCTATTGTAGCGATAGGAATCTTAAAATTTCGGTAAGTTTTCAGCTCAAATCCAAAAAAATACCTGGTCGGAAAATAGCAAATCCTTTGGATGAAGTTTATCTCCTTTTTTGTTTTCGGAGTAAAGCAGAAAACAGCATTGGGTATTTGGGTTATTGAGTGATGAAATGATAAGGCTGAGATGCTAGAAATATAGCTAGGCCTTATAATAAAAGTGCTTACTAGGAAAGCATCGTCGTGCAAAGTATAAACATCCCTCATTATTTTTTTAATAATCCCTTTTTCAACTTCTCTCTTCAGAAATTTTTTTGCATAGTCCTTGCTTTTTATTATCTGTGCTACATCTGAAAGGCTGAATATGGGAGCCTTTTTAAAATGCTTTAGGATTTCCAACTCGTACATAAACCTATTTTGCTTTCTTGATATATAAAACTTTTTCATTAAGAAAGTAGATAAAAATATACACTTTTTGATTAAATTTGTTTAGTTTACTGGGGTAAACTAAAGAAGTAAAACTTTAAATACTATAATTGTAATTACTATAATTATGATTATAGTAAACAGGATTACAGATAAAAAGCGGATTGAAAAACTCAAACCACCAATATTAATTTATGGAAGGGGAAAAACCGGAAAAACCTTTTTGCGAAGGAATTTTTTAGCAATGCTTACTATTTTTTGTAAGAAGGAATAGAAGTATTTACTTTGAAAATAGAAATGAATATATTACTTACAGGGAGCTAACAAGAATTATAGAAGAATTTAAGGAAAAAAAAACTATAATAGTCGATGAATTCCATAGATTACCGGAAGAGTTTTTGGATTGGCTGCATATAAAATCTCCCAAAAAACTTGTGCTCGTAACATCAACCCTTCACCTAGTCAAAAATTTGTTAGAAAAAAGCTCTCCGATTCTCGGTCTATTTTTAGAGTTTAGAATGGATTTGGTGGATGAGAGGGATATCCTGCTAAATCTTAAAGAAAAAATCAAGGATTATAAAAAGCTGATCGAATTTTCAACTTATCTAAGAGAACCAATGCTACTAAAATGGTTCGGTATTGATCTTGCCTCCATACTTAAGAACCTAAAATTAGTTATTCCATCTCTCGTAGGAGAGATTTTTGCAGAAGAGGAAAAGGAACTTTCTGAAAGATACGAAGGGATTATAAGGGCTCTAAGCTCTGGAAAAACCACGCTTTCAGCGATAACCTCCTCTCTCTATTCCAATAAACTCATACCGAAACAGGATGTTTCAGCTGTAAAACCATACCTTAACACCTTGCTTGAAATTGGATTGGTAAAAAGAATCCCGGAATATTTCGGAAAAAGATATTATTACTTTATTTCCTCTCCAGTAATAGATATGTATTACTATCTTGATGAAAAGTATAACTTCTCGGAAAGAGACCTAGATGAAAAATACATAACTGAAAAAATCCCAATGCATGTTGAAGACTTTATAAGAGAACTCTTAGGCAAAATCTTTGGGATGAGAACTTTCATCATAAACAAACCCAATATGGAAGTGGAAATAGCATTAGCAAGATTTAAAAAACTCAAGATTGTTGGAGAGGTAAAATGGAAGAGAAGGGTTAGCAAGGCTGAAATAAAGGAGATAGAAGAAAAACTGGAAAAATTCAAAGGATGCAGAAAAATTCTGGTAGTGCCTTCCGAAGATGCGGTAGAAAAGGAGCCGAAAGGAATAGAAGTGTGGGATACAGGAAAGATTTTAAAGGAAATAAAAAATTTATATAATTTTCGATTATACTAATTATGATTAGTATAACAAGATATGAAGACTTAAAAAGATGGAAAATGGTGGGTAAATGGGTTTTGGTTTACGGAAGAAGAAAAACCGGGAAAAGTTACTTTGTAAAAAATTTTGTTAAACATGATAAATATTTCTTCATAGGAAGGGGAGGAAAAATACTTGAAGGAGATAACGCTATATCTTACGATATTTTTTTAAGGGAGGTGTTTGAAAATCTGAAGAATAACAAAACAATTGTTATAGACGAAATCCAAAGGCTTCCAGAAGAATTCCACGACAGATTGCACGCTTCAGGCATAAAAGGAAACCTCATTGCAATTTCTTCAACATTATGGATTGCAAAAAAACTTTTGGGAAAAAGGTCTCCTTTGCTTGGATTATTCTCCGAGTTCAAAATGGATATTATTGATGAAAGGGACATTTTAATAAACCTTGCACCGAAAATAAAAGATTATAAAACCCTAATAGAAGTATGCACCTATCTGCGAGAGCCATTGCTAATTCCACTATGGGAGGCAAATAAAGAATCTTTTTTGAATAGCATAGCAATAAGCACCAAACTCTCGGTTCCAGCCCTTATAGGAGAAATTTTCTCTGAAGAGGAAAGAGAATTAAGCGCTGTATACGAAGGTGTTTTAAAGGCTGTTGCGGATGGAAAAAGGGTTTCCGGAGAAATAGCCCAATATCTGTATTCCCTCCGATTAATCCCATACCAAAATCCCAGCTTTGTACATCCATATTTAAAGTCACTTTTCGACCTAGGTTTACTTAAGAAGATAAAAGTCTTTGGGAGGAAAAAGTATTACTATTACAATTCCTCTCCAGTCATCGATTTATTTTACTATCTTGATGCAAAATATGGATTTTCTGAGAGAGATATCTCTCCCCAACAAATAGAAAAAATAAGTTTGGAAAGAATTCCCTTTCATGTGGAGCAATTTTTTAGAGATTTGCTTTCAAAGCTGTTCGGGCTTTGGAGCGAAATTATTTCAAAACCCGAATACGAAATAGATATAGCTCTAACCGACTTTAAAAAACTTAAGGTAATTGCTGAGGTAAAATGGAAGAATAGGGTAAATAAAAAAGAGATTGAGAAAATAGAAGAGGTGTTTTCCAATTTTGATTGTAGGAAAATTTTGATTGTGCCGGATAGGAAAGCTTTGGAAAAAGAACCAAAGGGTATAGAGGTGTGGGATGTAAGAACGATTTTGACGAAAATAAAAAATATTTCCAAAAATTTTTATGAAAGAAAGAGTAACAATAAAAATTCCAAAAGAGCTTTATGAAAAGCTGGCAAAGATTATTGAGGGCACAGGATTTTCAAGCGTTACCGAGTTTATAGTCTTTACTATGAGAACAATTGCAATGGGCGGAAAAATTAAAGAAAAAGACAAATTTAAAAAGAAGGAAATAGCAGAGATTAAAAAAAGGTTGAAAAAGTTAGGTTATCTGAAATAAGTTATTATAACTTTTGCAATTCAATTGCAAATAAATATATAAATACATTTGCAGTTATAATACTTATGGAAGCTCAAAATCCCCAAGCATCTCAAAAAAATATTTGTTTTGGATAAAGAAATAATTCCTATATTCCTTTCATCTATACTCTGGTAAAAGATTCTATCAACCTTCTAAACTCCGTTATTTTCGGCTTATCCAGATTAACCTCAAAATTTACACTCCAAAATCCGTATTCACTATGATCCCCAAACCTTCCTATAGCTTTCATTCCATGATCAGAAATTATCAAAACCTTCTCAGCTTTTTCTCTAACCTTTCCTGCAATCTCATCCAATTCTTTATAAATTACCTTCATTTTCGGTTTTATCCCAAAGCTCAAATGCCCTATAACATCCGCCAAAGCAAAATACCCTACCAAAATTTCATAATCCTTTTCCAAAGCCTCAAAGAATTCCTTTTTATTTTCCTTATGATTCTCAAAAGCGACTTTGTCATAATCCTCTACCGAATTCTTTTTATCAAAAAATCCTTTCAACAGCTCCCTTTCCTTTTGATGATTTTCCTTTTTGTAATTCAGACCTGGCATGTCTATAACCTTCCATCTTTTAAATCTAGCAAGAAATGTTTGCTCAGGCTTTAAACTAAAATCCCAAAGCTCCTTACCTTTTCCCAAGATTTCCTTTTCCAAATTTTTACCTGCCAAAAACGAGCTCCATATAACTATAGTTCTTGGCTCCGAAAACATACTTATATCTGTTTTCCCGAATTTTTCCTGCATAAGGTTTTTGCAATTAAATTCTTTAACATATTCATATTCCAAACCATCCAAACCCAAAATCACGATCATAATACAATCCCTCCTCCTATTATAATATCCTTGTCTTTTATAACAAACCTTCCCAACTCGGGAATACAATGAAACTTCTCAACCGCAATAGGCTTTTCCAGTTTAAAAATTACTTTGCCTACCTCCCCGGCCTCCAAAAACCTTTCCCGAACTTTCTCCAAACTTTCAATATCTATTTTTTCTTTTACCTTTTCTACTTTAGCATTAACCTCCTGAGTAGCACACAAAAGTTTGTAAGAATAGCCTTCCCTAATTTCATTTAATAAGCAAATGACGCTCGCCTCAAGTTTATTTGCAATTACTAAAGGCTTTTTTGCAAGAATATTCCCTCTCCTTATTTCAATTTCCTCTTCCAAAATCACACCTACACTTTTAGGTTTCTTAGCTTCCTTAACCTTTTCCTTTCCAACCAAGATCTCCTTTACCATTCCTTTCTTTCCTTCTGGATAAATAATAACCTCTTCTCCAACCCTCAATTCTCCCGCCAATATGTTCCCAACCGCAACTTCCCTACCTTCTATACTATAAACATCCTGAACTGGCATTAGAAAGGCATTGTATTTTTCCTCTTCTTTTTGATAATCTAAAGCCTCTAACAAGGTTTCTCCTTCATACCAAGGCATATTATTGCTCTTCCTAACAACATTATCTCCATAGTAGGCTGAAATTGGAATAACCTTCCTAACCTTAATCCCTATAGCACCCAAATAATCCAAAATTTCTTTCTTTACCTCTTCGAACTTTTCCTTGCTGTATTTAACCTTATCCATCTTGTTAATAGCAACTATAACCTCTCCTATCCCCAAAAATTTTAAAGTATAGGCATGCCTTTTTGTTTGCTCTCTTATCCCTTCCTCAGCGTCAACAATCAAAATAGCATGCTCGGCATAGCTAGCTCCAGTAACCGTATTCTTCAAAAATTCCTTATGGCCAGGAGCATCAATGATAAGGTATTCCTTCCCGTTATGTCTGAAAAATATTTGGGTTGTATCTATGGTTATATTCCCTCTCCTTTCTTCTTCCAAAGCATCTGTTAGGTAGGCAAATTCCATCTCCTTTCCCAAAGCCTTGCAAGTTTTTTCAATTTCCTCTATTTTTTCTTTAGGAATAGAATTTGTATCATAAAGCAACCTCCCTATTAAAGTTGATTTTCCGTGATCTACATGCCCAACAACAACAAAGCTTGTTATTCCCATATTCTCGCCTTTCCAAATCTAATCCCTTCCCAAAGCCTTTCATGAAGGTAATAAAGGAATGTTTTTATTACCAGTTCTGCCATTCCCACCTCTATTGAAATAACTAGCCTTCTGGTAAAAATAAAAACTAAAAGCACAGTTGTGCATGTCGCCAATGCTCTCCATGAGATTGCCTTCATAATGCTCCTAAAATGACTTTCTCTTGCCATATTCACATGTAGCCAAGAGCTCTAAGCCTTTGCATCATATACAAACTTTCCTTATCCTGAGCCCTTCCAGCCCTTTCAGAAATTTTTGTTGTTTGTAACTCCTCTATTATTTCGTCTATTGTTTTCGCATTTGAGGGAATTGCAAAGCAACAGGTTTTGCAACCTATGCTCCTATACCTCTTCCCGTTCTTTGCAAAATAAAGGCTTACCACAGGTATGTTTTCCTTTTTTATATATAACCAAACATCCTGTTCCCTCCAATGAAGCATAGGATGGATTCTCAAATGGGCTCCCTCCTCATCAAGCTTTATTAGGTTATATTGGTCCCAAAATTCGGGAGGCTGATCCTTATAGTTCCACCGAAAATTAGAATCTCTGATTGAAAAATACCTTTCCTTTGCCCTAATTCCGTGCTCATCCCTCCTTATAGCAACCAGCAAGGCCTTAAATCCATATTTTTTTATTACCTGCTTTAGAGCCTCTGTTTTTAAAGCAGTACAACAGGCAAACTTTCCTTTTTCCGGGCTCATCCCTTCTTTTAAAGCCTCCTCATTCCTAGCAACTATAAGTTTTAAATTCCATTCCTTAGCATACTTATCCCTAAACTCATAAATTTCCTCAAATTTGTAGGAGGTATCTATATGGACTACCGGAAAAGGGACCTTCCCAAAAAATGCCTTCCTTGCCAAGTAAAGCATAGTCGTGCTATCCTTTCCTATGCTCCAAAGCAAAGCCAATTTATCTTTAAATTGATGGTAAGCCTCTCTTATAATAAAAATGCTTTTAGCTTCTAGCTCATCCAAATATTCTGCACTCAAATTTGAGCCTTCAGCCATAAAAATAAAAACCTCGAATAAATTTAAAAAGGTTTTTGGTTTTCAGATTGTAAAAATAGGAAAATTATTTAAATAATTTTTACAAAAATTACAATACACATAACCTTTCTAACTTCTCAGAACCACCGGCCTCTTCCCTAAGAATTCAGCAGCGGTAAGCACTTTCCTTCCAAGTCTTTTTGAGGTTTCCCAAACTTCCCTTGTCCTTTCCCTAAACTTTGGTTCTCTAGGCAAATGATGATCGTAAATTATCAAGGAAATGTCAGCTTCTTTTATTATCCTGAGCATATTCTCTATGCACCTCCTAAAATTTATCATATTCAAGGTATAGCCTAGCATGTAAGTCATAGGACCATCCAATATTAAAATATCCGGGTTCTCTTCAATAATCCATTCAGCATAATCCTCTATAACCGGGCCGTTCAAATCGGAGGAATGGATAAGCTTCTTCCCTTTATACTCAATCACCGTAGAAAACACCCAGCCAACCCTCGAAAATTCTATTCCGTGAAACATTGGCTCAGAGAATTTTATCCTGGTTTTTCCGAATGAAAATTTCCTTCCCTCAGCAAACTTAACCTTTGTCCTCCCAAACTCCATTTCAGGAATTTTAGGATATCTATTCCATTTCTTCGCCCTTTCAAAGAACCAATTCTCCCCTTTCTCCAAAAGCTCTTCCCTCCTCCTTTGATAATCTCCAAAATTCTTACTCTTAGCTATCTCAAGCTTTTCCAAAGGATTCCCAAATTCCATCTGAGAAGGCTTTTCCAAAATCTCTTTCAAATCCCTACCTCCAAATTCCCTGCAAAAGTTTCCGAAAAATCTTTCAGCCCTTTTCCGCTGCGAATCATTAATGTACTTGTTTGGGTCCTTTGCAAATACAATTTTGTTTTCATAAATCTTTTTATCAAAATCCGTAAAATGGTCGTAATGGTAGTGGGAAATAACTACCATATCCGCGTTTTTTGCAGCTTGCTTTATTTTCCTCCTTGCCTTTTCGTACCACAGAATTTTTTTAGCTTTGCTTGCAGGAAATCCTGGATGCATAATCGCTACCCCAGGATCTATCAAAATATTTATATCACACTTGACTAAAACGCAGGAAGACTTCGCCCCTAAAGAATCAAACCAAACCAACTCAAACTCCATAAAATAACTTCTTTCAAAAATTACAAACCGTGCCTTCTCCCCTTAAACCAACCAAACATATCCCTTCTCAACTTGCACATCTCTAAAGTAGTTAATTTACCTCCAGGAACATCAGGATGCCTTACTAAATTTATTTCTTTGTCCTTCCTGTAAAATACAATTCCCTCAGCAGCCATACCCTCAAACCCGACATTCTCATTTACCTCTCCTTTAATACCCCTCTGCCTTTTAAATAGGCTCCAGAGACCTCTAAAAATCTCATCAACAATTTTGAAAATCTCCTCGTCGCTCTTTCCCTTAAATTCCGGAATTAGCTTATCCCAAAATTTGAACCTGAGTTTTTCCTTTAGAACATCAAAAGGTATCCATAGATGGGTCTCTAATCGATAAGGGTTTCCGTTAACCAAAGGTCCTATAAGCTCCCCGAAATACTGGCCGTCTTCTACTTGCTCAGGATTGAAATAACCTTTTTCAATAGCCTCCAAAATACCCTCAACAAACCTTTTGTTTCCCTTTTTCCAAATTTCGATTTTGTTGGTCCTGTTCCAAATCTCCACTATTTTTCCATCCCTAACAACAACGCTAACATTTGTTCCGTCCAATTTTTCAACAGCGATTGCCTCTTCCGTAAACACCCATCTAAATTCATCTCTAATTTTCGGAACGCATACATACTTCTTGTTAATTTCCTTTCTATAGAAAGGGCTTAATAGCTTGGGCATATCAATCACTGAGTTCTTACTTAGGAGCATTATAAGATTTAAGAAAAATTTAAATTTATGCTAAATAGATTTGGTTTACTGGTTGCAATTGCCTTAATTTTGGTATTAGGAACATACTTTGGAATTCATCTTTTATCATCAAAGGAGCAAGCTATAATCAAAAAAGTTATTGACGGCGATACTGTAATACTTGAAAACGGAAAAGTGGTTAGGCTGCTTGGAATAGATGCTCCTGAAAGAGGACAGTTTTATTTTGAAGAGGCAAAGGAAAAACTAAGAGAGTTAATAGAAGGTAAAGAGGTAATTTTGGAAAAAGATTCGAAAAACTCTGACAAATACGGAAGATTGCTCAGATGGATATGGTTAAATGGAACCAACATCAACATTGAAATGGTAAAATTGGGATATGCAAAATCTTTTTTGATAGAGGATTTAAAATACAAAGAAGAGATACTGAATGCCGAGAACAAAGCAAAAAACAACAAGGCGGGAATATGGTCCTTTTTATTAGAAAACAAGACATGCGATAATAGATGCATAGGTTTATCTTATCTGAATTACAATGCTCCGGGAAACGATTGCTCAAACCCTAACGGCGAATATGTAAAGCTAAAAAACTTTTGCGATTGGGATTGCAATTTAACAAATTGGACGATTAAGGATAAAGCCAACAATACCTTTGTTTTTCCCAAGTTTATTTTGATGGCTGGAGAAAGCGTAATCATCTACTCCGGCTGCGGTGAAAATTGCGAAAATAAGCTATACTGGTGCCCTAACAAAAAATGCAAAGCTATCTGGGACAACAAGGGAGATATCTTTTATCTATTCAACTCTAAAGGAGAAAGGATATTGGAGTACAGTTATTCTGGTTAGCTGTTTTAAGTAAGTGACAATTGAGTATAAAAGACAACATGATTTATCTCTTTTCTGATAGTCTCTTAATCATTTGTATAACTTGCTTATTTATTTCCTTATAATCATAGGAATAGAATCCAATCTTGCACAAAAATTTTTTGGGCAATCTTAAACCGCCTTTACAAAATTTGAGTCCTTGCCAATAACCAAAGTTTTTAGGTAATTTTTCTTTCGTTTTCTCATCAATTCTTACCTTTTTCAGATAATAAACCTCACCTGACTTGGCAATAATAAAGCCTGTACTTGATAAAAATTTTTTAAACTCTTCCATATCATTTATTTTTTCAAAAATCATACTTCTGTTTTATGACATCTACAATTTTGTCTATACTTAGCTTATCTACCAAATAGAAGATGTCATAAAAACTCCTTGCATTTGGTAATAAAGAAAAAGTTTGCTTTAATGGTAGATTTTTTAGTAGAGCTAGCTTAATAATTCTTTCTATATTTTTGTGCAGCTCATCAATTTTCGCTTTGTCTCCGTATTTCTTCGGACATCTCTTGAATATAAAACTTCCGTCATGAGTTATGGTGATAATACCGACATCTTCTTCTGGTTTTCCTCCAATGATTTTAGCTTTTTCTTCCACAAATGGAACTGCTACATAACCTTCGTCAAAATAGCCTTCTGGTAAATATTTCTTTGTAAGTTGGTTTCTTCCATTCCGGAGCCGATCCGAAGGTTTTGTATTTTCTCCGATACCTTCAACTTCTACGGCAATGAATTTTCTTTTATTTATTTTCTTCTTTGAATTGAATTTTTTGTTTGATCTTATTACACTTACCAATTCTAACTCGCATAAATAAAATCCGCCTTCAGTTACTCCTGAATCAGCCAAAATATTCTGAATTTCCGGGATTTTAAAAGCATACAAATCACCGCCTATCCAGTAATCGCCCGCAAATTTGTCAACTATAAATCCTTTCTTTCTCAAAAAGCAGGAAAATATATATTCTAATAGCGGTACTTCGCCCATGGTTAAAGGATAGGGTAATCTTCCAGAAATAATGTCTGTTGTATTTAAGCCTTCCTCTTTGGCTATCTCTTTTATATCTTCAAATTCTAAATCGAACATCAAATATTTGAAATCTTTATCGAAAAATTTTTCACACTTTTCCTGAAGAAATTTTAGCGAGGGCGATAGTAATGGGTTTAGCTGTATTTCTCTAATAGATAGTCCTTTAGTCGTTAGATAGTATTTGATTTCTGGTGAGATATCTAGAACACGAGAATAAGGACAACTTTCTGGAAATTTTAAAATTTGGTCTCTATTTAGGAATATTCTCGCTGATCCTTCACTTTCTGGATCTTCTTCTCCACTTAGTTGACATAAATAAATAGCTTCGTAAATAGGAATTTTAAAAGCAACTCTATTTGCTAAATTTGTTTTTTTAAATCCTAAATTGATAAAAACCCTTTCCCAGAATTTATCTACACTCTCCATAAGTTTTAAATAAGTCATTAAAAATTAAAAGAAGGAAAAATATCAGGTCCATTTGAAGATTTCTATCTTGTTGTGCTTAAAAATAGGGAAGTAAAGAGATTTAAAGATAGAACAGGAGTAGAAGAATTCCTCAAGTCTTATTTTAGAATCTAAGTATCTATAATATAATTTCCAAAGATAATTAATTCGTCTTGCTCCTTTCTATCTCTTTCACAACCTTAACATAAAAATCATAGACCTCTCTTGGATTGGATTTTACCAACTCTTCATCAAAAACAATTTCTAAAGCATAGTATGTTTTTCCGTTTGATTGGAAAGAGTACAAGTCAAAACTTCTTATCAAGTCCTTATTCGGGTCTAACCATCTTGGCTTTAGTTTTCTTATCACTTTCTCTATCCCTGGATTTTTTATCCTTCCGCCTTTCAACTTCTTTTCGACCGGCAAATTGGAAAATTTTGCATAGCTTTTCGGAATGGAGTGGAAAAGGGTTGAGAAAGAGTAGCATTTGCCTGGGCCATAACTCTCCCTAATACTTTTAAACACATAATAATCTGACATTCCACTTACAACATCTCCCGAAATAAAAGAAATCATACTTACCTTCTTCGGCTCAAATGTAGAAGGAACGTAAATTACTCTTAAATTTTTTATATGAAAAGTAGAAATCAGCATTTCTCCAAAACTTACCTTTATTTTTTGTATCGAAGTTATGTACTTTAGAAAAAAATATTTCCTCTTAGAAAAATACCATATAAAGAAAAAACTAGGAACAACTACAATACAAATACCTCCTAGTATTATCCATAATATATTTACCAATTTTGGAGAACACAGTAAAAACTCATATACCGCACAAAAAACGAGAATAAATACGGAAATAATTACCAACCTACGAATACCACGCTTATTTATGTTTTTATAAATTACATTTGGAGGTTTTATTCTTACAGCCTCATCAAACTCAACTTCCATAATCTCCTTACCTTTTATAACTTAAAATGCAAGTTTGGTTTGAATATAATATAAATCCTTGAGATGGTTTGAAAACGTTGGAGAAATTCCAGCTTTTCTCAAAGACCAAAGGTTTAGAAATTATTCCATTTTCTACCGCTTGAGAAAAATTATATCCAATTCCTGAACAATTCAGAGAGAAGTTTTCTAGGTTATAAGATAGAGGCAAAGGTAACGATACAAAATTCCATCCTTTCCCTAATAAAATCTGAGTTTGATTTCTCTCAAACCCTTCCAAATACCAGGTCTGATTTTTGCAAGAATATATCCAATAGCTCCCAGTGTAATCTAAAGTCTCATTTCCAAATAGAACTCCATAGAT
>Ga0190309_1000330_pt1 | contig 13632 bp, 17 predicted proteins | sample 48700767_MG_FD_161656 | JGI IMG/M metagenome (GOLD analysis project Ga0190309, IMG submission 161656) | Hydrothermal vent sediment bacterial communities from Southern Trench, Guaymas Basin, Mexico - 4870-07-6-7_MG | ecosystem: Environmental > Aquatic > Marine > Hydrothermal vents > Sediment ... | reverse complement strand
CGGTGAGTGCGTTTTTGGTTGGGTGCATACACTCAAAGAATGGCTTATGGAACCTGACTACATACTGTGGTTGGGTGTAATGGGCCCTTGACGAGAGGAGAGGGCAGAGATGAAAATGGAAAATGATACGCATTATGCACTTATATCACAGGCTTTTTCAGAGTTGCAAGATTTAAAAATTTCAAAGATGCTCGCTTCACGCTTTCATCTTTCCATGCAATGAAATTGCGAGCAAATGTAAGGGAAGAGAGGATGTAGTAGGTGATAGTCTCCTCAGCAATCACGAGGGAAGAAGAAAATATCTGAGATGAGAGTAGATGCGAAGATATGGGAGGGTGCAAAGTGAAAGAATCGGACGATGGACTTGCTTGCACTGGGTTTAAATAAATTGCGAGAGCGAAGAGCAAAGATAATAAGCAGTGATTCAGATGCGCTTTTAGTGATTTTAAGCGAAATAGATGATATCTATCGCACTCGGACAAGAGTGGCGTCGCTACGCTTCGACCAAATTCACAATATCGGGTGAAATTTCATATACACGCAAACCGTTGTCCGAAATTCCTAACCCCGCTCTTAAGAGGTGAAGAATATGGATAAAATAATAGATAAATTAATATCAATCTTAAAAAAACATGGTGCAAAGAAAATTGAGATATTTGGTTCTTATGCCAGGGGTGAGCAGAAAGAGACAAGCGACTTAGATGTCATTGTGGAATTTGAAAAAAGAAAAAGTCTGCTTGAACTTGTGGGAATAGAACAAGAATTAGAAGATGCTTTGGGCATAAAAGTAGATTTACTCACAAGGGCGTCTATTAGTCCGTATTTGATAGAAAGAATTGAAAAAGAATCAAAGGTAGTGCTTGAATGAAGAAAGATGACTCAATATTTCTTAAGCACATATTGGACGCCATTAATCTAATAGAAGAATATTTGAGAGATAAGGATTATGATGAGTTTAAAAACAATCGTATGCTTCAAGATGCAGTGATAAGGGAAATAGAAATAATCGGGGAAGCTACTAAAAATCTTTCAATGGAGTTTAGAAACAAACATCCGAATATACCATGGAGACAGATAGCTGGGATGAGGGACAAATTAATACATGGATATTTCGGGGTAGATACAGGCGCTGTATGGGATACAGTGATGAAAGATATACCATCACTAAAAGAAAAACTCCAGAAAATCATAAAAGAGGGGAAGAAATGAGCGGGTTTGGAATTCCCGCTTTCGGAATGCTCGGTGCTATCGCACTCGGACAACAAGCGGGTATCCGGCTCCACCTTTGGCACTCCGCCCAAATCCTGCTTCGCAGGACTTCAGATATGCTCGTTGTCCGAAATTGCGGGTGGCGGACTTAATTCTCATGGAGAAGAATGTGTGATGGCAAATCATCTTTCAGACCGCACAACAGTGTGAAGGGTCTTTTTCAAGTGCCGATGTGATTGTGTGCTGAAATGTATTTTCTGATGACTGTGGATGTTGAAAGCTTTTCGATTCCGTTGAATAGGTGCGATTATGAGACGGGAAAGCGCGTTTATGAGCAAGGACTCCCATCTTTACTTGATTTGTTTGCGAAGCATGATTGCGAATGCACGTTCTACTTCACAGGCGAAATGGCGGAGATGTTTCCCGAAGCGGTGGAAATGGTGAGAGATGCGGGTCACGAGATAGGATGTCACGGCTATGACCACTCACCGCAGAGAGCGTTTGATTCTTTGAGATATGAGGAGCAGGTGGAAGAGTTGAGGCGAGCGAAGAAGGTCATAGAAAGTGTGTCAGGAAGAACTGAATCTTTCAGGGCGCCGATGTTGAGGATAAATGAGGATACTGTGAGGGCATTAGAAGAGACAGGTTTTAAGACGGATAGCTCAGTGGCATCACAGCGTTTTGACGGCCCTTTCACATTCGGCTCAAAGAAAAAATTGAAGTGGCTGCTCGCTCCGAGAAGACCTTACATGATTTCCTACGATTCTGTGGTGAAAGAGGGAAATTCAAACATATTGGAGATTCCAATATCCGCTCTTTTCATTCCTTTCATAGGAACAACAATGAGAATAAGCCCTTTAGTGACAAGATTGCTGCGAAAATTTCTGTTTTTTGAGTCTGAAAAGACTGGTAAACCTGTTGTCTTCCTTTTCCACCCGAATGAATGTTTGCCTTTTAGTGAAATAAGCACAACAAGACGGACGAATAATCCGATAGAATACATTTTCGCAGATTTAATCAGGCAGCGGATGAAGTTGAGGAATTTGGGTGTGGTATCGCTGAAGCTGCTGGATGAAATTTTATGTGATGCTCTTGATTATGGCTTTGAATTTGTGAGTGTGAGGGATTTCAGGAGGGTTTATATGAGAAACGTGTCATTGATGATTAAATCTTCGGGCGAAAATGTGAGATTTTAGAGGAATATGTAGTGTTCAGATATGTATGAAGGGAGAATTGTAATAGACCCTGAGGTGAGGCATGGTAAGCCTGTCATAAGGAACACAAGAGTGCCTGTGGATATTATTTTAGGCTCACTCGCTGGGGGTATGAAAATAGAGGAAGTTGCAGAGGAATATGGAATCAAAAAGGAAGATGTCTTGGCTGCAATAGAATACGCAGCTAAGATAATAGCCAGAGAGGAAATCAAAATTTTGTAACCTGAATGTGCCAAAAATAAAATTCTTACTTGATGCTGATATGCCCCGGTCAAGTGCTGAAGTGGTCAGGAAGCTGGGATTTGAAATAGAAGATGTGAGGGATATTGGGATGGCTGCGGCAAAGGATAGAGAAATAATTGAATACGCTCTCAGGGATAATAGAATAATTATCACAAGAGACGCAGATTTTGGAGAAGTGCTGAGATACCCCGAACATCCTGGAGCCATTATTTTCAGATTGCCGTGCATATTCACAACAAAAGAAATAAATAAAAGATTGAAGGAGTTTTTGAGCAGTGTAAGTGAGGAAAAGCTCAGAAATGCTATAATAATTGTTGAGTTGAGTAGATATAGAAGGAGACTTATAGGGAATCCATGACTATGAATTTGCTTGAATCAGTTAATTATTCCTACACTATTTAAAGCAAAAATGGAAATCACGGAAATTGGAGGCTTGGGATGAAGCATGCTGGCAGGAATCTGATATCTGTTCCGTTTGCACATTACGATGGTGCGGATAACAAAACTTCACATGATAGTGAGACATATACATTTATACTCCTAACACCGAAGGAATATTATGAGAAAAACGAAAAACTTAACGATTGCTGAGATGCCAGAAGACGATGCAAAGGAAATAAAGGAAATCTTAGGCTCTTGGAAGAGAGGAGCTAAGCTCAGTGATAAGGCGAATAAGAGAAGAGGAACTCCATTAATGGCTATTATAAATCCAAGAAAAGAAGAGGATGCTAAGATTAAAAAGTAATGCTCATGAGGAGATGAAATATCCGCTTGCTCGTCCTACTTATCAAAATAAAGGGGGAAAATACGCAAAACTTAATTGAATGTGAGGAAATGGAAATCTCCGAACTGCGAAAAGAAGAAGAAAAAGCATGGGACTCTTATGTTTACAACTCAAATTCATCCACATTCTATCACCAAATAGGCTGGCGAAACGCAGTGCAAAAGACATACAAGCACAAACCTGTTTATTTAGTAGCAAAAGAAGGGGGCGAGATAAGGGGAATCCTGCCTATGTTCTTGATGAGAAGCGTGATCTTCGGTAAGAAATTAGTATCGGTTCCTTTCGCTCCTTACGGCGGTGTGTGTGCGGATGATGAAATTGCGGAGAAAATGCTTATTGAAGAGGCGATAAGGATCGCAGAGGAATACGATGTGGATTATTTAGAGCTCAGAACAATTTCAGGGAATAATGTTAAGGGATTCATCACACAATCCTTATATGTAACTTCCATTTTGAAATTGGATAGGAACCCGGATGTTGTATGGAATGAAAGACTCAAGCGAAACAAAAGGAAAGCAATTGTGAAATCAGAAAAAAGGAATCTTTCAATAGAATGGACAGACAGAGTAGATGATTTTTATAAGATATATGCATCAAATATGAGAGATCTTGGGAGTCCCGTGCACAGCAAGAAATTCTTTGAAAATATTATACACGAATTCCCTGACGAATCGAAGGTTTCAGTAGTTAAACGTGACGATGTTGTCATTTATGCAGCTTTTTACTTGTTTTTTAAAGATACCGTCATTAACAGTTGGAGTTCTACACGCGAAGAATACAGGAAGTATTATCCAACAGATTTTGGTATATGGAATGTCATAAAATACTGTTGTGAGCGGGGATACAGATATTATGACTTTGGAAGGAGTCAAGTGAATTCTTCAAATTTGGAGTTCAAAAGAAGATGGAGCGCGGAGACAAAGCCACTTTATTATCAATACTATTTGAAAAATGCGAAGGAAGCTCCAAATTTCACATCAATGAATCCTAAGCGCCAAAAGTTTGCTGGTATATGGAAGAAATTGCCGCTTAAACTGACAACAGCGATTGGTCCTTTGATAAGGAAGGAGATACCATGACACGACAAGCGGGGCGGTTTATGGAATGGGAGAGAGCTGCGATGAAAAATACATTTGATGCCATAAAAAATACAATCCGTCGCTATGATAATATAGAATCTGCCAAAAGATTTTACTATGGAATAGGAGGAACGCCTTATAGGACGAAAAGATTGAATAGGGAGTTCAAAATAGTAAATGAATTCATCGGAGATCTAGCAGATAAAAATATCTTGGCTTTGGATATAGGCTGTAGTGGGGGAAGATATGTTGAGGCTCTCACAAGAAATGGCATTAGAACTTACGGAATTGACACGTCTTTTGTCGCTTTAAAATATGCCAAAACAAAAATTAATGAGGCTTTTTTCATACAAGCAAATGTCATTCACTTGCCTTTCAAAGATGAAAGCTTTGACTTAGTGTTGTGTATTGAGCTATTGCATCATTTTGATGACAATTTCTTGGAGATAATCCTGAAAGAAATAAGTAGAGTTACGAAACCTGGTGGGACATTTGTCTGTGATTTAAGAAATTCGTTGAATCTTGTGATGTGGTGTTCATACCATAAGCGTGACGGTAAGCATTTTACACTTAAGACACGTACATTGTTTAAAATGAGAAAACTTCTGAGAGAACATGGATTTGTTGTTCTTCATAAAAAGGGAATCTTCTTTTCAATTCCAATACTCGCACCTTATGTAATGCTTTTTTGCGAGAAAAAGAGATGAAATGAGGAATTATCATACGTTGATGATGAGCGTATATAATCCATGTTCTTATTGAGCTATGATTCCCTCGGTTATCGTGCCAATTGCGCATGAAGAGATATTGAATGCGTTAAAAGGTTTATTGCATAATAACAACAGCAAGATAGAGGAGTTTGAGGAGGAATTTTCCTCGTATATAGGTTGTGACCACAGCATAGCGACATATCGTGGCATCACTGCCTTATACGCATTGCTGAAATCTTACGGATTAAAAAAGGGAGATGAAGTTATTATGCCTGCATACACATGTGAGACCGTGGCGAGGTTGCTTATAGATATGGGACTTAAAATAAATTTTGTGGATGTTGATAAGGAGACTTACAACATCAGTATAGAGGACTTGCAATCTAAGGCAAGCAGGAAAACGAAGGCGATAATCGCAATACACATGTTCGGGAACCCCTGTGAGATGAAAGGAATCATGGAGATTGCTGAAGATTGCGATGCAGTGGTTATAGAAGACGCTGCGCAGTCAATCGGTGCGGAATATCGTGGAAAGAAGATAGGAAGTATAGGGAATGCGGGCTTCTTCAGCCTTGGCGAGGGAAAACCTCTCACCACAATAAATGGTGGTGTTATCGTGACAAATGATAAAGAAACGGCGGAAAAATGCAGGAGAATCATTGAGCATTTCAATGCTTGCGGATTTCATGAGAAGTCCATCGTTCTTTTAAAGCTGATGACATATTATATACTCAAAAATCCCCTTCATTACGATTTGATTTATAAACTCATACAACTCAGGAGAGTTGAGAGGAGGAATAAGTTAAAGATATGCACATTGAACAATTTCAAATTCAAATGGACGGATATGCAAGCGTCAGTGGGGCTGATTCAGCTGTCAAATTTGGAGCGTTTTAACAATGCGAGGATGAGAAATGCAGCATTTCTGATGGGAAATTTGAAGTATGTGGAGGGAATACATCTGCCGAAAGTTGCGAAGCACAGTAAACCGATATTTTTGAGATTACCTGTCTGGTTTGAACATATAACAGAGGGACAAAGAGATAAATTGATTGAGAAACTGCGTAAAGCGGGTATTGATGCACCAGTCGCATATCCTAACTCGTTGCCCGCATTCTTCTTGGGCGTGGATGGATTTCCTAACACGGAGGAAGTCACAAAGAAAACAATCACCTTACCAACACACCCATGCGTTAAAGAAGAAGACCTCAAAAGAGCAATCTTTATAATTAGAAGATTTATAGGTTTAATATGAGCTTGGATTTTACCTTTGCAAAATATAGGAGGTTTTGTGAGGCAATGATAAACTCAGACTACAAAATACTTACTGTGAAGGAGTATTTAACTTCAAGTAAACCCGATAAGTGCATTATACTTCGCCATGATGTCGATCTCAAGCCTGATAGGTCACTAAAAGCAGCAGAAATTGAAAATGAATTTGGTATAAGATCAACATATTATTTCAGAATGACAGATGAAGTTTTTCAACCTGAAATCATAAACCGTATAGCTGAACTTGGTCATGAGATAGGGTACCACTATGAGGTGCTAGATAAGGCAAAAGGAGACTTTGCCAAAGCCATAGAAATATTCAAAAGAGAACTCGACGAATTAAGGAAACTATGCGACATAAAAACAATTTGTATGCATGGAAACTCAAGAACTAAATGGGATAACAGAGATTTGTGGAGAATATACGATTTCAGAGAGTTCGGTATAATAGGTGAGGCTTATTTGTCGGTAGATTTCAGCAAAATTGTTTATTTCTCGGATACTGCAAGGACTTGGAATCCTAAATATAAGGTGAAAGATATACCAATGAATCCTGCTAATCCCATAATAGACAAGACGGATGAACTGATTAAATTGATAAAAACTAAAGAATTTTCGTGTATATATATATTGATGCATCCTGATGACTGGTGCGACGAGTTTGGCAAGTGGTTGAGCAATTTAATTATTAGAAAATTTAAAAATGTCGGTAAATCGATACTAAAACAGCGTTGGAAAAAAGTAAACAAAACGAAACATGTCTGAAGACTCCTTGAGAATTATAGATAATCCAAATAAAAGAGATTGGTCTGAGTTTGTGTACAAACATCCGCTAGGTAACATATATCAAACTCCTGAGATGGCAGAAGTTTACCGAAGGACTAAGAATTACGAACCTATTGTGCTTGCTGTTGTTAACGAGACTGATGAAATAGTTGCTATTATGCTGGCAACTATAGTAAAAGAGGCGGGTAGACTAATAGGGCCGTTCACAGCACGCTCAATCATACCTGGAGGACCGCTATTCGTAGGAAGTGCAGGAGCTAGAGCAGTTTCATTATTACTTCGTAAATACGAGGAGATAGTAAAAAAGAGGGTGCTATACAGTGAAATCAGAATGTTGCATGAAGCATCTTCTTTAGACGCGGTTCTTAAAAAGCATGGATTTGTCTTTGAAGATCACTTTAATGCTTTAATAGACTTAAGTAAATCAAAAGAAGAATTATGGAAACAACTAAAGCGAGATAGACAGAGGGGAATTAGGAAGGCGATGAACCTCGGAATCACAATTGAAAGGTGTGATAATAGAAAAGACTTGAAAGTCTGTTATAGTTTGATTAAGGAAACATATAAAAGGGCGAGAATACCCCTAGCTGATATTACTTTATTTGAGGCAGCTTTTGATGTGCTGCGACCAAAAGATAAAGCTTTATTCCTTTTTGCTGTCTATAATGGAAGATGTATTGCCACTCAAGTAGCTCTTGTTTATAAAGACACTATATATGCATGGTATACTGGAGCAATTAAGGAATATCTAAAGTATCATCCGGGGGATCTACTGATATGGCATCTACTTGAGTGGGGTTCTGAGAATGGATTCAAGACATTTGACTTCGGTGGAGGAGGTTCTCCAACAAAAAATGTAAATATAAGGTATTATAAATCTCGATTTGGTTGCAAGTTCTTTAATTATGGAAGGTACAAAAAAATACATTCACCGATTAAAATGAATCTTTCAGGGTTGGGATTCAAAATATATAGAAATCTGATAGGAAAAATGAGATAACATGGGTGGGTACTGATGAGGACAGTAGTTATTGGCTTGGATGGTGCCAATTGGAGTCTAATTGAACATTGGATTGAAAGTGGTGATTTACCTAATTTAAAATATCTAAGGGAAAATGGTAGCTGGGGAGTTTCAAAATCCCAGCTTCCCGCTGTAACATGTCCGAACTGGAAGTGTTATTCTACGGGCAAGAATCCTGCAAAATTGGGAGTTTTTTGGTGGCAGCGCGTAGATTGTGAGAGAAAGAAGCTCGTTGGATATAACTCTAAATCCTTTGATAGCTTAGAGATCTTTGATTATATTAGTAGAGCGGGGTTTAGAGTAGGAGTTATCAATATGCCGACAACATACCCACCCAAAGAAGTGAACGGCTTTATGATTTCTGGAGCCCCCGATTCAGGATATATAAACTATACTTATCCGAAATCCTTAGAAAAGGAACTGAAAGAGAAATACGATTACAGAGTATATCCGAAGGTGCATATATCTAATCGCAGTGATATCGAAGAGTACTTCGACGAAATTCTTTCTGTAATAGATTTAAGATTTAAAGTTGCCAAAGATTTTCTGAAATATGTTGACTTCTTGCATGTATCAATCTTTTACATAAATGTACTTCATCATTTTTTCTTCGATGAAGATTACGTCAGAGAAGCCTGGAAACTCATAGATAGTAGAATTGGGAATTTTATAGATAATGATGAAGTTAGTTACATCTTTCTCATGTCAGATCATGGAACCAACGAAATCTATGAAACATTCTTTGTAAACACTTGGCTTGAAAAAGAGGGTTACCTAAAAACTAGAAAACCACTTACTAAAAATTTAGCTAAGTTTGGTATAACCAAGCAGAATTTAGTGAGAATAACAAATAAAATTGGTCTTACAAATTTAATTAAAAGGGTGCTTCCAGAAGAGATAATACGCTCAATCCCATCCGAAGATGGCACAGCGTCTGGAACGAGAATATTAGATACACATATTGATTGGGAAAAATCTAAAGCTGTTGCTGTTGGTCAGGGGCTTATTTACCTTCTAGTTGACAGGGATAGTGATGAATACGAAAAACTAAGAGAGGAAATACTTTTTAAGTTAAGTAGAGTCAAAACACCTAATGGATACAAAGTTACCAAAAAAATATACAAGAAAGAAGAAGTATATAAAGGAAAATATTTAAATATCGCCCCAGATATAGTTTACGAAGAGGGAGACCATGTTTATACGAGTTCTGGAATTGGTAAAGATAAAATATTTGACACAGCCAATAATAAATGGAGAGCCGAAAATAATAGAGACGGCATATTTCTGGCTTATGGTGAAAATATCAAGAGAGGTAAGAAGTTAGAGGGTGTAGAAATAATAGACATTGCTCCAACAATTCTATACCTGCTTGGTATACCAGTGCCAAAAGACATGGATGGTAAGGTTTTGATAGAGATATTTGAAGATGAGCTGAAGGCGAGAGAGGTGACATACACTGAAGCTTTTGACGAAAAAGAGAAAATTTCGAGAAAAATAAAAGAACTGAAATTAGGGAAGATATAGGCCATGTTAAAACCGAGTCTAATACCTAGATTCAATATAGAGTATAAGTTTAGCGACCTCGTTTACGGTATATTATCTGCTATCAAAAATAATGGATATGACTTAAATTTATTGAAAGAAATATTTGGTAAAGTAAATATTTTTTTCACCAACAGCGGAAGAACATCGCTCTATGTTATATTGCGATCTCTAAACCTTCCAAAGGGTTCCAAGATAGGTGTTCCGCTATATTCCTGCACAGTTGTATTCGATGCAATAATTAAAGCAGGATACACTCCCTACTTCTTAGATATCGACCTTAATAACTATACACTCGACCCGCAGTATCTGAAAGAGCACATTGAAAATATAGATGCAGTTGTAGTAATACACACATTTGGTCGCCCTGCTGATATGGATGAAATTAAAAAAGTTGCAAAAGGCATTCCTATAATCGAAGATTGTGCGCATTCGTTGTTCAGTGAATACAAAGGCAAAAAAACTGGTGCTCTTGGCGATGCATCTTTTTTTAGCCTTGCGAAGTACATCTCTGCAGGGGAGGGCGGAATGATAATTGCAAATGATGGCAAGTTGGCGAACAAGGTTCAGAAAGAAATAAACTCTCTGAGTAATACTACAATGATGAATGATCTCAGGAAATCTTTCACAGAATATGCTAAATCCTTCTTTTACCGCAAGCCCTGGTTTGGTTTATTTGCGTTTTCACTCGGTTCAGTTCTGGAGAGCAAGATGGATCTAATGGACAAAAAATCATTTAATATTTCTAAAATAAATAAAATAAATTTCAATATATTTATTAAAAAGATGAAAATATTAAAGACAAATGTAGAAATCCAAAGAAAAAATTCATTCTTTCTACTCAATGAACTTAAAGATACATCCTTGATACTGCCATACGAAAAAAGAGAAACATACTGCAATTATTACTTGTTTCCAATCCGATTTCATAGCAAATATGAAAGGGATAGGGCATGGAAGATCTTGAGGCGTATGAATGTTGATTCTGCGAAGTTGTATAGTATGACGCCAAATATTGCTAAGAGAGTATACAGATATACAGGCAATTGCCCAAATGCCGAACTTTTGGCGGATACTGTGCTAACAATACCTAACTACTATACCCTTACCAACGACGAGCTACTAAAAATCGCCAAAGCAGTGAAAGAAGCTATCTAGTATGAGAATATTAGTGGGGATTGAACATCCAAAAAGAGTTCATTTTTGGAAGAACATTATATGGAATTTAGAAAAAAGAGGACACAAAATCAAAATTGCTGCTAGAGTAAAAGATGTTACGCTTCGATTACTGGATGCTTACGGTTTTGAGTACGAAGTTTATGGTAAAAATTACAGAGGTATTCTAAAAAAAGCCTATGGAATGATCGAAAGTGACATTAAGTTGCTTAGAATTGCGAAGGCATTCAAACCAGATATTTTCGTTGGTAAAGGGAGTATTTATATGGGTCAAGTAAGCAAGATGTTAGGAAAACCCTACATATGCTTTTCAGACACCGAGCACGCAACTCTTGCTAACATGCTTACATATCCTTTTGCAGACGTTATTTGCACACCATCTTGTTTTAAGAAGAGAATTAATCCAGAAGAACACGTTAGATATAATGGCTACGAGGAGCTTGCATATCTGCATCCCATATATTTCAAACCAGACCCAAGCGTTTTAGATGATTCGGGATTAAGTAAACATGATAAATTCATAATTATAAGATCAATCTCATGGGGAGCGGTTCATGACGCCCATTCCAGAGGATTTTCTCAGGATTTCCTAGAAAAAGCGATAGAGTCTCTCGAAGAATATGGACATGTTTTCATAACATCAGAAGGAAAACTCAACAAGAACCTTGAAAAATATAAAATACAGATTGCGCCAGAGAAATTACATTCCGCACTTTATTATGCAAGTCTCTATTTTGGCGAGGGCGGCACGACAGCTGTTGAAGCAGCATTATTAGGAACGCCATCTGTCCATGTAGAAGCATTTAAAACAAAATCTGGTGAAGTGGCGGATGCGACAAAAATACATGGAAATTTTGATGATCTCGCAAATAAATATGGGATGTTATACACCTTTGCCGACCCAGATCCTGCCCTAAACAAAGCTTTAGAGATATTACAAGATAAAAATGCGAAGAAAAAAATGAGGAAGAAGAGAGAAAAACTGTTAAGGGAGAAAATAGATGTCACTGCATTCGTGACAGATTTCATTGAAAACTACCCTGAAAGCTTTTATGAATATATGCAAAGGAAGGGATATGAAAGAAGAAAAGGACGGTAAAAGAGCGTGGATGGGTGTGCTTGCAGATTATTACGATGTAGATGGAAAAGAGAAGAAACTGATTGTGAATGCAGTGATGGAAAAATGGCGTAACCTTCATTATTACGGAAGGAGAGAAATTGTTAAGGAAATGTTAGATATTCGTGAGGGAAATGTCTTCTTGGATTGTGGCTGCGGAACTGGAAGATTTTTAACCGAATTTGAGCGAGCGTGTTTAACTATCGGTGTAGATATATCAAACAAATATTGTCATATTTCAAGGAGAAAAGCACCTAATAGTTTAATTATACAAGGAGATATTGAGTATTTACCGCTCAAAGATGAAAGTGTAGATGTATGTGTGATGGTTTATACATTTGTTTATGTTCTAAATAAAGCAAAAGCATTGAAAGAAATTCATAGAGTGTTGAAAAGAGATGGGAAGTTGGTCATTTTTGATCCAAATTGTCTCGGTTTGAGGAATTTTCTGCGCAATTTACAGATGATAAAAAGAAAAATGAGCGGAGATGATTTCTCTCCCTCGGATATAAATAGATTGTTGGTAACTTCTCATTCTTTAAATATTTTTGGATTCAAGAAAAGGGCATCTGAAGTGGGTCTGAAGTTTTTTAATTATTAGATTCGTAAAATATTGAGATGTTCAATCAAATATTAGTTCTCAGTCCGCATACAGATGATGGAGAAATAGGAGCGGGAGGGACGATTGCGAGATTTGTAGAGGAAGGAAAGGAGATATATTATGTTGCGTTTTCAAGTTGCGAGGCATCAGTGCCGAAGGGATTTCCTGAGGATGTATTGAAGATTGAATGCAAGAAAGCAACAAGTATTCTGGGTATTAAGCCTGAAAATGTTATCCTGTTAGAATACGAAGTGAGAACTTTCCCGCTACATAGACAGGAAATCCTTGATGATATGATTGCTTTGAATAGGCAGATTGAGCCTGAATTGGTGTTGGTGCCATCCTCAAATGACATACATCAGGACCATCAGGTGATTTATGCGGAAGCGTTGAGAGCATTCAAAAAGAATGCTTCAATATGGGGTTACGAGCATCCATGGAATAACTTGACCTTCACGACTGATATCTTTGTTAAATTAGAAGAGAGGCATATAAAAAAGAAAATAGAGGCGATAAAACAATATGAATCGCAAAATTTCCGCTCTTATTTTGATGAGAAATATATAAAAGCATTGGCATACATGAGGGGAACACAAGTAGATTATCCTTTTGCAGAAACTTTTGAATTAATAAGGTTGCTGGTGAGGTAGAAGTGGGTAAAAAAGTTGCTATACATCAACCCAATTATTTACCTTGGATTGGATTTTTTCAGAAAATAGCAGCAGCTGACATATTTGTTATATTAGATGTAGCCAAATTCACGAAGAATGGAATTATACACAGGAATAAAATTAGAACAAAAGAGGGTTGGATATGGCTCACGATTCCCATAGAAAACAAATATAAAGGTGTTGCTATTAAAGATGTTTACTTACCAG
>Ga0190309_1000329_pt1 | contig 13633 bp, 23 predicted proteins | sample 48700767_MG_FD_161656 | JGI IMG/M metagenome (GOLD analysis project Ga0190309, IMG submission 161656) | Hydrothermal vent sediment bacterial communities from Southern Trench, Guaymas Basin, Mexico - 4870-07-6-7_MG | ecosystem: Environmental > Aquatic > Marine > Hydrothermal vents > Sediment ... | reverse complement strand
AGCGGTCTTATCACGGTGTTGGCGACCGCTTCAAGACCTACGTCGCTAGCCAGCGACCTCAGCCTTTCAAGCTCCTTCTTCACGTCTTTGAGCTTCTTCCCAGCGACGATGTTCTTCACGATCTCGTCAAGCTTGCTCCGCAGGGACTCGATCGACTTGACCACCAGCTCCCTCCGCTTGCTCTCCAGCTCCCGCCTTAACGCTTCGAGGCCCCTCTTCTCTTCCTCGCTGATCCTCTCGAAAACCCTCTTGTATTTGGTTTCGATTATTTCCTCGACCACCGACGGGTCGAGCCTGAGAGGCGTCAGGTCGACGGATATCCTCGGGATTTTCACGCCGCCGTTGAGGACGTTCGGATCCAGCCCCGACCCGCTCAGGATGTCCCTTATGTCCTTGAAGTACCCGGTTTTCCTGAACTCTGCGATCTGCCTGTTCAGGTCTTCTATCTCCTTGTTCCGCTCCTCGACGTAAGCCATGAACGCCGGTGCCTGATTATACGGCAGCAGGTAAATGTTCCTCTTGAAGTAGCCGAACTGCATCATGTTCAGAACTAGGCATCTGGAATTAACCTCGAAGTAAAGATCCCTCCTTATCGTCCTCAGGATGTTGGCGAACCTGCTCGGGTACGGAATGAACCTGAGCGTCCTCGTCCTCCTCTGCTGGGAAATCCTGCGGTAACGGGCTCCCACGCCACGGCCTCTGGTTTCACGCTTCTTGTACGCATCGTCGATCACCGCCAGATGATCCTGAAGCGTGTAGATCAGCCTCCGGTACCTGTCCCAGCCGATCTTGGAGGCGTTCACGGTCACCGACAACCGCTCCTCGGTGGGAACGCTCACCGACAGCAAAAAGCCTTCCACTATGATGGGCTTCTTTCTGGTCATGACGCTTCACCCAAAAATGATATGTAGCAACTGCTGAATTAACGTTTTCCGTAAAGCGTGGGGTACTGGCCTTTCTCCCTCTCGCCTTCACGGTCGTAAACGTTCCGCTGAAAGTAAGCTTGAATGCAGATTATCACGCAGCATATCCCGGCTAGGAACAGCACGACCTTCACCCAAAAATAAATATGAAGGGTGGCTCAAAATTAAATCGGGGATGGCCGATCTTGAGCGAGCTGGGTAAGGAGCTTGCCCGTGCAAGCAAAGAACTGGGCAGGGAACTGGGAAAAACGCTTCGAGAGGCGTTGAAGCCGAAAAACGCTGGAAGCACACAAAGCGGCGGATCGACGGGGACTTCGAAACTCGACTACGTGATGCGGAAATTCACGTATGACCCGAAAGTTTCGGAGATAACCCGTAGCATCGGACCGAAATTTCCGATGCCGGGTGCCCATTACGATTACGCCGACTTCATAGAGCATATCCGCTACTCGGCTTACTCCGCAAGCCTGTGCGACATAAACGATCTTTTGACCTACCATCTCCCGGAAATATACAAACGCAAAAACAGGCTTTTAGAGGCTCTGGCGAAGGCTAGAAACGCTGGCGTGATAACCGCAAGGGAATACAACCACGCCTACAAACACATAGATGAAACCTACCGGGAATGGGTCAGGTACATGAAAGAAGCCTTCAATAAGTGCGTATGCAAAAAGCCGTGACCCACCCAAAAAATAAGGGCGTTTCTACAGATCCTCGAACTCGACCTTGATGGCTTTTATCCTTTTGAACTTGACGAACTTGTACGGTCTGCCGGAAACCGTCGTTTCGGCCTCTTCCGGGTCGCACACTTTCATCTCGGCCCATAACGGGCGGATGCCGAGCTCGGTCAACCGCTGAATGACCGACAGCGGGGCGACCGCCACGATCTCGTCGTATCCGCCTTCACGGAACCTCTTTACGATGTCACGGGCGTCGTCGAACGGTCTTGGATCTTGGAAGACTTCCAAGTCGCTCCCGAAGATTCGTTTGAGTTCCTTGAACTGGCTGGGCAGGATGCTGTGCCTGCTTAACCACAAAATCTTCTTCGTCACGCTTCTCACCCAAAAAACTTAGAGGGCTTCCACGAGCGAAGCGATCCTGCTGGGTATCGAAGCGTCGAATTTAGCCTTTTCTATCACTTTCCTGAGCGACGGATGGATCTTTTTGCACCGCCCCGTGTTCAGGTCGACCACGTAATACTTCTTGTACACTCTGGGGCTTCCCTTTCTGGTGTATTTGTGCCACTCCCTTTGCTGGATTATCACAATGTTTCTGACGGGATCAACGGCGTACAGGTCGTAGTTCAGTGCGTCGCCCCTTCCCTTGTCGTCGAAGTCGGCGTGAGGCGGAGGCAAACCAGCCCTTTTGACAGCCATACCACAAAGAAGGTCGGGGTCGATCTCAACGCCGTTGACGATAAGCTCCTTTATTTCGCTCCACGTTCCCCTTCTGAACCACACCATGGGCGAAGGGTCGACTTCAGACTCGCTTATCTTTTCCATCAGCCCCTCCATCTTAAGATTCCATTTCTTCTCCATCCTTTTAGCCTTCTCTTGAAGTTCACGTTTCCAGTCGAGGTAAGCCTCACGTAGCAACCGCTGATCAACAGCTATCATCCAATCCTTCCAGAAACCGCAGCTCACTTCTGGGGGTCTGGGAAACTCTTTAGGGGGCAACCTCCTCCTCGCAAGCTCCCAGATCAGCTCGAACCTTAACCCTCTGCCTACCCAGAAGAAACCTTGGTATTCACGCCAAAGCTTGTAGATGCAGTTCTTGGCTCTCTGGCTTTCTAGGCTTCTGTGCTTGACGCTGCAGACCGGGCACTTAAACGGGAACTTCACGTTACGCTTCAGATAATCAAGAATCTCACGCCATCCCCGCTTTTCAACGCCCTCGGACAAGCTTGAAAGCAACGCCTCGACCCTGACGTTCATCTTTCCATTCACCCAAAAAGGGAGGATTTTAGCAGTCATGTCTAGCGGGGCAGTGCTTACAGAAGAATACTATCTCAAAATGGCAGTCATCTTTCTCAGCAGACAAATAACGGCAACTACCGCAATCCATGGAAACTTCCATGTCTGGAAATTCGTCGAGTGGGCAATCGTCAGCCGTACAGTTATCGGTTCCCTCGCATAGAACCTCGATGTGAACAAACCCCTCTCCACGCTCTACTTTTACGCTCAAACTTACCACCCAAAAAAGAAAGGTTAACCGCAAGACACGACCTTGACCTTGAACCGCAACCCTAGCTTTTTCAGCTTACCGACGAGCCTCTCAGCGTCTTCTGGATGAATGTAAGCGACGAAGACGCCGGACTTGCCAACGGCTACGTCAGCTACCTTAGACATGGTTGACCACCTTGCTTTTAGCGGTCGCCGAAACGTAATACTCAGCCGTAGGGGTGACCTTCTCGATGCTGACGTTCACCCCTAAAGCTTTAAGCCTCTCGTAGATGCGTTTAGCCTCCTCGAAGCAAGCTCCGCCCCCGAAGCCGCTGTAAGAAACCTTCACGCTTCCGTCAGGGTTGATTATAACGTCCACTTCCTTCATCACGGTCACCACGCAACGGCTTTAATGTAAATTCGATCCTTGACCTTGCTGGACTGCACTTGATACCCCATGTTCCGCAACGCCGTGGCGGTTGCTAAAGCCGTGTAATGCTTAACCAAACCCAGCTTGAGGTTCTCAACCTCCCTCTGAGATATGCCCCAGAAGTCCCCCTTAAGCTGAACCTCACCGTTCTCGCCAACCTCGAACCCCACCCCCCTAAAGAAGGTCGAGTTCTTGATGCCCAAGCCAACCCTAGTCTTGTTCCCGAAGTAATCCTCTATTTCGCTGACAAGCTCAGCTCCCATTTCCCTCGCCAGATTATCAATCGCTTGCCTAAGCAACTCCATGTCGGGATCGACTATCTTCACACGGATCAGCGAAATATGCGACATAGCTTCTATCACCCAAGATTGGGGGTTGCCAGAAAGGGATCACCGTAGGCTAGTAGTCCAGCCTTAAAGGCTCGGTTACCTCTCCCTCTTGCTCTGGTAATCTCTTCACCCAAAAATGAAGTCGGCATCTTTGCGTATTTAATCGCCCTTTTCCCATGTTACTTTAATATTCTTTGAACCGCACCTTGCACATTTAACCTCGAAAGTATTCAGATCCCATCCGAAACCGTCATGGAGGAGAGTTTCACGAATTATCGCTTCTTCCCAATCCTCGTATTCGACGATTTTTGAAAGCGTAACCGCTTTGCTTCCGCAATCTCCGCATTCAAGCCATACCTTCCTAGTTTTCATACGGTCTGAACGTTTCGTTTGGTTTCCTTTAAGAGACTCGATGGATTCCCGCAGAAGTCTGCCCAGCTCTCTCCCAAGCTCGCTCATAAGACAGTCACCATCATAAATATTTTTGGTAAACTGTTTATAAATTTATTTTTTTCACCCAGAGATTGTTAGTAACCTTCCACCCAAAAAATCAAAAAAGAAAATTATAAAGTTTCCATTAATCCTTTGACTCTGCTTTTGTCCCGTTCCTCGTCGATGAAGACTCTTAGGGCCTCCTTTAGAAAGCCGTAGTTGACGTTTTCAAGCTTCTTCATCACCTGTATTGTCCTCTGAACCGCCTGCTTTCTCGCAGTCACGTCGACTCCCACGCTGAACATCTTCATGGTTTCTTCGAAATGCTCCTGCGAAACCTTCTTGGCTTTTCTTGCTTTCGCTAACCTAGCCGAGAACAATACGAGCTTTTCGAGCTCGGCTCCCGTCCACATGAAAGTCTTGTCTGCGATCCTAGAAAAGTCCACCGAGCTGTCTAACGGGACTTTTCTAAGAACGTTCGTGTGTATGTTTAGGATTTCTTCCCTCGCCTTCCTGTCCGGCGGGAGGATCAGCACGATGTCGTCGATCCTTCCCGCCCTGATGAATGCCGGATCAACGGTTTCGATGAGGTTCGTAGCACCTACGATAAAGCTTTTTCTTTCTTCGTCGCCGAGCCACCTCATCAAGAGGTTCTGCATGGATCTCCTCACTCCGCTGTCCGTAATCATCGTCTGATCCCGCCTAAGAGCGATTTCGTCAATTTCGTCGATAAAAACGATGACCGGTGCCAAACTTTCGACGATGCCCGTTATCTCTTGGACTCTTCTTTCGGTTTCTCCGACTATCCCTCTCAGGAAAGTCGCCGACGACATTTCCACCATGGGCAACCCCACCTCTTTCGCCATAGCTCTGGCGAAGAACGTTTTTCCGCATCCGTGAAAGCCAGCTAAGATGATGCCCTTGGGTATGCTTATGCCATAGTATTCGGCTTCCTCCGGGTTCCTCAGAACGTCTATGATGTAGTCCTTCACGTAATTCTTCAGCAGGTCATAGCCCCCTATCGTTTCGAAGCCCCTTTTAGGCAGGACGTACCTGATCCCGTAGTTCCTTAACAGTTGCACCTTGTAGCTGGTGAAGACTTTGACATCAAATTTTCTGGTGGTGTAGAACGATTCTAATGCAGCCGATTCGACATCGTGCAAAGTTAACCCGCTTGTCGCTTGGATGAGATCCTCGTTTATCCTGAGCCTCAACTTCCTTCCGTACTTCTCCTCGAAGGCGGCGGACAAATCCTCCGCAATCTTTCTGAGGATAGCCCTTCTCTCCTCCGGAGTCGAAGGCTCGACGCTTATCGTGTGCACGAACCTTCTGACGCTCTCGCTGAAAAGGCTCGCCGAAGAAGTGAACACCACGACGGTGCTTTTATGGTTGTAGAGCTCCTCGTCGTGGGACCACGCTACGAGCATCTCGCTGATCATGTTGGCGTGGCTCTCGTTATAGACGTACTTGACCGTTAACACTGTGGGGGCGTCCGCAAGCAACTGACCGATCTGGGAAATCGGCGAGCTCATCGGGTCAGTCCTTAACGGAGCTTTGTCCTTCAGATCGACTATTTCCCCCCTCTGAATGTCGTAGTCGAGTAGCCTAACATAGTCCGTCTTGACCAACTCTCCGAACTTCCCAGATCCAAGTATCTCCTTGAACTCGGCGACTCTGCGGGGATCGACAGTTTCAATAATGTAGCAGTTGCTCCTCTGGGCGTTTCTCTTCAGCACGAGCTCTTCTATCCAGTTCAACGAAATCACCCAAAAAAGAAAGTCATTTCTGCTGGGAGGCTTTCTTGAAAACGGAAGCTTTGAAATCCCTGTAAAGGAAGAACGACTCTAAACATGCCACCTCGATGTCGTGCAGAGTTAACCCCTCTGACGCCCTGACCAACTCGTCCGTGACTCTTATCTTCACCGTTTCGCCATAAGCGTTCTCGTACGCCTTGGAAAGCTCCTTGGCTTTTTCTTCGAGAAAGGCTAACCTCTCCTCCGGCGTTGGCGGAGCTATCGAGATCGTATGGACGAACCTCCGAACCCCCTCCTCGAAAAGATCTACGCTGGAAGTGAAGATCACCACCGTGCTCTTGTGCTCATAGAGTTCCTCGTCGTGGCTCCAAGCTATAAGCCAGTTGCTTATGGTCTGAGCCTCGGCTTCCCTGAAGACGTACCAGATGACGACGACGACCGCCTTGCCCCGAAGGATCAAATCCAACGCATGTAACGGAGAGAGCGGCGGATTAAGGTTGAGCTTCTTCCCGGTTTCGAGGTCGAAGACAATTCCTCGTTGCAGGTCGTATTCCAAGATTCTGTCGTACTCGGTTCTGCACAGCCTGCCGAAGTCGCCGCTTTTTAGCAACTGCTTAAACTGGCTGATCCTCTTCGGATCTAGCGTTTCGCAAAGGTAGACGTTGCTTATCTGGGCGTTTCTCTTTAACGCCAACTCTTCTATCCAACTCATCCCGGACTCACCCATCCAAAAATAGGAAAGGGCGTTTATATGGTTTCGATCAAGCCTTTGATCCTGCCCTCGATTTCCCTCCGCTCTTCCTCCTCAACCTCCACGTCGGTTTCCTCTATGGAAACCGTGACGGTTCTCTCGCTGATCTTCGGCTTCGCCGGTTTGGGCTTGACCTTGATCCTCTTGATCTTGACGCTCAAAACCCTCAGCACCTTTATGTAGCGGTATTTTCCACGCTTCCCCTCTATCCCGACCGTGCAGTAGAGGTCGGGGTACATCTGCTTGATCCTTTTGATCGTTGCGTACATCCAAGTAGGCGTCGAATAATAGCGGTAGGACTTGCCTTCCCCGATGCCCAGAACGAAAGTGGCGACCGCCACAAGCTGATCCAAGCTGACTAGGTAATAGTCCGGTTGGGCGTTAGCCGCTTCGTGCTCGTCCGTGAAACCCCGACCACGCCTGAAACGTGGCTCCGCCTTGTAAGTGAAAACGTGGTAAACCTTGGCGACCTTGTAGGCCGATTCGGCTTTGAACCCCTTGAGCTCGACCTCGTAAGACTCGTCCTTAAGCCTTTTCGTGGGTTCCTCCTCCCCCGCCACGATGCACAAGTCGGGGACGCCGGGAGCCTCGCAGATGAAGCCCTTGCGGGTTTTGAAGATGAACCCCTCGAAACCGTAGCTGGCCTCCAACAGATAGTAGAGGTTGCCGTTGTGAGCTATTATGTCGTGCAGAGAACCCGTCTGGGGAAACGCCGAAACGACCGCCTTGATAAACCTCTTGACCTCGCTCATAAAATCACCCAAAAAAGAATAAAGAAAAGGTTAACTTGTCAGTCTTGGAGCCAGCCAGTGCGTCAGCTTGAAGGGCATGTTTGCGTGGAACTTCGTCCTTAACGGCTGGTCGCCGCTGAACGCCAGTTCCACCACCAAGCTGAGCTTCGACGCTTCCTTCGGAACCGCTAGCTCAAGCAACCCCGCTATGCCGTAGGTCGCTTTGCATTCCTCGTTCACCTTGCAGTCCAAGAAGAAGTCCGACCCCCGCTTGTAAACGTTCTCCACCCTGCTGTAATCGCCTTCTGCGGTAAGCACTAATGCGTCGTGATACGCATGGAAAGTCACGGAGTCCGTTATCTTGGAGATGTCCTGAAGATCCTCGATGAGCGGTTGCAGTTCAAGCGTGTACGAAGCGTCCGGGAAGCCACGTATCTTGGGGATCGGAACCCGCTCCGGCTGGTAATCCAGCGTTATGGGCAACATCCGCCTTATCTTCCTGCCCCGCCTGTCGATCGTGAAGGTTACCTGCTTGTCTTTCCCGTCCACGAAGATTTCCAGACGATCCTCCTTCTTGATCCGTGTGAACACGGCTTTCAGCACTTCCGGGACGTTGAGGCTGAAATAGCCTTTCTTGTGGACGTACCACTCGTCAAACGCTTCCTTGTACAGGCAGTAATCCGCTAAAGCGATCCTGCTGGGATCCATCTGGGTTACCGACATTCCGTCGTAATCCACCTTGAAGATGGCGTCTTCGACGAAGTTGCCGAGCATCTTGAACATCCAGTAAAGGCTCGCTAGGTCGCCGATCGCTAGGGACATGACAGCTAAGCTCGCCTTCTTCTTGCCCATGCTTTTCACCCAAACTGGAACGCCACCATAAAACTTATTTTGCGACGCTCAAAAAATCATAACAAGGACGGAAAAGGCGGATAAAATTGGCGTTTCCGCAAGAATTCGTTTGGAACGAAGGAATGGGTTTGCCTCCTGAAGGGGAAGTCCAAATAACTAAGGACGACCCTTCAAAGCCGGCGTCGTTCACTTTCAGGATCGTTTCGTCCAGCGAGCTGGAAGCCATAGAAGAAAACATAAAAGAAGTGTACGTTGACATCGAAGGGCTGATGAAGTACGTCGGGTTGGCACCCGCTGACATAACCTCCCTGATCCATTACGTCAGGACTTTCCTTAACGAAGTTAAGGTTAAGATAACGGGTTCCGGAACCGACACGGTTCGGCTGAAACTGCCTGAAGGCTGGAACGTGGTCGGGATACTGATAGAGGGGGTTCCCGCAGACTACACCTTCGAAGATAACGTCTTAACCTTCACGGTGGAACTGTCCTCGACCAAAGTGGTCACTATACAAATGTCCTCGACTACGGCTCAAATCACAAGTTCCGTCCTGTCGTTGCTGAACCTTGCGGCACTCGTGCTGATAATGGCTTCGTTCTTCAAGAAAGTGATAAGGGCGATCCGTTCGAAACGCTCCCCGAAGGTCATGTTGCTGTAGAAACCTGACCTACGTTCCACCCAAAAAGTGAGGAGAGGGGTCATGCTGGGGAAATGGTTACCGCTATCCTTTCTGGCGGGTTTCGCCCCAAAGCCCACTTCTGAATGTATAGCGTCCTAATCGCCGGAGGCATACCCTCGGTTTCCTCTTCGTAACGGTAGGTGTTCTTCGTTTCCCTCTCCAACCGGAACTTGGCTTCTATGCTTTTCAACCCCGTTCACCCAAAAAGAAGAGGTTTATTTTGGGATAAGTTTTCTCTTGAAAAAGACCCTTTCGCACCTATTGACGAACTCCTCGTTATGCTTTGTGATTAAATGGTTCATGTAAGCTTCCACGCTTCTGCTCGGTATGATCTCCCTGCATATCTTGCACTCTAAAGCTTCTTTCAGTATCCCGTACCTTAACGCATGGAACTCTGGACTTAGCTTTAACGTCGGATTATCCCTAGTCAGCTCCTTGTTGCTTATAGCAAATGCTAATGGCTTTTTACTTAAAACCTCGACCATCACAATCACCCAAAAATTCAAGAAGCGTTTATCAAAGCCTTGGCGACGACCCTAGCGTTCCGCTCCTTCTTGAAGGTTATGACGAACTTGCCGTTCTTGTAGATTCTGAACCCTTCGATGTAGCGGTTGTCAAGGACATACTGCCGAGCCTGAGAATAATCGATAAGGCTGTTCCCGAAGTTTAAGATCAGATCGTAGATGCCCATAGGCTTGACCTTGCTTGCCGGCTTCCGGCCTATCAAAGCCGGGATAACCTCGTCCAAGGCCATGATATACTCTAGGGAACTGAAACTCACGCTACCGTAGCTCCAATAAACCCGGAGATGAAGTTTCCGCCCCTTAACTATTTCGTCGACCCTTGGAGGTCTGACCCCGTTCTTGTCCCAGACCGGCGGGAGGAGATGAGAAGCCTTCCGTAGCAGTTGCTCAAGAGCAACCTTGTCCGCCTTCTCTATCAAAGGCTTCAAGGTTTCTTCGACCCTAGTCATGCTGAAACCGTCGCCGTTAAGCCTCCTATAAACGTCGTCTGGAACCGTGAGGTTTCTGATGCCATACCGGTTAAGGACTTGGCTGACCGCAATACTCACCAGCTTCTCCTTAGCCTTGTCAACAGCCTCGCCGACCCCGTAAAGGATGTACTCCGCCTCGTTAACTTCGTCGGCAAGCCTCTTTATGGTTTCAAGCTTATCCCAAACCTCGTTCACGTTCATCCAAAACCACCCAAAAAGGCACAGAGGAATTTAGCGTCGCTGGCAACCGCACGGCTTTAGTCCCCCACACCTCTGGCAGAACATCTCACGAACCTTATCCCAATCCCTATGTCTTTCAAGAAGCTCATACGCCCTCTTCAGGTTCCTAGCTCCGTGAACCATAAAGAAGTCCCTGATCAAGACGACCCGATTGTCTTCCGTCAACGCTATCAAATAAGCGTCCATCCGCATCACCCAAAAAGGAAGTTAAATTTGATACGTGAAACCATACCTGCCATCTATGATTTCTACAAGTTTATCCCAAGAATCCTTGAACCGCCTAAAGGCTTCCTCAAGGTCGTTGTCCTCGCTTTTATCCACGAACTTTTTGAGCTCGCCGATGTGGCGGGAAATCTCGCATAAAACGCACTCCCCATCACTATTGAGGATAACAGTCATATAACCACCCAAAAGAGGTAATTTTATCGCCGTAGGAAGATGCGTGCCTCTTCTTCTGTTTTGCAAATTACCTTAAGGCATTTCGGGCATCGGAAGTTCTTGGCTCCCGCACTTATTTCGGATATTCCCTGAGCCACTTCTGGAACGTTCACGTCTGTCGGTTCATACTCGAAGGTCAAGAATCTTTCCACGTAAACGGCGAATTTACCACACTTCAGGTGGTCGATTTCCGCTCCGCATTTCGGGCATATAGGCAATCATATCACCCAAAATAAAAATTAAGACATATCCCAGAAATCGTAGTCTCCTTCGAACATGTCGCAGACATCATCGTTGTCTTCGTCGCAGATGACCTCGACCTCATCGGTCATCAACCGAGCGGCTTCATAAGCTTCTCTCTCTTCTGGCGATCCTTTTCTGAGTTTGAAGCCCACCCCGTAGACCGTTGCGTGCCTCCGCCCTTCTTCGTCATGGTGCAAATCAACCTGAATTAGTTCTCCGTTGCTTAATTTTATTAAAGGCATAACTTTTCACCCAAACAGAAAAGGGAGGAAGTGCTTAAATAACGTTTGTCGTTTCCCGTATGAGCGTTTCCACCATTTCGTTAGGAACCAACGCTTTACGGTTTAAGCTGTGCCAAAACTCTTGAGTCGCTAAACGCCTCTCCGTTTCGTTCTTCACCTGTTTCAAAGCGTAACCCAAAGATGTGGCGATCTTCCTCGCTTCATCGAACCTCATACAATCCACCCAAATAAAAGGGTTATTCAGGTTCGAACGCCCGCAGGTTGATGCGGTAACGTTTGGCTATCGGATCATAGACATACATGGGGACGTAAGGCTTGCCGACTCGCTTAACCTCCAAGCGGGGCGTCCCGTCCGGATCAACGGTGAACTTCACCAGAAACACCTTAACGGACATCACGACTACCACCCAAGCGGGTGTAGCCATCCAACTACCCCGAGGCGTTCGGCACGGAGCTCCGGCTAACCACCCGCCCGCCCACGCTTCTCATTAGTCGGAGGGGTAGACCTCCTCTCGCCGAAATCCGCCTCTTTAGGTTGAGGCTACACCCAAAAAGGGACGATTGACCGTTTACTCCGTCTTGGGAAGATCGAACCGCCACCTTAGCTTCTGCTTGGCGAACCACGCATACTTGTCCGGAAGGTGGCTCTTCCCGCCCACGAAGTCTAGGAACGCAGGCTCGTCGATGATGACCTTCTCGACTCGGACGTTCCCTCTGTTGCTTATTCTCGTGAGCGTTGCGGTGGTTCCCTTCTTGACTATTGTCAAATACTTCTTGTGGGTTCCCCCGCCCACGAAGACGGGGGACTTCAGCGGGGCAGGATCAAACTGCCAATCGCTTGAAGCCCCAGACGCTCCGCTATGCTCCTCGTAGCACACTAACACCCTCACTCTTACCACCCAACAATCAGAAAAAGGAACGGGGGTTTCAATTTGGATGAGTAGCACGTGCTACTAGCTTAGGAGGCGGATCATGAACTCTGGAAGACCCTTGACTAATCCGAATAGCCCTAGATCGTTGCTTGAAGCATAGACTTTCTTGTTACCGTCTCTCATCAAGGTAACCCTTATGGGGTTACCTACTAAATGGATCACGTGCCGCTGGCTGTCCTTGACCACTCTGATATTGTGCATCTCGACGTTTATGTTATTGTTGAGTCTAAGCTCGAACCGCTTAAGTAAAGCTTGTTTTGGCATTTCCATTCACCCAAGAAAATTATAAACTCTAGGTATTCTGATCCGCCTCCCTTCATCCAAAAATGAGCTATAAGGGTTATATTTATGTTACGATGGGATCACCCAAAACAGAAAAAGAGAGAAGGGGATTTTGGTGTTTATGCGTTTTGTAGCACTTGCTGAAGCTTAGCCTTTTCCTCCTTGAGAGCCTTGATCTGGTTTCTCCAATCTCCGATTTTTTCCTGAGCTCGCTTGATCTGCTCCCTAAGCTTTCTGATCCTCTTGTTTATGGTTCTGACACGCTTCTTGGCTACTTTTGGAGACACTTTACGGTTGCCGTTGTTCCTTGGAGGCTTATAGACTCCCTTGGCCTTTAGCTCCTTGACGGTTCTGGTGATTAACTGATGAAGTTCAGTCGCAGTCGCTCCATTCTGAAGCTCAGAAGCTATTATCCTAGATACGTCTTCGAGAGCCATTTCAATCCCTCCATTCACCCATCTGGTCGCTGTGGCTTGGGGGTTAGCTCGGGGCTTCATCGTTCCCCTTACTTCCCCTTACCACGTAGCGGTTGCTACGTGGCTATCCCCCCGCACCCTCGGACGGGACGGCGAACCCCGGCTCATCTCCCGGGGGCTGGGTGCCCGCTGAGCGTCTCCTCTTCTTGCCGCCCTTCTCGCCCTCCAAGAGTCGCCTCTTGGAGGCTACCCTCCTCGGTTCCGAGGGTGTAGTAGGGGTATTGTGTTACACGGGGGGCCCTCCTCATCTCCCGAAGGATCGGAGGGGAGCCCATTAAGCCCGCTGGGTGAATCGACGGGCACCTTAACCCAAGAGGGTTAAGGCGGGCTTACATCCACCCCTCACACCCCCCAAGCCCTCCGTGGCTTTAGGCTTCTTTTGGTGGGAAGCCTAAGCCTTAACGCCCTTGATAGACCGCCGGGGAGGGTTTGACCCCTCGCCTAAATAACCCGGCGTCCAAAAATAAAGTGGGAAATTGGGAAATTTAGGAGGATTTAACGGGACGTTGGTATAATGCCTTTTTTCCGAGCTATGCTGAGCTCCTTCCATACGTTTTGGCTTGACGTATTGACGATCTGAGCTATGATTTTTGGCTTCAATTTTGGGAACAATAGCTTCAACGTTATGATCTTCTCCCGCACCGTTAAGAAATCCCATCCTGGACATTTTTGGTATAACAGGGCCTTGAACTCTCCGTTTAGCGTTAGAGTTTTTGGTTTAGCGGTTTTGGCGTTTTCAGTTTTT
>Ga0190309_1000322_pt1 | contig 13797 bp, 26 predicted proteins | sample 48700767_MG_FD_161656 | JGI IMG/M metagenome (GOLD analysis project Ga0190309, IMG submission 161656) | Hydrothermal vent sediment bacterial communities from Southern Trench, Guaymas Basin, Mexico - 4870-07-6-7_MG | ecosystem: Environmental > Aquatic > Marine > Hydrothermal vents > Sediment ... | reverse complement strand
AGGCTACAAATACGTAAACGGAAAAAGAACAAACCAAATCGCCATAATATTCTTTGTACATAGAAAAAGACCAATAAACCAGCTTAGAAAGTTAAAGATAGAACCTGTACCTGAAAAATTGTATGGTTTTAACACGGATGTAGTTGAAGTGAGAGAAGGCTTCAAAACTTTATCAGAAAAAAAGAAACATCGCCCTTTTAGCGGAGGCGTTAGCGGAATAAGCATAAAGGAGAAAGGAGCTGCTGGAACTTTAGGCATCGTTAACAAAAAGGGGGAAGTTTTGAGTTGTAATCATGTTTTAGCTAATGAATCCTTGACTACAAATCGAACAGCGGAGAAAGGAGACTCCATTCTTCAGCCCTCTTGGCTGGACGGTGGAAACCCTGAAACCGACGTAGTAGGCGAATTGGATAGATGGGTAGACTTGGTTCCTCTTGGTGCTGGCACCTGCCCAATAGGAAGAGGAATTGCAAAAACACTCAACTTCTTCGCTAAACTTCTGCGAAGGAAAGGCCGCTTCATCTACTATGTGGAAGAAGACAACAAAATTGACGGGGCTGTCGGCGTAGCCTACGAGAACTTGTGGGAGCCTTGGGTAATGGATATGGGTGAAGTAAAAGGCATGGAAGATCCGGAGCTAGGTATGCTAGTATGTAAGCGAGGTCGGACGACAAGTTTAACGGAAGGTCGCGTAGTGGCAACGGATGTAACCGTTAATGTCAGCGGATACCAAGGAATTTACGTTTGTAGATTTGTTGACCAGATAGCGATAGAAGCTGATAAAGGGAAGTTCTCCGCCGCGGGAGATTCCGGCAGTTGTGTTTTGACACGAGTAAAACCTAGATATTTTGTTGCTTTGCTTTTTGCTGGAGGAAAAGATTCAACGGGTCATGATATTACTATAGCTACTCCAAGCAAATATGTGAAGGAATATTTGAAGTATGAACTGCCTTAGGAGGAAGTTTAAAATGAAAAAATGTTATCTTCTCTATATAATTGTTCCAACAATAATACTGTTCTATGCCCTGCTCCTCCCTTGGGTATATAGATCTTTCTTCATACTTCTATTTCTCTTCAGCTTCGCTGTCATAGATGATTTCTGCAGCTGGCTTGAGCATAAGCGAACTAAGAAACGTTAACAGATACTACGTTGCTAAAAGCTGGCTTCCAATTTCCTTTGTAATAATGGTAAACCCCTAGATGGCTAATGTCAGCTACAATAGCCTCAAGTGCTGCTTGAACGTCTGGTGAAACGTGGTCTATGCCTCCCTCCAAGCATGCGTAGGCAAGCCTAAATTTGGCATCTTCTAAGTTAACGTTTTCAATCCACGCTGAATCAGTCAACAATGTGACCCTCTTCGATGTAGGATTGCTTATATTCTTTTCGTAAATCGGTGTGTCCTTAAGTTTGCTAATGAGTTCGGAAAAAAGATCTGAGCTTAGCTTACAGCAAACTCGCTGTCCAACCTCTGGGTCACACATTACATGTTGAAAAATAAACCAGCCCTTAGAAATATCCCCGTCATATCCTGGTCTAAAACATATGCTGTGCCATTCATTACTGCCCGGAACTATTGGCTCTTCATCTACAGTATTTTGCCTCTTAACTGCAAACATTAACTCAAAAACCTTGCTTTGATAGTGTTCGGTTCCCCAAGGACGGGGCACATAAATGTCGTAGGGTTCATCAAGCAACAGCCAACCTCCAAAACCGCAAAGAAGATAAAGCCCAGCCTCATCCCACATCCAAGACTCACCCAAATACCATTCATGAATTTCAGTTTCAATCAAAAACTCATGATTCTCTGTTGGATAGAGAGGGCGATCAGCCATATCAAACTCAGGTTTAGGATGCATAGCTCCATCCGGATTGTGAGCTGGGTGATGTCCTGCTGTGCAGTCAACTTCAATCCATCTCCAACATGGGAGATCAAGGTTCCAAAGAATTAACCATAATCTGAATCCTCTAGGCTGAAGCCATCCAGCCTTTTCAGGTTGCTCCTTATACAGCTCAACAAGTTCGTTTAAAACGTCTCTATTCCTAAACTTTATGTCCCACGAGGCTTGTCCCCATATAAGTTCGCCTTCCTGCCATTCAATACTGTTCGGAATCCACCCTTTTCCACTGTCTATCATGCTTGGATTTGGATGCCAACAAAACCACAAACTTTCTTTTCCTAAAACGGTATTTAACATTTCTAAATCTTTATTGCTTATAACACCGTCTCTATCGAAATCAGCGTTAGGGTTATACTGGTCGGATTGACTTCCCCATTCAAGATCAGAAGTATTTCCTAATTGAAGATTAATCATTTCATAATCTTCGAGATTGATGATTCCGTCGAAATTAATGTCTCCGCATAAATGGTGGTTGCCTCGCCAATCTACAAATCTGAAGGACAAGCAAACCCCCTCAAATATATTTGAGTAATCAATATTAAAGGTTGATTCTATGTTCTCGATAATAATTGCCACAAAGAATGAAGAACATTATATTGGTCGAACCCTACGGCTTCTAAGAAAGATTCTAAAAGGTCTTACCTATGAGATTATTATCGTTGATAGTAGTACTGATAAAACCTTCAAGATAGCAGTGAAGCTTGCAGATAAAACCTATAGGTTTTTAGGCGGAGTTTCGAAGGCTAGGAACTTCGGCGCTAAAGTCGCTTATGGAGATATATTGGTTTTCATGGATGCTGACTCAATTCCATCTAAAGAAGTTTTCTTAGAAACCCAAAGGATTTTAAAGAAAAATATTGTAGCAGCGGTTTCCTACGTCTTACCTTATACTCATGTAGGTGTGTTGGGAAGAATTTTCTACACACTTGACTCAGCGTACATTAAGCTGAGCGGTAAGTTACCTCCACTCCTTAAACTATACAATAGAGGGGATTTCATCGCTGTTAAAAAAGAATATTTCTTTAAAGTAGGAGGATTTCCCGAAAGTTTTCATGTAGCGGAGATAACAGATTTAATAAACAGACTTCTCCATCTAGGGAGAGTGGCTGTTCTAAAAAGTCCAGTATACGAATCAGCAAGAAGATTTAAAAAATGGGGATTTATCAAAAACCACCTAGTTTGGCTTCCTCATTACGTTTCATATTTTCTTCGTCAAAAACCAATCAATATTAAGTATGAAGAAGTGAGGTAACAACTATCACAATCGTAACTATTATTAATCTTCTAATGATAATGATTATTGGTGGTCAAATGGATGAATGGGTAAACATACCTGTAAAACCAGAAACTAGGGAAATTCTGAAAAACTTAGGCAAGAAAGGCGAAACATATGATGAAATCATCAGAAAACTGATAGAGTTCTACAGGAAGGAAGGAGGGAAAATTGAGTGGGAAAAAATGAACTTTCCCAAATCAAAGAAATAACTTCCGATCTTGCCGTCAAACTGAAACGTAGAGGTATAACAACTATTAAAGCGTTATCTCTGATGGCAGTTACAGATTTAAAAGAATTGGGAGTAGAAGAGGAATTAGCAAGACGAATACTCCGCGAGGCTTGGGCTAGATGTGGCTTCGGCTTCATCACAGCCGACCAACTCGAAAAAGTAAGAAAAAAGCAATTCTTAACAACAGGATGCAAAGCCTTAGACGCCATCTTAGGTGGAGGAGTTCAAACAGGTGAGATAACAGAATTAATAGGAGCATATGGCAGCGGAAAAACGCAGACGCAATTCACTATTTTAACTGTGAATTTAGGTGAAAATCCAGATATAGGAGCTATCTTTCTTGATTCCGAAGATACTTTTTCAAATAAGAGGATAAGGGAAATCGCCAAAGCTAGAGGATACGATGCAGACAGCATACTTAAAAGAACAATTGTTGTGACTGCTCCAGCCTCCGAACAATTCATGATTTCTGTAGATGAAATGCCAAGAATGATAAACGAAAAAAACATTAAACTAATCTTCTTAGATTCTCTAATTGCACCATTTCGCTCCGAATATGTTGGCAGAGAAATTCTATGGTATAGACAGCAACTCATTAACAAACTGCTACGGAAACTACTAAACTACGCAACAGTCTTTAATCTAGCAATAGTAGTTTCAAACCAAGTAGTAGCCCGTCCAGAAGCAGTCTACACAACCGATATCATAGCACAAAATCCCCCAGCAGGCGGACATATCGTGGCACATGGCTGTGCAACCAGAGTCTACTTCAGAAAAGCAGGCGAAAGCAAACGCATAGCCAGAATAATAGACAGTTCATGGCTTCCAGAGGCAGAGTGCGTTTTCAAAATAACCGAGAAGGGTATAGAGGACATAGAAGAAAAAACGTCTAAGAGTTGATTCTATGGTTGAGAGAAAAACCATTATTTTAAAAGATGAAGTTTACAAAGCCATCCAAAAATACAGAGCCAAAAAAATACTGAAAGGCGAAGAAATAAGCTTCTCTCAAGCAGTAAACGAGTTAATAAAAAAGGCAATTGAAAATAAGTTAACAGGTGAGAAAAATGCGGAAGTTTGAAATCGTATCGATGCTTATCGCAATCTGTTTGCTTTCCACATTTCTTCCATCCGTTTCCGCAGGCATAGTTCAAGGCATAAGTTTCGAGCATAAATTGGCTAACAGTAAAGTACTCATAAGAACAAGTTACTGGAGCGACTACGGAAACGGCACATGGAAAATCACCGACAACAAAAACCTCTGGATTAAACTAGAAGTAATAGAGCAACCTTCCAATTGGACAATACTTGTGGAACATATGCACGCCGACTGCACCATAGAAGCAACAAGCCAGACAGTTGACGGAATACTGCAAGACGTAATGGACGATAAAATGCATACTGGCACACAAGAAGGATTTTATGTTTCCCCGAAATATCCATATATAGAATGTTTCAGCGTTGAAGGTTACAGCAAATGGCTCATAGACGCTTGGATGTTCATTTTCAGCGGATACGGAGCAGGAGGAGCAACCGAAGAAAGATTGACAGAAAAAAACCTACGCGATGAAGGAGCAGTAGGAAGCGAGTTCACCATAATATACGACGTTTTAATCAAAGCCGAAAACGAAAGCTACTTCCACAAAGAAATCATACGCGACAACTTCATAGTGTACTATAACGGCCAGTTTCAAGCCAACATAGGCGGACAAGCCGAATACTACGAAGAAGAACGATGGATTCTTCCCCATGGGCTTGAAGGTGCAGTAATAATTCTTGTTGGCTTAGTGTTCTTCGCGTGCTCCCTTGCGATAGATGAAAACAAACATCCTAATGTCAGAAAAACATTCATGATTATGGGGCTTCTGCTAATATTCATCGGTGGTGTTGTTGCTTTTTGGGGCATACACATGGAAAAAGTAAAGGTCGGTGGCTGATATGAGGTTTCTAGAAAGAAACGTTGAAATTCAAGTAAACCTAATTGATCCTAGTCCCTTTCAGCCAAGAGTAAACTTCAATCTTGAAGAGCTAGAAGACAGCGTTAAACAAGACGGAATCGTTCAGAGACTGATAGTTAGAAAAAAGGATGCACGTTACGAACTGATAGACGGCGAGAGAAGGCTACGGATAGCAAAAAAGCTTGGCTTTGCAACTGTGAGATGCGACATTATAGAGGCAACAGATGAAGAAGCCGCACGTCTAACATGGACACTAAACATAAAACAAAAAGACTACGCACCTCAAGAAAAAGCGTTATTCTTTAAGAAAATGCAGGAGAAATACGGCTACAGCCTACGTAAAATAGCAAGAATCTTCAGTATAGACCACGCCACAGTAATCAACTATTTAAACGTGCTTAAACTCCCAGAAAAATACCAACAACTCGTCTGGGAAGGAAAAATAGGCTTAGGAATAATCCGAGAACTCATGCCTCTCTTCAACAACATTTCCTTAGTAACGCAATGGCTAGACAAAGTAGTTGCCGAAAACCTAACTAGAGAGGATTTAAAAGAGGCACTAAAAAGTGGTGAACGTTCACCACCCCCCGAAATAGTCAAGCCCGAAATGCAAAAGCTAAGAGAGGAAATACGCAAGGAAGTTGAAGAAGAACTTCTTTCAAAACCTAGAATCCTAGAAAAAGCATGGGAAAAATCAACCTACAAAGACTTATGCGAAAGATTCCCCTTTCTAAAAGAAAACAAAGACATAGTAAGCGAAAAAGCACTAAAGCCAGTAACACAAGCCTTCATGAAAGGCAAAGCATTAGCCTACCAGCACTTAATAATGCAAGACATAAAAAAAGAAGTGGAAAAACGTAAACCACAAAAAAAGCGGTTAACAAGCAAAGACATAGCCAAAATATTAAGCAAATACGCCTACGTACCTTCAGCAGAAAAAACAGTTGCCGAAGACCCAGAATACGAGGAAGCACTAAAATACTACCCAATAGATCTCGTAGAAAAAGTCTGGCAGCAAGTAGCCAAAACCAAAAGAATGCAAGTTCTAAAAGCAATAGTGAAACTCATGTATAATTGGCTTGAACACAAAATAGACGAAATAATAAGTTTAGCCTTAAAAAAATGTTAAAGATGAGGTGATAAAAATGAAAGAGTTTCTTAAGGAACTAACTAAAGAAATTGAGAAGATAGAAGAATATACGCGGAGAATCGCTGAAGAAAGAAAGAGGTATCGAGAAGGCTCTCCTTATGAATGCTTTTTAACAGGAGTAATTCAAGGAATACATTATGTTCTAAACTATCCCAGAGGAGCAATTGTCCTTCGTGTGGAAATTGAAGGAGAAAGCAAAGTGAAGGACTTAAAATCTAAAGAGTGTTGAAGTTAAAGCAGAATTGGAGGAAAATACATGAGTGAAGTGGCGGATTTAATGCTGCATAAGTTTCCAGATGTTAATTATGAAAAGGAAATCGCCACCGTCGAGATTCCTGAATGGCTTCGGCGTTTAGGCGTAGGCATTAAAAAAGAGCTTGAATGGAACCAGAAACGATACTTCATGGTTGGACTCTTTCTGCCTATAGCTTTCCCTATGGTAATTCAAATTGCAAATAAATTGAGGAGAGAAAATTGAGCGAAGTTAAAAACATTCTAGACGAAATTCTTGACATAATTGAGGTTCACACAGAACTAATCGATAAGCTACAATGCCAAGCTATCATGCACTCACTACAAATACAAGAGCTAAAAGGAAAACTGAAAATTCCAAACGGCTTATGGATACTATACGCAGATGCAATGCTAGAAAAAGACAAACAATTCAGAATCAAGTTTAGGCAAAAAGTGCGAGAATTATTAAAAGGTGGTGACCCTTTTTGATGAATGTGTATAAGAAATTGTTGAAAAAACTGGGTATTTTACCCTTAGAAGGAACATCTTGCGCCATCTGGCCTGGTGACAAGAAACAATTTAAAGCGTTCAAAGAAGCCTTCAGCATCAAAACCAAAATACCTGAATATCTTGCCAACAACAGAATAATTTACGAGGTAGGCGAGGGCGAATGGAAAGGAATGAAAATCACCATCTACGGTCCAAGCCGACCAAACCCAAACTATAAACCCCCTCCTGAAACTGAAATCTTAGAATCACAACTAACTTTGCCATTAATTGCAAAGCTGCTTTGGACAGCTATTGCAAAAGGATGGATTACCGCTGACACAGACAAAATGAAAGCCCTTTTCAAGGCGGAGGGTCTTGACTGGGAATGGCACTACGGTACTGCTTTAAAGTTGTGGGGGTAAAATTTGGAAGCCATTAAGTATGAATGTAAAGGCGAATGCGGCTATAAACCTTCAAGCACTTTCTGCCTAATCCATCAATTACGGAAACTCGCTGAAGAAGTCGCCGAAGTCTTCGAGGCTTACTCAATATTTCTTCTTTACAGCGAAAATTCTGAAAAAGCAAGAAAAGCCTTGAAAAATGTAAAGAAAGAATGGAAAGATGTAAAAACAATGATTAAAGGAATAGAGGAGTTTCACCCATGGATAAAATAAAAACTGTTTGGGTAAGCCAAAAACCAAAGGATGTTGTTATAAATCCAGCTTCAATGATACTGGGCATCAATTGGAATTCCGAAAAGAAGGATTATGAGGAGAAGATAAAGTTCCTTGGCAGAGAAGTTGTGATAATCGACTCGAAAACCGGACATATAATTGCGACATTTTGGGGGTCAGATGAATACGGCGGAGTAGTTCATAACGTTGAAAAAATTGAAACTTTCGGAGAAAAAGTCTGTCATTTATACGTTAAAAGGTTTAAAAAAGGTGGTAAATTATGGAAGCTATGATATATGTTGGAAAATATAAGGTTCCAAAAAACGGCGTAATTCCAATGCCTAAAACTGCTAGACTACGCATTCTAAGCCACTACATGGGCGTAAACGAAAACGGAGAAACCCTACTAGACGACCGCTTAACAATAACAGTAGAAGACGAAAACTTCTGGCCAGTAATAATTAAGCTTGAAGACAAAGAAGCAACAAGACTCATCCAAGCACTACAGGAAGCTATGAAGCATAGGCAAACAGGCTCTTTAGAGCAAGAATCCTACACCTTATAAATGGAGGAATAAAACCAACTGCGTCTTAGAGAGGAATAAACATGTCAAGCCTAGACGATTTAAATTGGGAAAAAATAAAAAATCTCACCTACCAGTGTGCAAAATGCGGTTACACTTTCTCAGGAAAACAACTAGCCTTAAGACGTCGCCTAGTGTGTCCACGATGTGGCTACAGAGTACTAATGAAGGTAAGACCTCCAATCGTAAAAAGGTTGAAAGCAGAATAAGAATAAAGGAGGAAAATACATGGGAAAAGGGTATTTGGTTATAGATGATATCTCTTTAGAAGAAGCTAAAAAGCTTATGGAAAAGCTTAAGAAGAAAGGAAGATGGTTCAGCGAATCAGGAATGGCAAAGCTTGATAATGCAGTTGCCTTTGCTACCCTCACTCATGGTTTTCCAAAAGTGGAAAGTGGTGAATACTTTGAGTTCAAGTAAGAGTAGCAGAATCCTCAGAAAAACCCTAGCTCAACCTTGTGAGAAAGCTCTTGACGGTTCATGCAAATACGCAACAAAGAAATGTTTTGAAGCAGTTCCATACCAGCCTGATATGGATCGCTCCATACCCGCACGTAGATGGATTGATTGCTGGGGATGGGCTGCAACTCTCAAAATGCATCTGGATAAGAAAAGCGGAAGATGGGTTTATCTAAGCGAAGAAACAAGAAGAAAACTAGACAAACTAAAGCTGAACCCGGATGAAAGCTATGATGAAGTAGTGAGGAAACTCATTATGCAAACAAAAAGGTAAAGTATTATTCCTAACGCGTATTTAGACCATCATTCGTCTGACGGGGAGATAAAAATGGGTTGCAAACGCACCTTTTACATAACTGACGAGAAGGGACGCATTCATAGAATACGTGTTTATAGTGAACATTTCGCTCATCCATTCGTTGAAAGAGCCATAGAAAAGGAAACCTACAAATTGGCGAGAAAGCTGAACAAGATAAGCCGATTCACTTACTACGGGTCAAAGAAAGGTGGGTGATAAATTGAGGTTGAAGGTGGAAACATTACTCGTTGTAAAATGTAACAAAACAGGCGAATTTCGCTCGATAAAGGATTGCTTTAAATGCCCTAACTTCGGAGAGCTTGTTAGCGAAAAAGGCAAACTTTATCTATATTGTGACGAAAAATAGGTGAAAAATGAATGATTTTTAAATATAGAGATAGTAGCGGAAAATCTTACAGCTTAGATGAAGCAATGCGAACATCAAAGGTTTTTCTAGTCTTATGCACAAGAAACTACTTAAACGACTTAAAAAACAATTTAAACCTAAGACTTTACTTAGAGTTTAAAACAGCAAAGGAACTTCGTATTCCAACCATCCTCCTGCTTTTCGAGGACTTAACTGAAAAAGAAAAAATGGAAGTAAAAGAACTGTTTAGAGGACATAAAGTTCTGAAGGTTTTTGAAAACATTCCAAAAAACCTTGACAGCTGGAATCAATACGATGAGTTTAAGTGCTTAATCAGGCAAATGGTTCAACCCTAATTTATGAGGGATACATGATGAGTAGATGTGAAATTTGTGGTGCCGAAAAAAATTTGGTGGAAGACATTAAAGATGGGCAAGTGCTATGTCAAAGATGCTTAAACTATAAAGTTTTCAAAGAAATGGTTGATGAAGGCAACAAAGACGCAATCAAACTAATGAGCATTATTAAACGCTATTATCCAAACAATATCGAGAAGCAGAAGGACTTCCTCTGTGCAATCTTCGAACTCATCGATATGGGTGAAAGAACTCCTGAAGGCGGTGTCTCCGTAAATACAAAACAACTCGTTAAAGTAGCTGAGAAATGGCATGTAGAAGAAGCCTTGATAGGCGAGGCAGTAATCGCTTTACTTGAACACATGTTGAGCTTCGGTGCATAAGATATTTAAACATCTATCTATATAGATGCCTAAGGAGGGTTTATATGGCTGAAAAAGAGGAGATAATCGAAAAAATAAGAAAGGGAGAAGTAATTGTTTACGAGCCTGGAAAAGGAATTCCCTTCCTCAGAAGGTGGGAATACCTAAAGGTTTTAGAGACAATCCAGCCCGCGACCCTAGACGAAATAGTAAGAGAGCTTGGCGGAAACCGCAAGAAACAAGGAGTCAAAGCCTTTCTGTCAAAGCTAATAAAGAAAGGCGAAGTCAAAGCCGTAGTATATAGAGGGGAAATCTACTACCTTACAAAGGAGAAATTTGAAGAGTTGACAAAAGGTGTCTCCAGTTAAGTGGAGTTTTATAGCAAGAGCATACCTAGACCTACAGCACCTAAGATTAGCATGTGAATCCAGACTAAGAAAAATGCCTGAAGATACTCCCCAAGAAATCAGAACCATCCTAGAAGACTACCATCAAATGCTAAAAAGAGAAGAAAAAGCACTCTTAAAAAGAATAACCCACGAGCTCAAACAACATCCATTATGGAAGTGGTGCGAAAAAGTCAAAGGACTTGGAGCAGTAGCATGCTTAACATTTCTAGGGTTTAGGGGTTGATGTGGAATGAAGAAACCCTATGACGTGCATAAAGAGGTAAAGGAGTGGTGGGATTCACTAGAGCCGAAAATCGCCAATGCCGAAGAGTTTGGGCGTGATTGGCTTGAAGCACATGGCTTTGAGTATGTTTACTGGTTTGGAGAGCATGTAAATACGAAACGGAGAACAAAGCTAAACAGAAAGGCATTATATCGCTATTCTCCCTTTGATTATTATGCTGAGAAAGACGGGCAACTATGGTTCATAGATGCGACAACTATGTGTTATAAAGACTTGAATCTAGCTCTTATTAAGCCATTTATGAGATTTGCTAAAGTAGCCGTCCTCTTTGTAAAAAGGGATGGAAGTGGCTGTATCTTGAAAGTATTGAAAAAGCCTGTGAGAACGGTCTACTTAAGCAAATCCGATGTAGGGCTTCCTGTCACTAAATGGTCTCCAAACTCAGCTATAGCAAAAATAAAAGCTACAAGACCAAAGTTCCTTAAAGCAAAGAAGCTAGTTGAACAAGGTATGTCTATAACGAAGGCATGTCAAATCGTAGGCATCAATCGTGACACCTATGCACGTCATAGGGACATGAAATTCAAGACCATATCGCCCCGCCCAAATAGATCCCTACAAGGCTGATACTGCAGGGAAAGCCAAAGCCTATGTCGGCTTGGTTCCAGGTAAAAGGTTGAAAAGCGGTGAAAGGCTGCGGATGAATCCTGAAGCTAAGGGTAGGATATGGCTTTTGACTCGGAACGTCATTATGCAGAGAGATGATTATTATTATCCGATATATCAGCGGAAGAAGGAGTATTACTTGAATAGTGAACGTGAGGTTTTCATGGACGGGAAGTGGGTTAAGTGGCCTCCGTTCAAGGAGATTATTGAGGACCCGACTAAGTGTCCACGCTATGAAGAGTGTATGCAGAGGATAATCTCCAAGGCGAAGAGGCTTGGACGTAAGCCTAAGAAACCTCCATGCAAGCTTCACCTAGACAATATGGCTAAACGGTTCTTGATGGGGATATTGGTTAGTCATGCAGCACAGTTGATGCGAGAGGCTGAAGGGTTAAGTGTCGAAAACTTTTTGGCTCACCGCAACTATATCCCACCAAAAGCTAGCCAGTCTATATAGAGAACCATTTTATGTAGCGAGCCAAAGGCTAGAGGGAACCAATGGAAAAAGCGAGCCAGAAGAGTGAAGAGAACCATTATAAGTAGTGAGCCAGTAAATATAGAGAACCACTATTTGAAGCGAGCAATAAAGAGTAGTGAACTAATGATGTCAGTGAGCCACATATAAAAGTGAACCAATTTATGCAGCGAGCTAAAACCCACAGAGAACCAGAGTCATTAGCGAGCCAGAGAGGATAGAGAACTATCATAGTGAGCGAGCTAAAGCCAAAAGAGAACCACCTAATATAGCGAGCTATCTCCTAAAGAGAACCATCAAAAGTAGTGAGCCAGAAAGATATTTAAACATCTATCTATATAGATGTCTAAAAAGTGAGAAAGATGGCTCCAGTTAAGTGGGCTGCCCCAATAAAGCTAAGGTGGAGGAAAAAGCTTAGACGCTTCATAAAGCTGACAACTCTGAAACGCTACACTCCAAAACAAGTTAAAGTTCTATGTCTCCCAGGATCAGAAGCGTTAGAAATATACCAAGTTTATGATAAACTACGAATTCCGAGAAGAAACATCTACGCAGTTGAAAAAGACCGTGCTGCTTACACCAAACTCAAATCGAAAAACTTGGGCATAAACCTTTATTTCGGCGACCTCTACGACGTCGTACATGACACACTTATTGGAACAGAACGGTTTCACATAATAAGCCTAGATTTCTGCGGATACTTTAAACTCTACCATCTAATGCTTTTGGGATTAATATTTCACAATCAGTTGCTTTTAGACAAGAGCACCTTGGCCCTAAACTTCCTAGCGATGCGAGAAAGAATTATCGAACAAAATCTTTACCGTCGAGCAATAGACTTCTACATAGGACAACTTGCCCTTCTGATTACCGTGTTAAAAGATGACTATACATTAGAGGATTTACAGGAAATGTCTCCCGTTTGGGGTGAAGTAATCCCTCCAGACCTTCGCCCTCAAGCGTACAAAAACTTCAGGACAAAGCAAATCGGTCTTACACGCGAACTTCTGGAAAAAATGTGGTTAAAAGCTTTAGAGAATGTTCCAAGGGATGCAATCGACCTTATGGTTTTAAACTCAGCTGTAGGTCTTAACGTCGAACTTCTCTTAGCTGCAAAAGCTATTATGAACTATATAAAAGGCACCAAAGAAAGCGACCGGGAATTTGACTTCTACATGAATCTGTTGACCGACTCAATTAAAAACTTCCTCCCAAAGGCTATGTTGGCAACCAGAATTGAACGATACATGTACCGAAACCCGCCATCAATCATGAAAACTACGTTTTTCTATTTTGTTAACGCTAAAAAACATTACGAAACAGAACCTAAAACGCTTGCTGAAAAGCTTCACGATGATTTTTTCAGCTATATGGTTGCCTACAGCTTCGACCTCCCGACAATTTTGCCTCCAATAATAAACATTCCGCAGCCGAAACGTCCAAAACCATCAAAGAAGGAAGTTATAGAAGCCATTAAAAAGGGAATGGTGCAAGTTGCCAGCTAAAACCAAAGTTGAATACGCAGACTACCAAATAACCATCTATCCAACATGCCCCTATATATGCAGTTACTGTTGGATTCAAGTTCCTCCCTATAATTACAGAGCTAAAAAAATGGCTGATCCAATAAAGAAGGCTGTTGAACTAACGAGGTCTAAGAAACATGGCAAGGTAGTTGTTAGCTTCGTTAAC
>Ga0190309_1000318_pt1 | contig 13934 bp, 19 predicted proteins | sample 48700767_MG_FD_161656 | JGI IMG/M metagenome (GOLD analysis project Ga0190309, IMG submission 161656) | Hydrothermal vent sediment bacterial communities from Southern Trench, Guaymas Basin, Mexico - 4870-07-6-7_MG | ecosystem: Environmental > Aquatic > Marine > Hydrothermal vents > Sediment ... | reverse complement strand
CGAGGCGGGCTTGGAGTGGCCTCAGCTCGACGACGACGTGCTCGACGAGCTTAGCCGCGAGCTTGAGGGAGAGCTTAGAGAGCTTGAGATGATTAATCAGCTCGCCCCGGCCCAATACGAGGAGCTTATCGGAAATTACAAGATTAGATCGGCTAGGATAGCGGAGCTCGAAGCCGAGAGAAGGGAGATCCTGAAGTTCATGGAGTGGATTGAGGGGGAGAAGAGGAGGATCTTCATGGAGACCTTCGACAAGGTCGCGGAGGCGTTCGAGGAATACTTCAATAGGCTCACCGGCGGGAGGGGGTGGCTCAGGCTTGAGAACCCGGAGAACCCATTCGACGGCGGAATAGAGATGATACTAGCCTTCCCGGGGAAGCAGCCTAGAAGCTCGAGGGCTGCGAGCGGCGGGGAGAAGTCCGTCGCGGCCGTGGCCCTCCTCCTAGCCCTCCAAGGGCTGACCCCAGCAGACTTCTACGTTTTCGACGAGGTCGACGCCCACATGGATCTCGAGTATAGTAGAAGGCTCGCGGAGCTATTCGAGGAGATGGCCGAGCAGACCCAGATAATAGTCATCTCGCTTAAGGACGTCGTCGTCGGGAAGGCCGATCAGGTTATAGGGGTTTACAGCGCCGGCGGCGCGTCGAGGGTCGTCAAGACGAGGCTCGAGGAGGTGATCCGAAACGACTGAGAAGGTCATCACCATCTGGAGCGATCCTAGGTGGAGGGTCCTCTTCGACGTAACCCGGCTTAGCAGGGTTAAGCCCTGGCAGATTAAGCTCGTCGAGATCCTCGAAGCCCTAATGAGAGAGCTCGAGAGAAAGGACATCCTAGATCTAAGCTCCTGCGGGGTCGCCGCCTACTCCGCGGCCACGATCCACCGGATGAAGACCGAGCTACTCCTGAAGGCTGATAAGCCCCGCCAGCCCGGAGGAGAGAAGCCGGGCAAGCTTCTAGTGGTTCCTCCCCCGGCCGATCTTCCCTGCATGCCGGAGTTCATGGTGGCGACGATAGGGGAGCTCATCCAAGCCTTGAGGAGCGTTTTCTCGAAGAGAGGCCGCGGAAGCGGGGGAGAGGAGGATAAGGTGCTGCTAGAGGTCTTCGACGTTAGGCTCGATGAGTTCCTAGTTAGGATCGAGGAGAGGCTTGAGGAATTCCTCGAAGGCCTTAGAAGGATCTTCGACGGGAGAGAGCTGGTGGACGTTCGGGAGATTCTCGGGGGAGCCGATAGGGTTGAGGCCGCGCGCAGGTTCATCCTCCTGCTATTCGCCGCGGCGAGGGGGTGCGTCGAGATAGTCGAGGACGAGGAGCTGAGGATCGTGGCGGTGAGGTGGAGTGGAGGATCTGGAGGAGCTTAAGGCTAGGGTCGAGGCGATTCTATACTCGGCCGGGAAGCCGGTCCCCCTGAACGTGATCATGAGGGTATGTGGAACGAGGTCGAGGAGGAAGGTCTTGAAAGCCATCGAGGAGCTTAGAAGCCACTATGACCGGGGCTCCGGAGCCCTAGAGCTTATCGAGCTCCCGGGATCGCGCTACTACCTAAAGCTCAGAAGGAAGTACGTGGACCTCGTCAAGAGAGTTTTGAGAAAGCCTCTCCTAAGCCGGGGGGTCATGAGAACCCTATCCTTCATAGCCTATCATCAGCCTATCGAGCAGAGCAGGGTGGCCGAGGCCAGGGGCGGATCCGCCTACAAGCACGTGCGGATCTTGCTCGAGAAGGGGCTTATCGAGGCGGAGAAGTCCGGGAGGACCCTGATCCTGAGGACGACCCCCCTATTCGCCGAGCTATTCGGGGTCGAGAACGATCCCAAGGCGATAAGGAGGAAGCTTAAGGAGCAGCTGAAAAGCATGAACGTGAAGCCGGGGAAGGATGGGCGCTAGACTAATCGGAGCATTAGGAAGACCCACGCGGTCATGAGGGAGATCTCGAAGACCTCTAGAGAGCCCGTCGAGGGCCATGGCCCCAGAATCGCCGCGAGGAAACCCACGATGGCCATGGCTGCGAAGCAGATTCCATATCTCCTAGCTCCGCCCCTCGTGAACGCCGCCCCGAATAGGAGCATGGAGACGCCCATCAGGGTGAAGAACTCGATCGAGACGAAGAAGTGCGGGTAAGTTCCCTCTGGAAATAATCCTATCAAAATCAGGTGGATCGAGGCGAGGAGCATTATCGAGGAGGCGAGGAGCTCGAGCTTGGATCTGAGGGTGAGCAGCAGGTATGCGGAGTAGAGGAAGGCCAGGGCGCCGGAGATTATAAGCCCGGAATTGAACACCCAAGCATATTTTACGCCTATCGCCCCCATGTCGCTGAGGGCGTTCCTCGCTATCGAGAACCACGGGTTAAGGCTCATCGAGATCAATATCGTAGCCCATCCCGAGGCCGCCGCGCAAACCCCGAAGTATCTTAGAGGGGAAAACCGCTTCACGAAGGGCACGCTCGCTCGGATAGCGGCATGGCTGGCGCCGTCGCCGGGGCTACTGCCTCCTCCTAGAAACGCCCACCGCGGTTCCGAACCTCCCGGTGGTTCTAGTCCGCTGGCCCCTAACCTTTAGACCTAGGGAGTGCCGAACGCCCCTCCAAGACTTTATCCTCATCTCACGCTGTATATCCTCCCTGATGGCGTAGACGAGGTCGGATCCGTAGAGCTGGAGATCCTTGCCCGTGGTCGGGTCCCTCCTCCTATTCAGCATCCAAGCCGGGATCCCGTGGCCTAGCGGGTCCTTGGCGACCTCTTCAAGCCTCCTAAGCTCTTCATCGCTTAGGAACCCGAGCCTCTTCTCCGGATCCACGCCCGCAGCCCTAGCGATGGCATAGCCCAGCATGACGCCTATGCCCTTAACGGCGGTGAGCGCGTAAGGGGTCTTGAGAGATCCATCTAGATCCGTTCCGAGAAACCTTACGATCGGCCTAAACTCCTGAGCCGAGGTCTTAGCCATCGCCACCAGAAACTCAGCCCATCTAATAAACGTTGAAACAGGGGGCTTCGGAAAAATGTCTGCAAGAAAAACTTATATGAGGGCCTCCTCGAATAGACTCCGAGAAAAATGATCACGGGTATCGAGTGGATCGTGGTTGCGGTGGTCTTGGTCGTTCTCCTGCTCTGGGGCCCATCCCAGCTTCCGAAGATCGCTAGAGCGTTCGGAGAGGCGAAGAAGGAGTTCAAGAAAGCTACTAAGGAGGTTGAGAAAGCCGAGGAGGAGGTGAAGGAGGTGGTCCGCCCGATCACCGAAACCGTATCCTCAGCGACCTCCGAGCTGAAGGAGATCGACGACAAGCTTCTACAGCTCGCCAAGGAGCTCGGGATAAAGACCGAGGGGAAGACTAGGGATCAGATAGCCGAGGAGATTCTAAAGCTTAGCAAGAAGAAGTAGGCTGAGAGCCCTAGAAGACGGGAAATTAATCGGCTCAACCATCTCCAAGCATTTTTAAGCGCGAGATATTCCTTCCGGGAGAATGGGGTTTTTAGGTAAGATTATGGTTTCAGTTTAAGGAGTGGTGGAGGCCGTGGCCGAGGGTGAGCCCGAAAAGCCTAGGAACATGAAGGAGATGACGCTGCTCGAGCACCTGATGGAGCTTAAGGATAGGCTGAAGGTTTGCTTAATTACTATCGGCGTCCTCACGATCCTCTTGCTCGTATTCCCGGGTCAGCTTACCTCGCCCGAGGAGCTTCTCTACATGTATAAGCCCCTCGTCTCCCTCATCCTAGACTGGATAAACTCCATGGTGAGGCCGCAGGCGCTGGAGCTCTTCGCCGGGACCATAACCGCCCCCCTCGAGGTATACTTCATCGCCGCTCTGATCTTCGCGCTCATCTTCAGCAGCCCAGTCGTCGGATACGAGATCTTCAAGTATATCGACCCAGCCCTCTACCCCCACGAGCGCAGGATGATCTACCCATTCCTCGCGGCGTTCCTAGGGCTCTTCGCGGCCGGCCTCGCCTTCGGCCTCTACGTCATAACCCCCTTCACATTCAAGGCCATGCTCATCTTCTTCCCCTACACCGGCGTAACCCTGCCCGGGATCACGATAATGGACTTCTACACGACGATCCTCGTAGTAACCTTGGCCACGGGAGTCGTCTTCACGACCCCGGTGATCCTAGTCCTCCTAGTCAGGGTAGGTCTGATAAGCACGAGGTCGGTCGAGAGGAATAGGAAATGGATTTACGGAGCCATGTACATCGTCGCGGCGATAATAACTCCGGACGGTGGAATGTTCACGAACCTAATACTCCTCGGCGTATTCGTCGGATTACTCGAGGGGGGAATACTCGTGGCCAAAAGGTATGAGAAGGAGAGGGAAAGGGAGGAGGTCGAGGAGGTGGAGGTCCCGACGGATAGGTGCAGGTTCTGCGGAAAGCCGCTGGGAGGGAGGATATTCTGCCCCCACTGTAAGAGATCCCAGATCTAGCGACCCATCCTCCTCAAGGAATTCTTCTTTTCAAGCCTATCCCTGAGGCTTCTCATCGTCCCGCTCACGGATAGGATTCTCAGCGCCGCCCGCTTCTCCCCGATCTTGGTTACGGACGCTATTGCCAGTATCGTCTTCGGCAGGGATTCGAGCGAGCACCTAATTATCGCGACGCCCTTATCCGGATAGCTCCTAACGGGCCTAAGCATGGCGGATGCTAGGCCGAGCTTTCCGAAAAGCTCTTCATAGGCCGATTTTATCGCCCGAGCGATGTCCTCCGGATCGGCCTTGGGCTCCGCGTAGACCGCGAGATATCTCCGCTTCGGCCTCCTAGCCAATCTTCAAGACCCCCCTCTCGACGTAGTTTTTCGAGAGCTTGAGGAGGTTGCGGTTGATGATGGATTCGGGGATCTTCGAAACGGAGTCGAGAGCCTCCTCTTGGGGAAGTCCTAGAACCTGGAGGATCGAGGCCAGCTCCCTAGGCCCTCTAAGGTCTAATATGTCAGACGCCGCGGAGGAAACTATTATCCCCGTCCTCCTTCCGAGGAACTCGAGTATCCTGATAGCTGTTTCGAGGAATTCGAGCTTATTCTCTAGGTAGCTGCTGAAGGGTAGCTCGACGTAGTTTTTGAGGAGCGCGGCGACGCCCTTATCGAATCTGAAGCCCGGCTTGGGTGGGATTACTAGGCTATCGACCCGGGAATCTCTCGCCGCCACGAGCGCGGCCTCGAGGCTTTCGCAGAAGACGGTTATCACCTCGTATTTCCCTCGATTACTCCTGAGGCTTTTGAGGAGATCCTTCCTGCCGCTCGGCTTGAAGACGAGCTTCCGATAAACTTCTACGCCGATCTCCTCACCCCGCTTCCTAAGCTCATCGAACCTCTCGGATGCCTCCCCATCAAGCTCCATCACGGCGGATGAAAATCCCAGCTCCCGAAGCTTCTCGAGAAGGCTCGCGGCGTTCTCGAAGCTCTCCGCTCTAACCCAGAAGTCGATATACTTCCTCATGACCCCTCCTCAGCCCGCATGGCCTGAAGCTTCTCTTCAAGCATCTTCCTAAGCGCTTTAACGTCCCCCCTCAGCTCGACGACGATCCTTATAGGATCCTTATCGGACGGCCTTATCCTCCCCAGGAAGGCCTCCTGCTTATCCAGCCTTATGTAAAGCTTCCCGCCGTGCCTCCCGAGCTTGGATCTATCGCGCCAAAGCTCATCCCGCTCGGAGCTCGAGAGACTCGAGAATATTCTTAGGAGGGCTTTCTCGCATAGCTCTCGATCGAGGAGGAAGATCCTCATCAGGGTTATCGGATCTCCGTAGTATCCCTCGAGCCTCTCGGAGGACATGGACATCTTCCTCGCGGCGTCGGCTCCCAGAACGTTCTCAACCGCCTTGAGAACCTTCTTCGGATCCTCGGTCGCGTAGCAGAGAACCTGAATTACGAGCTTCTCAACCCTGGGCAACCTCGGGCAGTCACCCCCTCGTCCTACTGATCTTTAGCCACGGCTCCATGAACGCGATAGGGCTTGGTGGTTCTGCTTCTCGAAAGCTCGAAGATTACTTGAACTATCCTCATCCCGGCCTTAAGCTTCATGGGATATGGCGTGAGATTCGAGATCTCCAAGACTTGATGGTTATAGGATCCGGGCTGGATGAAGCCGCTCGCGGAGTGGATCGCGAGGCCCATCCTAGCGTATCTGCTCCTCCCCTCGAGCCATCCGCAGAGATCCTCGTCGATGTAGACCTTCTCCCTCGTCATCCCGATTATCAAGCCATGTGGGGGGAGAATCACCTCCTCGGCCACGAACTCCTCGACGACGTCCTCGAACCCCATCTCCGCCAAGTCGATAAGCTTAACCCCCTCCCTAAGCCTCCAGAACCTGCTGGAGAGGGTTAGATCGACGGATCCCGGGCCTATCTGATCCTCCGAGATCTCGGGCTCGAACCTGATCTTCCCAAGCCTCACGAACTCCCTGATATCCCGATCGGATAGGATCATGGAGCCCCTCGCGGATAGGCTTAGGAGACTGTTTAAAAGGATTCGCGGCCCCCATCAAGGGTTAAATTCTGGCTCGGCCTGCCGTGGATGGAGAAGGGCGCATGGGGCTCTACACGAAGCTCGAGGAGCTCTGGCGGGAGAAGCCCGAGGAGCTTCGAAGCTTGATCAAGGAGAGGCTGATTAGGTGGAGGAGGCAGCCCGCCGTAGTTAGGGTCGAGAAGCCCCTGAGGCTGGATAAGGCTAGGAAGCTGGGCTATAAGGCGAAGCAGGGATTCGTAGTCCTGAGGGTTAGGGTTAGGAGGGGCGGATTCCGGAAGCCTAGGCCTAGGGCCGGGAGGAGGCCGAAAGCCCTCGGGGTCGTGAAGCATAAGGTTAACGTCTCGATGATGGAGGAGGCGATCCAGCACGCGGAGAAAAGATACCCGAACCTTCATCCGCTCGGGGCGTATTGGATAGCCGAGGACGGGATGTATAAGTGGTTCGAGGTGATAATGGTCGACCCGTATCACCCCTCGATCTTAAACGATGAGGAGATAAAGCTTCCAGACCCGCTCCTAAGGAGGGTTAGGAAAAAGCTCGCTAGAAAGGAAAAGAAAGAGGAGGGTTAACGGATAGCTTACTCCTCTATCTTGATGGCGCCGACCGGGCATCCCTCGGCAGCGCTCTTGATATCGTTGAGCAGATCGTCCGGGGCGTTCCCGACCGTCGGGTCTCCGGCCCTATACTGCTCGACTATCTGAGACTTCCCGTCATCGGGGTTCTGCTCGAAGAAGTTCGGCGCCAAGGCCCAGCAGGCTCCGCATCCGATACACGCATCCTTATCAATAACTACCTTAGCCATATGACATCGTATTTTTGAGCGAAGAGGCAGAACTTAAACGTTGATTCCCGATTCACTTTAGGAGAGGCGAGGCGGTTAGTCGAGATAGTATTCCGAAATGGTTTTCCCCGGAACTGAAAGCATTTGCTGCTTCTTCATGCCCCAACACTTGTATCCGTAGCCGCGGTCGGAGTCTAGATTCCAGTTGGTGTAAACTATGTCCTCACTACGCTTCAGATGGGCGTTGATTATCATCCAATAGGAGAAGCTCACAGCATTCCCCACGACGTACCCCTTAGATTCTAGGCTACGGGTCTCACTCGGGCTTTTCGCAAGCGCATAGGCTTCTAAAGCTCTTAGATCGAAGTCCTCCTCCGAGACAAATCTCTCAGGAACTATGTTCGGATCCCTAGGATAGTTGGCCGGAGATGTTCCAGGCTGCTCGACCGGCGTATCCGGACACTGGAGATTATTGAGCTCGCATGAATGAGTTCTCGGATAACCTTTGAAAGCCATTATCTTATTACACTGATAAGGTGTGGTGAGGTTCCTCCCATGGCTCGACTCGAGTTCATCAGGCTCTGGGTAAACTAAGCCGCATAGGACTAGCGTTTGTCTAAATTGCCGATATAGGTTGTATAGCGCTAGCTGAATTCCGTAAAGGATCGCCATTAAGGCGATTACGGGTAAGCTTAAGAACGCGGATAAGAGGAAGTCCAGTATATTCATAATCGTCTCGAAAGTCCATTCAATAAGCTCTCCTAGATATCCTAGCCATTCCCCGACCGCCTTTACGAACTCCTCATAACACTCCCTCGAGCTCTCGGTCAATCCGAAGCTGAGGATATCTATTAGGCTGCACATCTCTCTGGATGGGGGAGGCGACGGCGGAGACTCCAAGTTTTCGAGAACTTCCTCTAGAACTTCCAGAGCCCCGCTAAACGGCTCCTCAGGTTTCTCGATATACATTCCGCCGAGAACCTCGGTCACGAACCTGAAGATCTCGTAGGTCGCCGCTATATCTTCCTTCTCCAGGAAGCCGTCATTCCCCAGGTTTATTTTCCTCGGATGAGGTTTATTCCCATATGTCCTGATGAATGCCTCGTACAGCAAGTCGATTAACTGTTGAGGGAGCTTTTCCGGCAGCTCGAGCATTTTGTGCAGCTCGCTGTTTATACTTTTATTGTATCTATGATTGAACATCCAAGAGTCTATGAAGTTCTCGCACGTCGCATGTCTCTGGCAATGCGTTCGGTAGGGTCCTCCAACTATCTGGTTGACATACCCGTGGCCCACCACGTCGGTCGCGATGTGGGTTAGGTATCCATAGGCGTACGCGAGCTGCACCTCGTCGCCGCCCGCTAGCTCCACGAGATTTCTCGCGAACTCCCCCGTGTACCTGTAGTGCAGCATGTCAAACCAATACCAGTTTGACTCGTCTTCGCCTTTTTGGAGGGGTGGGATGAATAGGTCGAATAGCATGTGGGTTAGGGTTGGGGCATCTCTTAGATCCGCTATGGCGTCGTATCCCTCGATCACGCCTTTGAAGACGCCTGTCGCCAAGGTAGATTTCAGGAGCTTCGACGTCTCCTCTATCTCCTCGATCAATCTCTTGATTAGGGAGACGGTTGCCGGCGCGAGGGATTCGACGGCCTCCTCGATCGGCTCGCCCATAGCCTCTATCGTTTCTTTTACCTTGACGATCACGGTGTTGTAGACGTCTATTGCCCACTTCCAGTTCTTATAGAAGTTGTAGAGCTTTCCCACGCATTCGAAGTCTGGCGCCCAGAAGAATAGGTCAGGCCCTATGCATCCGAGGACCGCCGCCCACCTGTTTCTATGCATTAGCTCCCCGATGTCCTTGTCGGGCGAGGAGGCGCTTACCCTGAGGAACTTGATGACGTCGTCCAGAACTATCATATGAACCGCCGTTTTAGGCATACTACCACTCTCCTATCTCTCCTCCTGTTCCCATGGCGATTATGTGCCGGTTTCGGTCTTTGCTGTTTCTGAAGACCGCTCTAAGCTTCTCGTCGCTATTCATCCTAAATCCCTTGGGGTCGAAGATCGGGTCATATGCCACCCATACTAAGACCTTTGGAGCGCTTTCGCTCAGCTCGAACTTGAAATCTATCCGCTGGCCGGGGTTTAACATGATTATCTTACGCCACATTAGCTCAAAGCTGTTCAGGGGATGATCTATGAACTTCAGCTCTCTCCTCCAAGGCGATGGACCGCCATAAAGCTCCGCGAACACGTAGTAAGATGCGATATCCCCCTCGTTTATAACGCAAGTCTCCGCCTCTGTATACCAAGCCTGCCCTCCCACCCGAATATACGGGGTTAGACTTCGAGACCAATCTCTTTCCGGAAATTCAGGTATGGCAGTTACGGTTGGAGGGGCCGTCGTGGTAGACGACGTCGTCGCCGTCGTTGTCGCGGTCTCCGAAGTCGGTGTGGCAGTATAGGATGATGTGGCAGTTGTCAAGGTGCTGGTGGCCGGGAGCTCCGTCGAGGAGGTAGTTGTAGTGGTTGTAGTGGTTGAAGTAGCTGAAGTAGCTGAAGTTATGGTTGTTTCAGTCGTCGTTTCAGGAGCCGTCGTCCCCGCAGCTTTAGTCGTCGTTGTCTTCGTAATGGTCGTTGTTTTTCCCAGAAGCTCATCCAGTACCGCCTTTATCTCGCTCCCATAGTAGCGGTAGGCTAAGAAGCCCAATACTGAAAAAGCTCCCACTCCGATTAAAGCTCCAAGCAGCTTCCTTCTGCTCTTCTTTTTCTCGACCGGAGTTAGAGGAGCTCCGCAGTAGGGGCAAAAAAGAGCGTCCGGAGAAACTTCTTTCCCACATTTAGGGCAGAATGGCATTAAGCAACATAGTTTATCCTCGGTAGCGGTATATATTAGTTTAGGTCGCGGCCGCTCAGCATTATACCCTTTTAACCTATTGCAGGAGGTGAGATATGATTTTAGTATCGATCGTGGAGTTGGATGCTGGATGGAGCTGGCGGGGATCGTCGGGAAGCCGAACGTGGGGAAGAGCACGATGTTCGCGGCCATGACCCTCGCGCCGGTCGAGATAGCCGGATACCCCTTCACGACGATCAAGCCTAACCGGGGGATAACCTACCTCAGGATAGACTGCGCCTGCAGGGAGCTCGGCGTGAAGGATAATCCGAGAAATAGCAAATGCGTCGACGGGGTGAGGTTTATACCGGTCGAGATAATCGACTGCCCCGGGATAATCCGGGAGGCTCACGCCGGCCGCGGGCTGGGCCTGAAGTTCCTCGACGAGATTAGGCAGGCTTCAGCCCTGATGGTCGTCGCGGACGCCTCCGGCTCGACCGACCCAGATGGAAACCCGATCAAGCCCGGAACCGGAGACCCCGTCGAAGACGTTAGGATCGTGGAGGAGGAGCTGGACTACTGGATCCTCGGATTGCTCGAAGAAGACTGGAGGAGGATATGCAGGGTCGTGGAGAGTAAGGTCTCGAAGCTCGAGGAGGAGCTCGCCCGAAAGCTCTCGGGATTAAGAATAAGCGAGGAGGACGTCCGATCGGTGATCCAAGACCTGGATCTAAGCTCGAGTAAGCCCTCGGTCTGGACTAGGGAAGACCTGCGCGGATTCATTAGAGGGCTTAGGGAGAGGAGTAAGCCGATAATAGTCGCCGCGAATAAGATCGATCTGCCCGAGGCCGAGGAAGGCGTGAAGAGGTTGAGGGATGCGGGGTATCCGGTCGTTCCGGTGAGCGCCGAGGCGGAGCGAATCCTGAGGCTCGCGGCCGAGAAGGGCTTGATAAAGTATCTTCCCGGGGACAGCGGCTTCGAGATAATCGACGAGGGCAGGCTCACCTCAGGCCAGAAGAAGGCGCTAAAGCTCATCGAGGAGAGGGTTCTCGAGAAATGGGGCTCGACCGGGGTTCAGGAGGTCGTGAACAAGGCGTATTTCGAGGAGCTTAGATACATACCGGTCTACCCGGTCGAGGATCCGGAGAAGCTCACAGACCGCGATGGAAACGTTCTGCCAGACGTCTACATCCTCCCCGAGGGATCCACCCCAAGGGATCTAGCCTACGCCATACACACAGACCTCGGAAAGACGTTCCTCTACGCGATCGACGCTAGGAGGAAGATTAGGCTGGGGGAGGATTACAAGCTGAAATGGGGGGACATAATCTCGATCGTGGCAGCCGGGAAGAGGGGATAGAAGAATCTCCTACTCTTCCACTCCGTCTCCTAGGTATTTCGTCGAGTAGTATCCCCACTCCTTCTTCTTTCCAAAGCTTCTAACGCCCCGCTCCCTAACCTGTCTTCTGAGCTTCTCGGCCTGCTTCCCGCTGATCTCTCCCCTCTTCTCGAGGTAGTCTATCACCTCGAACGCCTCCGAGTCGTCCTCGCATCTCCTCAGATAGTCTATCGGGGTGGGCATGCTCGGCTCTCTAGGCCTCTCCGCTTCCCGCTCGGCCTCCTCCCGGTCGAGCCTAACCGCGTCGATCGAGACGCTCATCTTCTTTAGCTCCATCTCCCGGTAAAGGTTTGGGAACAGCTTTCTGAAGTCCTCCCTATCGATCTCCATTCCACGCCTCCTCCGGTATGAAGAGCTTATCCGGCTCCTCCTCCAAGATCTTTCTCAGCTCCACCGGGTTTAAACCTTTCTTAGGATCGCCGAATATATCGCATCTAGCCGGATTAAGATACCATTCATGCTCCTTTAGGATTACCTCCGCCGCCCTCCCGCTTCGGGTCTCGACCCTTATCCTCCAGAGGCTTCCCTGCCTAAGCGGCTCCGGAACCTCCACGGCCCCCTCCCCGAGAATCCTATACCCGGCTTCGAGCAGCCTCCTCCTGATCGGCTCGGGGTCAGCGTAATCCACCTCAACGTCTATATCGCTTCCGGGCTTTACGATTCCGCGCCAGACGCTTCCGACGAGCCTCGGCTTGAACTCGCCTAGCGCCTCCATGAGCTCTAGGGCCTCCGACCGCATCTCCCTCAACCTCCTCCAGTAGCCGTCGCCCTCAACCAGAAGAGCGTAGGCCAGAAGCTTCACCGCCACCTCCGAGTTGCTCGGGAGAACCCGGTAGCCCAGCCTCCCAGCAGCCTTCCGCTTCGCCTCGATATACTCTTTGCAGGATCCGTGGTAGAGGAGCTTCGCCGCCTCCAGAGCTACCTCCTCTCTAGCTTGCCGGCGCCTCCGCCTCGGCTTTATCCTCCCGCACCTCCGCGGCTTCCTCCGCCCTCTCCACCTTCTCCTCGGCCGGCGGCTTCTCCTCGCCGTAAACCCAGTCCGGAATCTGGAGAACCTTGCTCTTGGTTACGCCGACGTGCCTCAGGGCGGTTACCTTCTTCGCTTCCTGATAGATGTCCGAGGCGGTTTTCCCGAGAACCATTTCCTGGGATAGCTGGGAGAGGGCCAGCTCGCTCGCCGCCTTCTCCAAGATCGATTTCATTATCTTCCTTATGGTCTTGGCCTTCCACGAGTGTCTTCCGATCCGGTTATAGGTGAAGGCCGTCGTCTGAACCCTTAGGCGGAAGCCGTCCTTGGTAACGAGGTTGGTTATCAGGTCGATTCTGCTGGTCCCCCTCCTAACGAGGCTTCTAACGAATTCGCGGCCGTATTCATGGCCGTAGAAGACGGTCTCCGCCACCGTGTCCTTAACCCTGACTATCTTGAACCTGATTAGGAGGTGTTGCTGGGAGAAGTCTCCGGTTAGGGTGTAGAGGCTTACCCAGATCGTCCTCCCGATTACCTGCTCGGGGCTCTGAGCCCAGGTCGTCCCGATCTCCTTGTAGCCGAAGTATTCCGGCGAGTAGATCGTGTATATAGTCTTCGGCGGCTTCCTCTCCGCTCTCGGCCTTCTCGACATCCTCAGGATCCGGGGAGGGCTGGTAAATAAGAGCTTTTCGGGGAAGTTTTACGGCATAAAACTTTAAAGCGCGGCGAATAGACTATCCGACGCGAATGAGAGGCTTCAAAAACATACTTCTCGCCGCCCTTTTCCTAGCTCTTATAGCCGGGTTAACCGTTCACGCTCACGCCCAAGCCAGCGACCGCGTTCTCGTCCTCGTCGCAGTCCCTCCTCTAAAGACCGTAGTCGAGGCGGTCGGGGGAGATAGGGTTGAAGTTAAAAGCATTCTGCCGGCCGGAGCCGATCCGCATAGCTACGAGCCCGCCGCCCAAGAGCTCCTAAGCCTAGTATCTAACGCCTCCCTAATCGTCATGACCGGGCCTCATCACCTCCCCGTCGAGGAGAGGCTCGGGGAGCTCGCCGAGGAGGGGCTTCTCAGAGTTCCGATACTAGATTATCGAGATTACCTCGACTATGGGCTGAGAATCCTAAGCATACCCGATACCGGCGCCCCAAACCCGCACGGATACGCCTACTCGATTACGGGGCTCAGGGCCATCGCTAAGGCTTGCGCGGCCGAGCTATCCCGAATAGATCCCAAGAACTCGGATTACTACGAGAAGAGGCTTAGAAGCTATCTCGGGAAGCTCTCAAGCCTAGAGGAGAGGATTAGGAGGATGGGGGTTGAGGGCGTGAGGGTGGTTCTAGGGGGGCCGGCGCTCCAATATCTCGCGGAGGATCTCGGCCTGAGGGTTGAGGGGATGATCTTGAAGGCTCATGGCGCCGAGCCGACGCCGGAAGACGTAACGAACGCGGTTAGAGCTGTTAGGGATAAGCGCGTCGAGCTGGTGATGTTAAGCGATCTAGAGCT
>Ga0190309_1000317_pt1 | contig 13964 bp, 11 predicted proteins | sample 48700767_MG_FD_161656 | JGI IMG/M metagenome (GOLD analysis project Ga0190309, IMG submission 161656) | Hydrothermal vent sediment bacterial communities from Southern Trench, Guaymas Basin, Mexico - 4870-07-6-7_MG | ecosystem: Environmental > Aquatic > Marine > Hydrothermal vents > Sediment ... | reverse complement strand
CGGTTGTAAAAGAAATCGCGAAGATAATTGACAAATAATAAATTATTATGTTGTAATGCCTGTACACAAAATTCAAGCCGTAAAGGTAATCCCAAAAATAATCGTACTCTTTTTTTCTTTCTTCATATTTAAGATTGTTTATCGTTGCCGGCAGAAGAGAGAGAACTATGAGGAAAACAAAAAACAAACCGTTTTGATTTAGGAGCGTGGAAATAACGGCAGCCAGCAAAGTACCTAAAACCCCGTGAACAATTACCAAATATGGTCTCTCGAGTAGGTATTTTGTAGATATTAAAGATTCTACAACCATAATTATGGTTATATTTAAATTCAAACATAAGGAGACGGAAAAAATTTTCAGATTAACTGTATTGCTCGCGATTTTGTTCATTCTTATTTCCATTATTTTGCTAATTCTCGCGAAGCTTTATCTTCCGAAGGATTTTATTAAAACTCTTGATATTCACGAATTTTTGGGATATGGCTATCTCGGTCTATTTCTGTTAACTTTCTTGGGAGGTACAGTGCTGCCATTAGGAAGTCCTGCTGCAGTAGCAACAGCAGCAATGCTGAAAATGCCAGCAATTAATGTTATAATAATCTCTTCCTTGGGCTTTACTTTGGGTGTTTTGGTTAATTATTATCTCGGCTATAAATTCGGCTCGAAGTATGTTGAAAAAAAGATATCGAAAGAGATTTATGAAGATTTGGTGGAGTGGTGGAACGAACAGGGAATTTTCCTTGTGATAATCTTCGCTCTATTTCCAATATTACCTTTCGACTTGCTCGCTTTAATTTGCGGTGTTTTCAGATTTAATTTGCTTTATTTTACTTTGATAAATTTTGGCGGCAATTTACTTCATTCCTGCCTTTTCGTTATTATAGGAGAAAAAGCTGGAATTTGGCTTGGGTTTATGTAGCTAAAGCTTCCCGAAATAAATTGTTATAATGGTTGTGTTTTGCGACTCCTTTCTTTCCCCGAGATTTTTAATTATAAATTTCGATTTTCCAGCGTACTTTAAAGTTGCATTACCTTCGGTAACCAAATCTATTTTGTAAAGCTCATTATCTGCAAGCAAATCTCTAAATTTCAAAACATAAACTATAATTGCTCTATCCTCGAATCTGTAAGAGTTTGCTTTTAGGATAAAGAAATCATCCTTTCCGAGAGTTCCTTGTTGCTCGCAGCTCTCGCTCAAACAAGTAAAATTATTGCCGTACTTGGAAATTCGGGTTTTTAAAGTAAAAACTATTTCATCTCTTCCAGCGTCTATTTCTATTTTCCCGGGAATATCGAAGATATACTGCTCCACAGAGCCCAACTTAATTGCTCTATCTATTTTTTCCTCGAGCAAATAGATTGAATACTCTGCCTTCTTTAAATCCAAATTTCCCATATTTTTCTGATATATCGGCACCGCCCAGTTTAGAGCTACCAAAGTGAGAAACAGATAGAGTGAGATTATTAAAATTCCCGATACTACCGCTGATACCCCTTTCATAGTTAATTTAATGCGGCTGCCGGGATTCTCAGAGCAGCTTTTTAGCTTAAGTTTTGGCTTGAGCCTTTTCCTAAGTGGTTGCTGGAAGTTACCTTTTTGGCTTAAGCCTTTTTTAAAGGCTTAGCTGGAGGTTTCTCATTTGAACCCGGGCCTCCGGCTTGGGGAGCCGGCATTCTGCCACTAAACTACAGCCGCATAATTTTATTTTAGAAATATTATGATAGAGATAGACGGAAGTTATTTGGAAGGAGGCGGACAAATTTTAAGAACCTCTATTGCCTTATCTTGTTTAACAAAAAAACCAATCCATGTGTACAATATTAGAGCTGGTAGAAAGCCGCCAGGATTGAAAGCCCAGCATCTCGCAGCTCTTCTTGCTGTGAAAGAACTCTGCAACGGAGAGCTAAGGAATGCTTTTCTCGGCTCGAAGGAAATTTGGTTTTATCCAGGGAAAATCGAGAGGGATTATTTAAAAGTTAAAATCTCCACCGCTGGCTCCGTTTCTTTGGTTTTGCAAACAATTTTTTTGAGTTCTCTAAATACTGAAAAGAAATTGGAAGTTGAAATCGAAGGAGGAGGAACTTTCGGAAAATGGTCCCCTTCTGCCATATATCTAAAAAATGTTTTTTTGCCTACAGTAAAAAAATTCGGTTTCAATGCAAGCATCGAGATTTTGAGGCACGGATTTTTTCCGAAAGGAGGAGCGCTGGTAAAAGCCCAAATATATCCTTCAGAGCTGAAAGGATGCGAAATCGAAAGAAAAATAGAGGAAATTGAAGGAATTTCGATAGCTTCGGAGAATTTAAAAAAATCTAATGTGTGCGAGAGACAAAAAAATAGCGCGATTGAAATTCTCAAAGATTTTAAAGTTGCAATAGAGTGCGAATATGTAAAAACTTTTTCCCCGGGGTCGGCAATAGAGCTTTGGAGTGTGCCAACGAGAATAGGAGCGAGCTGCTTGGGTGAACTCGGAGTAAGAGCTGAAAAAATCGGTGGAATTGCTTCTCAAGAATTGCTGAAAGAATTAAACTCGAACTCTTGCGTTGATAAATATCTCGCGGATCAACTAATCCCTTTCATGGCATTAGCAGAAGGAAAATCAAGCTACCTTGCAAGAGAATTAACAAATCATGCAAAAACAAATATTTGGGTAACCGAAAAATTTATCAACAAAAAATTTAAAGTTAAAAAAATCGGAAATTTAGTTATGGTTCAAATTTAGCTGCGGGCCTGTAGTTCAATGGTAGAACGCCGCCCTTGCAAGGCGGAGGCTGTGGGTTCGAATCCCACCGGGTCCAAATTTTTTTTCAAGTTCGAAAGATTTAATATACAACAGGTTGTTACTTTTATACTTCTTAGTTAGACTCAAACGTTGGAGGAAGCCGAATTGCCTAAAGTGTCATTTACCGATTTCCATACTTCTTAGTTAGACTCAAACGACCTGTAATTTGGATACCTCCGAGAGTAAGAAGTGCTTAATTTCCATACTTCTTAGTTAGACTCAAACTTCTCGTTATGCTTATCCTATCCTATACCTCATAGGGTAGGAATTTCCATACTTCTTAGTTAGACTCAAACATACAACAAAAAGAAGCAAAAATTAAGCAAAAAGAAGAAAGAAATTTCCATACTTCTTAGTTAGACTCAAACAATCATATACTATCGTCTCATTATCTACTGCATCACTATTTCCATACTTCTTAGTTAGACTCAAACCCAGAGAAATAGAGCCTGACGAAGGAGATAAACCAGATTTCCATACTTCTTAGTTAGACTCAAACAAAAATATTCCTGATATTGCTGAATTAACCTATCTAATTTCCATACTTCTTAGTTAGACTCAAACTGACTATAACGCATTAGCCCAAGCAATTTCTGGAGCATTTCCATACTTCTTAGTTAGACTCAAACGGTTCGTTTTCACTTGCCATATATATATACGGATTTAAAAAAATTTCCATACTTCTTAGTTAGACTCAAACGTGTTAGTCCTTGCTCTGCTATATATTCCGCATCTTCATTTCCATACTTCTTAGTTAGACTCAAACAACCAACTATATTTACGATATTGTTTATCCAATTTTATTTCCATACTTCTTAGTTAGACTCAAACGCTTGTTTAAAAACTTCTTCAGTTTATCGCAAAATTATTTCCATACTTCTTAGTTAGACTCAAACGCGAATTCTGGCATTTGTTTCTTGCTCTAATCCCTTATTTCCATACTTCTTAGTTAGACTCAAACATAATGGAGTTTCTACAAATAAAATTGCAGATGGCTCTAATTTCCATACTTCTTAGTTAGACTCAAACTTTGGAAGCTGAAATCCAGAAGTTTTTAGCATCTCTATTTCCATACTTCTTAGTTAGACTCAAACAAAAAGAATAGACAAAGAAGTGTGTTGCGATGACAAGAATTTCCATACTTCTTAGTTAGACTCAAACTGCGGTATATGTCGGTGATTGTCATCTCGTGGCTGTATTTCCATACTTCTTAGTTAGACTCAAACCAACCTTTTATTCTTCGTCCTCAACATCTCTCAATAAAATTTCCATACTTCTTAGTTAGACTCAAACGTAGCTCCGAGAAGAAGCAAGGGAAAGAAGTTGGATTTATTTCCATACTTCTTAGTTAGACTCAAACCGTATATCCTATTGCATTAAAGCTCCAATTTGTAATAGATTTCCATACTTCTTAGTTAGACTCAAACCTTTCTCGTAATCTCCAAGCTGTATGTATGCTTTGAATTTCCATACTTCTTAGTTAGACTCAAACTAAACTACCGCCAAGCCAGAAGAATCTGGGAAGTAATATTTCCATACTTCTTAGTTAGACTCAAACTATCACTGGAGCACCATTCCATACGGCGAAATAAACAATTTCCATACTTCTTAGTTAGACTCAAACGAAAAGATGAGATAACAACCAAGAAATAGAGAAAAAGCCATTTCCATACTTCTTAGTTAGACTCAAACTGATGTTCGTTACCTGCGGATTTCTGATGATGTTTATAATTTCCATACTTCTTAGTTAGACTCAAACCCTGACCGAGAGCAATGCCTAAATTTTTAGCCATTCTATTTCCATACTTCTTAGTTAGACTCAAACGGTATCCATAACACATATCACCTGGACAAGCGGCTTTATTTCCATACTTCTTAGTTAGACTCAAACGGTTTCAAACTGATTTCTCCCTTTTGATACATCCTGATTTCCATACTTCTTAGTTAGACTCAAACAATTGAGGAGAGGGCGGAGGTGCTGTATCCTCACAAATGATTTCCATACTTCTTAGTTAGACTCAAACTCTTTGCAATTTCTACAGCCTTTTTCGGATTATCTTTATTTCCATACTTCTTAGTTAGACTCAAACTTGTTTTATCACTTGTGAGCGACAACAAACCAAAACAATTTCCATACTTCTTAGTTAGACTCAAACGCACAAATCGGTAGTGAACTTTCCGATTCTGAATATAAAAAATTTCCATACTTCTTAGTTAGACTCAAACAATGCCGATACATTTTTGTCTGTAGGAGTATGAGGTAATTTCCATACTTCTTAGTTAGACTCAAACCAAGGCGAAATCTCCATAATTTTTACTTTGCATCAAATATTTTAAGAAGTATTTTCGTCGATATGGAATATGGAAGATAATTTATAAATACCGACAAAATAGTTACAGAATATTTTCAATTTCCTTACTTTTTCCAAATTCGACAGTTTGAAGTATTTTTTTAGAAGGCAAAATGTAAATTATTACTTTATCATCTTCTTTGAGAAAATTTCTTATCCATATTTTTATTTTTTCCAATTGACTTTGAGTTATTTCACCTTCAAATACCGAATTCTGCCTCCAGTAAAGAAACTGCTTCAAGAATTGATTTATTTTGTTTACTCTTGAGACATCCACATCATAAACAATTATTACATACATTTTACCACCACAATTTAAAACTCACATACTTTTTATCTCCCAAAATATGCTTTATCAATTTATAGCACTCAAGTCTTATTAACCTCCTGTATGTTACTTTCCTTTTGAGTGAAGGATGTTTTATTGATGTTTTTAATTTTTCATCAAACTCTTTCAGAAATATTTTCTTTCCTTTGTTATTCAAAAACACACCTTCCTGAATTTTTTCAAAGCATGATTCGTCCATCTTCCTTTTATTAATCAAATTAAAAATAGTTCTTCCAACAAACAGAGGCTTAAAAATTTCGGAAATGTCTAAGGCGAGGGAATATCTTCTCTCACTTGGCTCGTGAAGAAAACTTATGGAAGGGTTCAAGTAAGTGTTATAAATTTCAGTTAGACAAATGGAATAGAGCAAAGAATTTCCAAAGCTTATTAATGCATTTATCTCGTCTTTTGGTGGCATTTTTGTTCTTTTTTCGAAACCGAATTTTCTTAAAATTTCATTAAAAGAATTATAGTACAAATTCCATATTTTCCCTTCTAATGAAAGAAGTTCTGGAATATTCCTCGCAGATTCTATCCGAATATTTTCTATATCTTCCGTGCTAATTTCCTTCCCTCTTCTTTGATAGTAATTTAGAGTTTTTAGTATGTTATGTCTAATCCCTTTAACAATTTCTTTTGCAATTTCCATTCTTTTGTCAAAATTAAGATAGTGTTTAGCCTGAAGTACCACAATCTTTCCAGCAACTAAGTAATCTCTTGGGTATAAAGAACCTACATAATAACCATATTTGTTAAAGAAATGAACAGGGATACAAAATTGCATTAAGTAATATGCAGCCCCACTTCTAATAGTTGTTCTGGAATAGCAAAATATTTCGGAAATTCCATTTATTGGAAGAGCCTTCTTTACATCCTTGTTCTGGTAGTAAACGGTATTTCCTTTCCTAAAAATCACACCCTCGTTAAGTATATATATCGGATTTTTCATATTCACACCCAACATAGCTCATAATATGAACATCTTTTGCAGTACGGCTTTCTTACGGGTGGCAGGGGTGAAGGTGATGAAACTATTTCTGGTATTTCCTTAATTGCTTTCTTCAATTCTTCCTCTCTTTCCTCGGTTAATATCAACTTCTCCCTTTTCTTTTCTTTCGGATAAACCAGAATTCCTTCTGCCTTTATTCCTTTCTTGTGCTTGAGATAGTAAAGATAATAGTAAAGCTGCCATTTTGCGGGCTCTTCTAATTTTGAAGATTTCTTTATCTCAAAGACAATTATATTTTCCTTGCCTTTCTTGAAATCTATTGAAATGGTATCATCTATCAGAAGATTTTTCTTTTCCTTTAGAAATGTTGCTTCGTGAATGAGCTTTCCTATAAGGACGTTTTCATCTTCTATATTCATATTTATCTGATTGGCAAAGAACCAAAGTTCCCTTTTACATGCTTTATAATATTGAATCATTACTCCGGTGATGCGAAGTGTCATAAGAATCTATCTTCAAAATTTTCATTTATTTCTAAATTAAAACCTGTTTCTAAATTGTAAATTTTCTTTTTTTCGGAACCCTCAACAACTCTTATATTCCATAATTCTTTGTCAGGCTCAACAGGAATTAAATCTTCTTTTCTAGCAATCCAAGGAGAAATTATAAAATTTTCCAATTTTCTTCTAAAGTCCATTATTTCTGCAGAGATCTTAAATTTTTTCTTATATTCGGCTTTTCTTCTAATTTCCTTTAATTCTTTGATTTTATTAATTATCTCTTTAGCGTTTTCAAAGCAGATACAGAAATCTTCTTTTCCAAAATCTTCTTTAATTAGACGGAATTCTGAGATTGCCTCTCTTCCTTCAGAAAAATTTAACTCACATACAGAAGAATAAAACTTTGATTCACTTTCTTTTTCAACTTCCATAAAATGTTTTTTGATACATTCTCTTATTTCTTTTTCTTCTAATCGCGAAATATTATTCAAGATTCTTTCAGTAATATTTCTGAAAACAATACCGTAAATTCTTGTAGAATAAAGTATTCCCTTTTCATCCACTAATTTGATTACAAATATTTTTCCCTTCTTATTGGTTCCATTTCTATTACATCTTCCTGCACTTTGAACTATTGCATCAATAGGGGCGAAATCTCTATAAACAACATCGACATCTATATCTACTCCTGCCTCAACTAATTGAGTAGAGATAATTATTTTTCTTTTTCTTTTTTCTCGAATTTTCTCTATTCTTTTTAATCTGTGCAAAGGTATAACTGTAGAATTCAAATTTATTAAATAAAAGTTATTAAATTCCGCAATACCTTCTTCTGTAATTTTAGGTTTTTCGTTTTTGGAAAAATATTCTTTAGATTTTCTATATACTTCTTGAGAATTTTTAACAGTATTCAGTATTACGAGAATATCATCGTTATTTTTCTTTACATTCTCAATCAACTCTTCAAAAAACTCTTCGAGCGTTTTTTCTTTTTTATCTATATACAAAGTATATCTATTCAACTTCTCGTTCTCGAAATATTTTTCTGGCTCATCTATAAGAGAGAGAAGTTCATCTTCTTTAAAAACCATTGGCATAGTTGCTGTCATCACAATTATATAACAATTCCATTTTTTGACCAAAAAATTTATAACTTCTCTTATTAATCTCCAATATTCATATGGTACTGCCTGAAATTCATCCAGAATTATTATAGAATTTGCTATATTATGGACTTTTCTAAGCGCTCTATTCTTTGTTGAAATTAAACTTTCAAAAAGCTGAACAAATGTTGTTATGATAATTTCTGAATACCATCCTTCTATTAGTAAAAGAGCCAAATCCTTTTCAAATTCTTCTTTACTATCTGGTTTAGATTTTGTATATTTTATGTCACTTAAATGATGATGTACGAGAAATATGTCACTTGTAATTTCATTATTTTCGATATTTAGAACTTCAGAAATTACCTTTGAGTTTTGATCTATTATGCTTAAAAACGGCAAACAATAAATTATTCTTGGTGTATAATTACATTCCTTTTCTATTTTTTCTCTTAATTTTAAAGCAAAGGAGAACGAAGCTAGTGTTTTTCCCATTCCAGTTGGCAGTTCTATTGAAAATAATCTACCTTTTTTCAAATCTACTTTGTCTAATTTGGAAATAATCTCATTGTATGCTTGTTCTCTTAAATCATCTATTTCTTTCTCTTTATTTAGATATTTTTCTTTGTATCTGTCAATTATACTGCTGTTTATTCTTCTTCTATTGAATATTTTGTTTTCCAGTTCTTTTGCCTCTTTATCCTTCTCGCAGGAAGCATTTAATTTGTCAGCATCTATTAAAGCAGAATAGAGAAGGATAAACTCGAAATATCTTACCAAATTTTTATACTCCAGCAGTTCTTCTTTTACCTCGTCTATTCTTTTTTCTATACATTCCTGAATTTTTTCAATATTGTTTAAGAATTCTTCCAAATCTATCCGAAAATTATAGCATCTGAGAAGCGTATTGTATATTTCTGAGAGTTCATCAATAGTATTTTTTCTAATATCTACTATTTGTTCCTCTAGAATATGAGAATTTCTTATATTCTCAATTACATCATAAAAATTTTTCAAGTCGCTATGATGCTCTGCAACTATCAACCAAGAGAACAAAGATAAATATGAAAACTTCTCATAGCTTTTTTCCTGAAGGAACTTATCAATCAGCCAGAATGCGAAAAGGGAAGATAAATAACTATGATCTGATTTTTCAGTATCATAGTTTTCATTTTTAAATTTTGCTTGAAAGAATGTTGTACCCTTTCCAAAATCGTGAGAAATTCCTATAAGATATGCGACATTGCATAAGAGTTCTTTATGCTCGATTTCAAGATTTAAAGTTTCTATAAACTTTTTTGATAATTCACCTACATTCTCTAAATGCTCTTTTAGTAACCTACATTCATGTGAAAGTAAACTAAAAGAATATGACATTTTCCTCACAAACCGATCCAAAGATATACTTTTGTTGATTTTCAATTGAAGTTAAAATTATCCGTTTTTGAATTTCCATGGGATTCCCTTCCTCTATGTAAATAAAATCTTCGAATAGTAAGGGTTCTCTGTTTTCATTTATAAAAGTAGGCATTCTAATACTTCCAAAAGTCAAATTTTCTACAACTTTTACTTTACCAGCATTTTTCGGAACAACTGAATCTATTTCGTATTCATTGTTCTCATTTAGTTCTAACTTCTTAATTTCGTACTTTCCGATAAATTCGAAATTTGCTACGCATTCTGTAATTCCCAAGTAGGGCGTGTATACAGATTTATGCGCCTTAAGAAATTTCTCAAATATTCCTTCATATTTCTCGTTTTTAAACCATGCATATATTCTGTATTTAGGTTCTTTCAGAAATTCTATTGGAATCTGTGTCCTTCCTTTTTCTGGGCTTATTAAACCAAGTTTAAAATAAAGAGGATTTTCGCTTTCTTTTGTATTTATCAAATTCTCTTTTATCATAATTGTTTTTACAGGATTAAGAAGTCTGATTCCTATCTTGAGATTTTCTGGAGCAAAGATTTTGTAATAGTTCTTTTCTTCTCTTTTTTTATTAGGAATTCCTAAAATACCTGCAATCAGTCCTATAATTGCTGTTTTTGGTGGAAATGGATAAGTAAGAGAAGATGTAGTCGTGTACCCTCTTCTAAAATGAGCAAAATCGCTCCAAATGTCAAAGATTATAGCTTCCATATTCCTCTCTGATTATTTCATCTCTTCAAATCCTAACCTTTCTACTTTTTCTGTGATTTTCTTCAAAATATCTTCTATTTCGTCTCCTTTCCTTTCCTCACCGTTTGCTATAAATCTTATATCTGGATTGACTTCATATTCAATTTTTTCAATCTTATCTTTGTACCTTTCCAATGTATCGATAAGTTCGCTTATATCAACTTTTATCTCAGAAATACATCTTATTTCCTTTCCTGGTTTTCCACCCTTATCAATCTCTTTGTTTTCTTCATCCAAAAGTTTGATTTTTTGATCAAGATCACCTATATGGTAGTGATCCTCTTTGTATATTACTCTTAACAGAAATCTTGGCATCTGGCCTGCCTTAGATCTTGTAATAAGATTTTTCGTTCCGTTCCATATACCTTCCAATAAAAGTTTTATATCATCTTCTGTTAATCCCGTATCTTTTGCCGCATTTTCATTAATAACCCCATAAAAGCAGATTAGTGAGTATGGTAGAATCCACATTTCTGTAAATGCTCCTCCGGCTTTTTGCTCTTTTGTTGGAAGAACAGAAGTACCTCTTATGAGCAATGGTTCAACAGAATGGAGCGATTTTCCGAACTTAAATTGAACAGGTCCTATCCAAGTAAAAACTTTTTCACCTTTACCTCCTTCACCACGTTTTCCTGCTACAGTGGCACCAAATAATCTTAAATCTATAAAATTTTCAAGTAGCTTTTCTGCATCTTTTCTATTGAGTATTCTGGCTTCTTCTAATTTCTCTTCCCTCGTCTTTCTAGTTCCATCTTCTTTTCTTTCCTCAATAACCCATACGTTTTCGCCTCTATACTTTGCTAAATAGTCCCTTATGGTTCTTTTAAGTCTAACGTCTGTTACTATATTTCTTTCTGTTTCCTCATCTATTCTGGGCTTGTTTTCGTCAGGATCTCCATTGGGGTTTGCGTTCTTTATGTCATAAAGAAAAACCAACTCTGACCTGTTACCAACTATTTTATTCTCCGTCATTTTCATCACCTTCATTATTATTCTGTTTCTTCTCTTTAAATAAAAGATTTCCAAAAGTCAAACCTAAAGTAAAGAAATAACTTATTTCATCGACCGAAGAGTTCCACTTTTCAGGAGTGCTCAATATTTTGTCAAAATTTTTAGGTAGCCAGCTCGGTATAGTTTTTCCATATTGATTTAACTTTTCGATACATTCCACAAAAATTTTTCTAAGTCTATCCTGATCAATTATCAGATTATTTAACTTACTTCTAAATGGCTCATTTCCTCTTTCAGTTCTTTGAATAAAAAGTATATAATTTGCTAAAGCTCCTACAAGAAATGCATGTTTTCTCTCATTATTTGAAAAAATAGGATAGTCCAGAATATTACCATTTTCTTCGTTTTCCATTTTCTCACCCCTCATTAAATTTAACTTATTTAAAAATATATAAATAGCCAAGGTTTGTAGCACATCTCTTCTAAGATTTTCTTTCTTCTTGAACGAATCTCTCAAAAAAAGATTAAATTTATGTAAAACATAAGAAAAATTAATTTTTCTTTGCTGGAGTATCGAAGAAAATATCTGGATATATTCTTTTGGAATTATTCTGCTTTTTTTATTTTTTTGTTCAAAATAAAACAAATTTTTTAGGAAAACAACCCACCAAGAAATATTTCCTATATATCCGCTGTCATCAGTTTTTTTGAAGAACCTACGGAAAAAATTATATTTTCCTTTTGATCCAAATATACTTTGCATAGTTTTTTCACTAAAAATACTATCTTTGAGTATTTCTCTTTGAGTGTCATATATTTTTTTAAGCCGAGAAGGTCTTACATCTGAAATATAATTTAGAATAAGAAATCTCTTTTGTTGCTCAATGAAAAATAAAAAATTCAATCTTAAACTATCAGATTCATTCTCTATTATATTGTAAAGCCTATCTTCTTTACTAACTATACTTTTTACAGCTTCTCTGATATCTTTTTCAGGAGATTCTCTCCATATTTTTACTTTTTTAATAAATTCCTCAACAGAACTTTGCTGTTTAAATAAAAAGGAGGGAATTATATAAAAACTAAACCCTGCTCCTGTTTTTTCGAATTTTAAATATTTGTCGAGAAAGTTCTTTCCTGAAATAAGAATAATTGAGCAATTCTCACAAATAGGTATTTGCCTATAGCTCCATTCCTGTCTGAAATTAGGTGCGAAACCAGGTTTATCTACATTATAAAATTGAAATCCTATTTCCTGTAATGTTAATCCAAATACTTTTCCTTCATAACCGCAGAGCATGCACTTTCCCTCACCTTTAGAAAAATAGTTTTCATATTTGCCGAATCTTTCAATAATTTTATTTTTCACAAACTCTTCTGGTAGAATCTCGTTAAGGTATTTTCCATCTATCGTTATTGTAACAAGAAAAGATTTACTTCCAGATTCTTTAACCAATTTTTTAATTTCTTTTTTTATTATTTCTTTGTTGTTTTCAAGAATATTTCCAAGATTTGGAACTATTTTTCTATTGTCTTTAACCCACTTAATAATTCTATTTATCGTCTTATCTACTTCTGTGAGTCTTGAAGAAGGCGTAAAATCATATTGGTTAGAAGGCCCTCTTCTATACATGTATTTCTTCCAATCTTCTTTAACTTTTTCTATCTTAACACCACGAAAATTAAGGTTACCATCTTTTCTTTCTAACTCTATAATCAGAGCATAATTCGTATTAGGATTTTCAAGAAATTCTGGCTCACCTTCAAGGTTACAATATGCCTTTCCCAAAACAAAAATATCTTCAATCATAACAATTTTTTATCCAAAAATCTACTTATATTTTTACTGGATTCACAAACCCGAAACCCATCGAGTTTTTTTCACCTAAACCGCAATCCAGAATAAACTTATAAAATTTCCTTAATTCTTTTGGATAATGTCTTTTTTCAAAAATCCATTTCGTTCCTATAATTCTCGCTTCTCTTTGCTCTTTCCTTAAATGGATAGCAACCTGCTTTTTGGGAATGAATGAATCGAAAATATCTTCCTCAAAATCAAGATTCTCGTTGTAAAATGAATTATATTTTTTTAGAGCATTTTCCTTCAATCTCCGCAAAAATAAATCCAAAGAATGGTATTTTTTACTCCAATATACATTTCTTCCAACCTGCAAAACAATTGGGCTTCCGGTTATCCATCTTCTTTTGAATTTCAGACTGAACGGCTTAGAAACTCCAATCTCAAATTTATATTGACCCAATTTTATATACTCCAGTTCTTTCAGCCTTGAATAAAGAAATTTTATAAAAATTCTATCAGGAGAGGAAATCAGAAAGTATTTTTCTTCCCCTTCTTTGAAATTTGTTGGTGGGAAAATCTCGGAGAAGCAGAAATATTTGAATTTCGGTAAATCGTGATATTTTGAGAATTCTGTTCCTTTAGTAAGGTTCCATATTAAGCCCTGAATAAAATATGATTGAATTTCAGAACATAAAAAATTACTAAGTGGTGTTAGCGCAATTTTTATTCTCATAAACTTATTTTCACTAAAAATTTTTCAACTAATTCTTATTTTTTAGGATTTACACCTGATAAGTTTAGGTTTTACTGGGTCCACTTCTTACAAAAAATAAAATATAATCATGGAAGTTTTTATCGGAACGAGCGGATGGTTTTACGAATGGAACCCGAGCAGAAATTTGGAATGGTACGCGAAGAATTCAAATTTAAATGCAATCGAACTCAACGCAAGTTTTTATAGATTTCCTTTCCCTAATCAAATCAAGGGCTGGGCAAAAAAGGGAAAAAATTTGAGATGGGT